>Ga0208825_1001339_pt1 | contig 18980 bp, 12 predicted proteins | sample AD_UKC113_MetaG_FD_184450 | JGI IMG/M metagenome (GOLD analysis project Ga0208825, IMG submission 184450) | Active sludge microbial communities of municipal wastewater-treating anaerobic digesters from Hong Kong - AD_UKC113_MetaG (SPAdes)... | ecosystem: Engineered > Bioreactor > Anaerobic >...
CCTTGACGCCGTTGGTGGGATCGTGCTCCGCCTGCCCCGTGCGTTTGGCCCAGCGCGCGTAGGCGCGCACCCCGGCGAGGTAATTGTTCACGGTCGTCGGTTTGCAGCGGCGCTCTTCGATGAGATGCTGCCGGTAGGCTTTGACGTCCAGGGGCGTGATGTGGGCGGGAGCCAGGTCCTGGCCGGTGCGCGCGGTGAACCAGGCGGCGAAGTCGCGCAGAGCCACGGTGTAGGCGCGCACCGTGCGCGGCGAGCGATCCTGCTCCTGCAACCAGGTGGTGAAAGCATTCAGGTCGAGCATGTCCATTCCTCCTGCAATATTATCAGACATTTTTTAGGCGCCTTAACTGGCTCAAAAGGGAGGTTGGAGGGCCTGTTGGGGGCATTTAATGTCGTATAAGACCAATTGTTAGATATTATATACATCCATGAGCCAGCGTCAAAGGCCTGTGATCCGCCGGGCTTTGGTGAAGAGTCGGCGCTGCGACGCCGGAAGACCTTTGCCCGGCAGGGCACTTTTCCCCCCTCCAGGGCAAATCACATAGCAGAACAGCTCTTGAAAAATCCGGTGCTGACGTTCACACGCAAGATCGCGATCCCCGGCTCTTAGACGATAGTAGAAGAAGATGCTGCCACAGCGGCAGAAAGACAAGGGATAACAGCGGCGAGAATCGCCCAAGATAAAAGTTTGAAGGTCAACCCGCAAAAAATGTGCTATAATTGTTTTTATGGTTGGGTAATAACCCCGCCATTCCTCTGCCGTTCTTCTTTGCGGCTATCGTAAAGTCACTTGAGACAGTGTCGCTTCCAAGCATGAGAAAGGAGTATTTGCCATGGCAACTTCCCCCTCTCGACTGCGATGGGCCTTGAATCTGCTAACCCTCCTGACGCTCTTGGCCCCTCTGGCAAGCCCCGCGGCGGTTTTCCCTGAGGATGCCTCTGCTGCACCTTTACCGGCGGGCAAGGTTCTTCCCGCAGGTGAGCCCTTTGAGGACTGGACGGATCTCTTTCGTACCTGGGTCACGCTGCCGAACTCCACTTCGCGTGCGCGCCTCGAGTCGCTTGGGGTAGTGGTGTTGCAGGAGAGCGGCGCCCGCGCCCTGGTGTTGGCTGATGCAGAACAGCTAGAGGCCCTGGCGCGGCTGCGCTTTAAGCCAGAGGCGAGTGACGACCTGGGAATGCTGATGCAGGATCATGCTGAGGCTCTCCCGTGGCTGGCGGCCAGCCTGCAGCCGCTGCTCGCGCAGGGCAAGGCAGTGCGCGCCTTGAGCCTGGACGACAACATGCGTCTCAGCGCGGAGGATGCTCCGTCCGTGGTGCAGGCGCAGGCCGATCTACACGCCGCTATGGCCGGACTGACGCCCGAACAGCGGGCGGGAATTATGGGCCTGACCAGCCTGGATAGCGACGGCGATGGGCTGACAGATACGGCAGAGGCATGGTGGTGTACGGATCCCGGCAATCCCAATTCCGATGGGGACGCGCAAGGCTACACCGACGGGCAAGAAGTAGCCGCACTTTTGGATTTCACCCTCCCGCGTGCAACACGCTGGGGATATGGGGCACCTTTTGGCCCCCCCAACGCCTGGCCAGATTTCAATGGAATGGACGGTAATCCCACGACGCCGGCTTGCAACGATGGCGACTACGATACTATCCCGGACTACGCGGAGATTTTCATGGTCGGCTCGCGGGTGCCGGAAGAGAGCACCGACCGGGATAAGTTCGATGATGGGCAAGAACTCTTCGGCGTGACCTATTGCCCCGGCGCGCCGACCAGTTGCGGCTACGGCAGTTATCCGCGCATCGAATACTGGAACTACATCAAAGCCACGATGCCGACCTGGGTGCTACCGCCCGGCGATAATCTCTTTGTGGCGGCGTTCCCGGTGCCGGAAGTCTCGGTGATTCCCGGCTCGTGGACGGTGGAACGGGTGACAACGATTACCACACAGCAGGGCCAGATGACGCAGCAGGAGCATAGTTACGAGACCGGCGTGATGCGTGGGGAAAGCACAAGTATCGCCAACACGGTGACGTGGAATAATTGGGAGGAAGTGTCGGAGGCGGTGGAAACGCCGTTTGATACAATGATGCTTCTTAATAGTATGCAGCATCGTTGTCCAGCGGGTGATCTGAAATGTTTTGCTCTTGGCGGATTGAAAATGTTAGGAGGAGCAGCGGGATTGGGAGTCGCCGGACTTATCTGTGCTGGTACATTTTGGGGATGTGCAGTAGGTGGAGTTGCAGCAATACCATTGAGTAATCTCGCCGAAAGTGGGTTTAATGATTGGTTTGGTCCCGACGAAGCCCAAAATCAACAACAGACTCAATACAACATCACTAATATTAATCAGGCTTCATCAACAGCATCTGCAAATGCATCTGTTATCCTAAGCCAGAATTTTGATTTTCAAGGCGTAGTAAACTCTCTTGATGGTGTTCAATATGCTATCAATCGTCAGGGTGAGCTTATGGCTCGCGGACTGCAAGATATCAGCTATCAGATTTCCCGTCCGCGTTTAACGGAAACCCGCACTAATGGTCATTCCTGGGGCGGGGCACAGACGACCACGCACGAGGTTTACGAAGAACATACCATCTCCGAAGGCGAAGCCTTCACCACAGGCGAGAACTGGTCTACGGCCTGGGCGGTGGATTCCAGCCACGCCGCCAACCTCACGTTCAATTACACTATCAAGAATACCGGCACGGAATATGCCCGCGAGTTGACCGGGTTGGTCTTCAACATCTATCTGGGCGACGACACAACGCCCATTATCTCTTACCCTGCCTGGCAGCAATTCCCCAACGGCAAACTGGAAAACGTGTTCCCCGGCGCGGTCAATACCTTTGCTTCCACCGCCATCCCGCTCACGTTGGAGCAGATGAAGCGCATTGACTTGGGCGATCGGTTGGTCGTGGTATTGGAAGATTACTCCTACGGCGCGGATGAGCTTTTCTACCAGGATGCTATCAACGGCGGCGTGACCGTCTATATCGAAGATGGCGTGGACGACGGCGACGAACTGGTGGATTCCTACGTTATCCCCACCTGGGGTGTGGAGAGTGTGCAGGATGTGCTCACGCGCTTCTTCCCGGCCGGCTATGACCTGGATGGCAAGCTCAACGCGCTCTGGACGCCGGAGTTCAATGGCATCAATCCGCCGACCTGGAACGAGCATTATCTTTCCGATATCGCCTGGTGGAACGTTTATCTGACTCAGGCCGATGGCGGCAATACGCCGCTCAAAGACCTCGCGGCGCAGGCCGGTTCGGCGTTGTTGTTCCGTTTCAACCGCGATTCCGACCGCGACGGTTATCAAGACCGGGTGGAAGTGCAGTATGGCACCGATAAAAACGACCCGGCTTCTCATCCGCAGCCGGAAGTGCTGGCCGGGTACGTCGCCAGCCGCAGTGGGAATGTGGTCACGGTGAAACTGGTGCTGGAAAATAGTGGCACGTTTGACGCCTATGGTATTGACGCGGTGATGTATTCTCCCGATGCTACCACGACTATCGGCAACAACACCGTCGGCGGCAATGGGCGGGTGCGCCCTGGCGCGCACGTAGCAGTGGGGAGCCTTATCCAGCCGCCTGCGCTCAATGGGTGGGGCGCCAGCACGGCCAAGCCTTATGCGGGCGGGCAGTTCACCGGCAGCGCCGACCGCGTGTTTACGTTCAGCGCCGCGACGCCAGGTGTGGTGGGGCAGAGCAGTACCTCAGTCGCCTGGAATGATGGCGCTGGCAATAGCGGCACTCTGGCTTTGGGCAGTAGCTATCATGCCCCGCTGCCGTTGGATGTGGCCCAGGGTTTGCAGGTGGGTTTCAACACCGGCACGATTATGGCCGGGGCCACGTTTACCGTCTCGGCATTGACCCCGCGCGATACTTTCACGTACACCATCAACAGCGAACCCTACACCCCGCCCGTGATTGTGGTCAGCTACAGCGATCCGCAAGGCAGCCATCGCTTTGTCACACCGGTCGAGTTGCCCACGATGGACGCTTCGCTGGCGCCTTACACCGGGCAGATGCTCAAAGGTCTGGCGTTGGAAGTGGCAACGACGGATGCGGTGAATACTTCTGGAACGAACATTACAAACTTGATTGTCAACAATCCACATCCAGCGACCATTGAGAACGGGCATCTATATGTGAATTTCGTTTCCGATGGGCAACTGGTGGCAGAATTGCCGTTCACCCTCACGATACCGGCCGGGCCGACCGTCTTCCCGGTGAACTGGTCTACCTCGGTTTTCTCGGAAACCTACGACTCTGAGGCTGATAATATCCTCATTGCTTTTTGGACGGATTCAGAGGGCAATATCATTGATTCAGCGGCGCGACCGCTCAACACCTTTGCAGTTGATCCGAGCGCCACACTTGAAACGGGCGCCCCAAATGTCAGTTGGGATTTTGGTACGGCGAGGCAGGGCACAGTGCTCAAGCGTTCCTTCGATCTGGCGAACACCGGCTATCTGGATCTGCTGACCTATGTAAACGCGCCGACAGGTGTGACTCTCTCGCAGCAGGGCAGCCGTCGCGTCGGCCCGGCGGATGTGACGACGTACGAGATTACGCTGGATACTGCAAGTATGCCGGTGGGACCATATGATCGAAATATCACCATTCGTTCAAGTGATCCGGAGAACCCGTTACAGACGGTCCGCGTGCTAGGCACGGTTACTGCGGCGCCTTGTGATGGGTTCTTGGGCGAGTATTTCAGCAATCAAACGCTCAGCGGCGTACCCGCACTCACACGTTGTGATGACCTGCTCGATTTCAACTGGGGCGACGGTTCACCTGACCCTGCTATTCCCGTGAACCAATTTTCGGCGCGCTGGACGAAACGCATCACGGCTCATAGCGCCAGCAACTACAGATTTGATGTCCGCAGTGATGACGGTGTTCGCGTTTATGTGGATAATCAACTGGTGGTGGACTCCTGGGTAGATCAGGACTTCCTATTTGCTTCCGGCAGCAAATTGCTGACGGCTGGAGAGCACGACCTGCGCGTAGAGTGGTACGAAAATGCTGGCGGTGCGGCAATCCGCCTGGTGTATGGTCCTGAGGAGACACGCATGTATCCGCTAGATTGGCCGGTCGCGCTCGCCTCGGGGACTCAGGGGCAGTGGATTCAATACACCCATACCCTGGGGCCAGACACGCAAACTCTGCATCCTGTGAAGGTGTACAGCCAGAACTATGCCACGCTCTGGGGTGTAGGAAAGTATGCGACGCAGTTTGGGCAGGGCACGGCATCTTATGAGATGTTTGGTGATGGTATCAATGGTGACTTGGTCGTGAGCTCAGGGCAGACCATGTATGGGGACGATGTACGCGCCCCCCTTGCTGCGACAGCCTATACAGGTCAACTAGTAATCAGTTTTAACCCAAATCCTACAGGCACTATATCCAGACAAGTTTCACCGTATGCCAAACATGAAGGTTGGATTGACTACGGTCTCCGTGTTGCTATTGGAGATGATCTGCTTGTCCGGCGTGTTTTCCCAAATGATGGGATTTGCTACGGGGGAGGACAATGTTATGGTCCAAATGGCAGTGGAGAGTCGGCGCCTTCCGGATGGCTCGCTCCTGGCCTCCCAAAGTTCAGTCTAGTGGGTCGAATTGGCAATGGCCCCCCCTTCTTCATAGGCGAGAACAACCACGTTACTCTTGCCCGAAATGGTACTCTGTTCATTGGGCTTAATGACTGTCTGGGATGTTATGGCGACAACGAGTTCCAGTTCGGTGGCCACGCGCTTATGATTAACATCTATGTGTCCTACTCGTTTGCACCGCAGTTCTCTAGCAATCAAGAAGTGCTGATCATCCAAATGACCGGGACAGATGCGGGCAAGTATGAGTTTGCCACAGTGGGTTCCACAGGCAGCGGAACGTTGATCCTCAACCGTCCTCTGCAAAACAGCTACACAACTGGCGGGAACTCGAGAGCCCAGATTATCGGGGTTCCACACTATCGCAATGTTACAGTCCAGGCAGGAGGACAACTTGCCTCAAGACAATGGGATGGCACAACAGGTGGAGTTCTCGCCATGCGCGTGCAGGATTCACTGACCATCGAGTCAGATGCACGTATCTGCGTCTCCCGCAATGGTTTCTCTGGTGGGTCCGCCTGGTACTGGCACGATAGCACTCCAGGATATCAAGGTTGGAGTTATACAGGTGTAGCACCGACTACGAGTCAGTTTCCCAATGGTGGTGGCGGCGGTGGTGGGCAGAATGCAGGTGGTGGTGGCGGTGGCTATGGGACAGCTGGCGCGAATGGCATGTATGGAGGTACAGGCGGGTTAGGCGGAGGTGTATACGGTTCAGCTGATTTGGGACTTCTGTTTCTTGGTTCGGGTGGAGGTGGGACTACACACGCCCATGATAATGCAGCTGATGGGAGTAGGGGCGGTGGCATCACCATGATTGTGGCACGCACTTTGAACATCAGTGGGGGAATAGACGCCAACGGCCAGGGCGGCGGACAGCCATCCTATACTTATACGCATGCCCCTGATATAGTATGGAATGAGGGACGGGGTGGCGGCGGTGGTTCTGGAGGAAGCATCAAGATCGTCGCTAGTGTTGCTAATCTCGGGAACAACAAAATCACTGCAACTGGTGGTCCGGGCGGGAGAGAATCTGGGAATCGATTTTATGGTGGCAACGGCGGTGATGGCCGCATCCGCATAGAATACTGCGAATCTCTCTCCGGCTCCACCAACCCGCCGGCCAGCGTGCAGAAACTGAATTGTTACATCGCCGAGCAGGTGGAGTCCGCCCCCTACACCACGACCCGCCTCAACCTGCCCGAAACCTTCACCGATGGCCGCACGTACCAGGTGCAGTATGGACGGCGGCAGGTCTTCAGCAGCGCAGGTGAGCAGACCTCTGCCTTGCGTCTCCCTGCCGGAGCCTTTGCCGAGGTGCGCCTGGATGCTCTCCTCAGCGATGCGGGCACAGGGAGCCGCACCTTCCGCCTGGACATTGGCAACGACGGCTCCTGGGATTGGGAATGGACGGGCAACGTGACCAACGCCATCAGCCTCAACAGCGGCAATCTTGCCGCTGCCTTCAGCGCCTATTGGGCTGCTCATGGCGCACCCACTGCAAGCACGCTGGATGTACCGTTCAAGGTCTACCTGAGCCAGGCCGGACAGGTGCTGCTCACCAATCTGCAGGTCACGCCTACCGGCAGCAAGGTACGCTATGCGCAGCTCCCCGCTCAGACCTACACCGGCGTGACGCTTAACTTCAGTGTGGGGGAAAGTGGTTCCGGGCCGCTGACCGTGGCTGCAGATGTGGGCGACAATGGCTCCGTGGATTGGACCTATACCGCTGCCAGCGCCACCTACCCGCTCGCTCTAACCACAGGTAACCTGGCGACGGCCTTCAATGCCTATCTTGCGGGACATACGGGGGAAGTCGCCGTGCCGGTGCGTTTCTATGTCGCGCCGTTCCTGGGATTGACGTTGAGAAACTTCAGCGCGGCCATGTCGAGTCGCCCAGATCTGACTCTCACGGCAGGGGATATTACCTTCGGCGCGACGGCTCCCACTGAGGAATCCCCTGTCCCCATCACCGTCACGCTGTACAACAACGGCGCGTTGGCGGCGACGGGGCACACGGTCGCTTTCTACGCCGCCACCCCTGAATGGGGCGAGTGGTACATCGGCAGCGCGTTTGTGCCGGGGATCGCTGCAGGCGGTACGGCGCAGGCCAGCATCACCTGGGACACCTCTGGCTTCACCGGCGATACTGCGGTGCGGGTGGTGCTGGATCCTTACGACCGGTTGGCGGAAACCAATGAAGACAACAACCAGGCCAGCAAAAGCCTGACGATTCTCACGCGGGCCGACCTGAAAACCTCCTTCGCGGAGTTCTCTAACCCTGAACCGGTGGTCGGGGAAACGGTCACCGTGACCCTGCAGGTCCAGAACCTTGGCCAGACAGCTGCCGGGCCATTTGGGCTGGCGTTGTATGCGGGTAACCCCGATGACGGCGGCGTGCTGCTGCAGGCCGCCAACCTCGCCGTATCTGCCGGAGGCCAGGTCGCCATACCCTTGACCTGGACGCCAACCGCAGCCGGTTCACAGCGGCTCTTTGTAGTCGTGGATCAGGGCCAGGCAATCAACGACGCCGATCGCAGCAACAACCTGGCCTGGCAAGAGGTCTACGTTGGCTTTGCCGGCCCGCTGCTGCTGGATAGCGGCGGGACGACGGACCCCCCCTATTCGGCGGTGCCAGGCTATGGCGTCGTGGATGAGGGACCGGTGGACGTTGTCGGGACGTGCGGGCCGGCGGTGCATGAAAGCTATCGTCTGGATACGACCTCCACAGGGGGACGAGTCATCTACAACTTCGATCACCTGCTGCCCGGCCACTTCTATCACCTGGATGTCACGCTCTACAAGTGTGGCCTCGCGGGACGCCAGGAGAACATTCGCGTCAATGGCCAACAGGTCGCGGGGCCGGTTGATCTAGGCGACGGGGAGATCCACCGGCTTTCTCTCTTGCTCGATCCGGCACTCTATGCGGGGCGTACGATTCGCGTCGAGATCGAGGCGTTGAACGGCGCCGGCGCCCTCGTCAACGCGATAAACCTTTACGATGTGGACTATCGCTACGCTGATGCTGGCGGCTCTCGAGATCCCGCTTATCCCGGCGGCAACTGGGCGAACCTGGGACGGCCTTATGGTTGGCTCAATGGCGTGGAGAATATCGCCTGGGGAACCCTGCCCTCCCACAGCGTGCGTCTTAACCCGCTCGGTAATGTGCTGGAGTATCGCTTTGATGGGCTTGACCCGGACAAACGCTACAATATCCACCTCACTTTCTGGCAACCCTCTGGCGCCGGGCGCATTCAAAGGGTGCAACTGGATGGCCTGGACACCGGCTTGACAGTGAATACGGGCGATTATCAGGTACATGGGGAGAGCCTCGCCGTTCCCCCGCCTTCCTATGCTGCTGACGGCTCACTGGTGGTGAGCGTCAAGCGGGTCAACGAGACCACCGATGTCATCCTGAACGAACTTGCTCTGGAAGAAGAGACCCTGCCGCGAAGTAATTGGTGTCGGGTCTCGGAGACCCCCTACTTCACTGACGTCTATGGCGATGTGGCGATTCTGGGACAAGGAGCGCCTGTCGGTACTGTCATCACGGCATTGAATCCGCGGGGCGATGTTGTGGGCTGTTTTGTAGTGGGCACAAGCGGACGGTATGGTTTCATGCGCGTCTACGGCGAGGATACCTCGGCCTGGCCCACGATTCCGGGGATGCGCGCCAGGGAACTGGTTGAGTTCCGGGTCAGCGGCGCTTCAGCCGTGGCCACGCCGTTGCTTTACTGGCAGGCGGATTATGGAAGCCATCACGTGGATTTGAACGCGGGCGCCATCCATGAGCAGAGCATCCTGTTGAACGCCGGGTGGAATCTCATGTCCTTCAGGCTCGAACCGCCCGTCCCTACGGTGCGCCAGGTGTTGAACTCGATGGACGGGCGTTATGATCGTGTCTTGGGTGAAACCGGCATCTACGTCCCCTCCCTGCCCGACGTCTACCATACCCTGAAGGAATTACATCCCGGTCATGGCTACTATGTCCGCGTGCCCGGCTCCACCGCGGTTACGGCCCTGTTTGAGGGGGTAACGGTACCGGCGACGACGCCGTTGCCCCTTCATGCCGGGTGGAATTGGATAGGTTACCTGCCGTCGGTCACTTTGCCCATCACCCAGGCGCTGCAATCCATTGCCGGGCAGTACCAGCGCGTGTTGAGCGTAGATAAAGCGTTCGATCCTGCTTTGCCGGCTTACAGCACCCTGCATTTCTTGGAACCCGGCAAGGGTTACTTGATCTATACAAATCAAGCCATCACCCTGACCTATCCGAGCGGCGGGGCTTTGCAGGGCGTCGAGCCTCGCATCTCAGCAGCTTTTGCCTGTGCTGACCTGCGACCGACGCCGCAGTTTACCCTCCTGTATGGCAACCTGTCATTGGCAGGGCATCCTGCACCGGTGGGCAGCCGCGTGGAAGTGTTGACGCCCCGGGGCGAGCTGGCGGGGTGTTTCGTGGTCGAGAAACCGGGCCTTGTGGGCCTCATGCCGGTGTACGGGGCGGATGCAAGGGCGACGCCGCCGCTAGCAGGCTTTCAGGAAGGCGAGGCGCTGGCCTTCCGCATCAACGGTATGCCTGTCGAAGCCGCCGCCCTGACCTGGCAGGACGACTGGACCGCTCACGCCATCACCCTGCAGGGCGATGGCGTGCAGATCTACCTGCCGCTCGTCGTTCGTGAGCGTTAGGGGGGCGACGAAGATGAAAGGGAGAAGCCAGCTATACGTTGGGCTGCTCCTGTTGGCCGTCCTGTCAGGATGGCCCAGGCCGGCGACTCAGGTGCGGTCATGGCTGTTAGCGGAACAGCGATCAGCGAGCACATGTCCGCCGGTGCAGGGGACGCCCTATTTCACGTATGCTTATGGCACGCTAACGGTGGATGGAGCCTCCGCCCCGGTGGGCATGGTAGTGGAAGCGCGCAGTCCGCGGGGGGACGTGGCAGGCTGTTTCAAAGTCACCGCAGCCGGCAACTATGGGATGATGTACATCTACGGGGAGGATACCACCGTGACGCCGACCATTCCTGGGATGCGCGCCGGTGAGACGGTGGCGTTTTACGTCAACGGCTCGCCGGCCACTGCCGCACCGGTACTCACCTGGGTCAACGACAAAAGCTGGCATGAGGTCAATCTGGAGGCGGTAGGAATCCTCGCTGCCGATTTCAGCGGAACGCCGCGCCAGGGTCCGGCGCCGTTGTCGGTCAACTTCACCAACCTGTCTGCCGGCAATTACACCACGTGTGCATGGACTTTCGGCGACGGCGGAACGAGCGCCAGCTGTGCGAACCCCATCCACCCCTATGTCACCCCCGGCACTTACAACGTTTCGCTCACCGTCAGCGGAGCATTGGGAAGCAATACAGAGACAAAGAATGGCTACATCACGGTCTACACGCCGCTCAAGGCCCAATTCAGCGCCGCGCCGACTACTGGAATCGTGCCGCTGACGGTGAGTTTCACCAACAGTTCGACGGGCGACTACACCACTTGCACCTGGAATTTTGGCGATGGGATCACCAGCACACTGACGAGCCCGCCACACACTTACACCTCAGAGGGCAGCTATACTGTCAGCCTGACCATCCGTGGCCTGGCAGGAGAAGACACCGCGACCCGCATTGATCTTATCCAGGTGAGGCAGAGCTACATGCTCTTCCTGCCGCTGGTGTTGCGCGATTCATGAATGTTTTGAAAATGCCCTAGCATGTCTGGCGTGATCCAGCTATCCTGCGCTTCTGTGTAACTCTCTCTGGCGTCGCCACGGTTGATAATGCCGAAGGCGCAGCAGCTCGTTGGAAGGCGCTGCGCCTTCGGCGCCACTCTCGCCAGGACGGGGCATGGGGACGAGGCAACCTCAGGTCTTCCCCGCAGGTAGAAAACGCCGTGAACCCCCTCTGACTCTGCTCCCTGCCGGGGTCCAAATCCACTCCCAGTATGGGGGATCGAAGATGTCCATCTGGATCCAGGAGTGTTGCGGTTCCGCCGAGGTCCAGGCCGCGTCGCGCAGTTCCAGCGCCGGTAACTGCCCCCGGCCGAAGGCCAGGTCACGCCGCGCACCATATCAGCAGGGGCGCAGCGGGTTCTGCCGACTGCGCCGGGGCGAGCGCCGGCAAGACCGGCCATAACAGCGGCACGCAAATCTATGACCGGGCTGCCGGATTTGACACGCGCGTAGGGCTGAATCAGTCCCATTTGCTGTCCTTCCGTAGGCGCCAACAAAAACGCCACACGCCTGTCGCATGCTGAGGTGGGATCACGTGGCATCTGTTTTGCTTTTGTCGTTGCCTTTTTTACACCGGAGCAGTAACGGGCGCGGTCAGGCTGACGATCAGAGTGTTGGGAACAAAGTCCGTGCCCCCATCCTCCCAACTTCCAGCATTTTTGCTTGACATTGAATAAAACTCGGAATATAATTAAAACAGTTTGCAGCAGTTTTACCCACGAATGCCTTAGAGTAGGATCCACCTCTCCGCCACAGCCATAGTAAAGAGGTGCCCATTGCCAATTCCGATTGAGCCGCTCTCCGATTCACAACCACGATGCTGTGCCTGCGGCACATGCCAACAAAGGCAAAACACGCTTTGGGACCTGTCTGCTGACACAAGGGCTGTTCCCGCACTCGGCGCGGCGGCTGATGCTTCCGTGAGGCGGCTGCGGCGCCAAAGAAAGGAATGGCCCTGGCGAGGGGGAACGCCGGCGGAGGGGCATAACTTCAGTGAGGAAGGCTCATGCGCCGGCTGGCCAGGGACGCCGCCCAACACCCCATCAAGCCGACCGCGCCGGCGGCGCGTGCCAGCGGCGGGGAAACGCGCTTGGAGGCAAGTCTGCTGGCAGAAGGGCTATTCCCGCACTCGGCGCGGCGGGTTATGCTTATCGTTGGGCGGCGGCGGCAGATTTAGAGGCAACAAGTGCCGATGATGAAAACAAGTCTTCACATTTTGTTTCTAATGGTTCTTTTATACTGTTCTGCCTGTGGAGGCAAATTGGTTATATCGCCTACCCACGTCAGTCCGTTAAATTCGCCTATTCACTCGCCTGATACGCCAACACCTATCGTTACATTGGCAAAACCCTCTTTAACACCAACGGCTACCATATTTGTTCCACCCACGCCTCCACCTACTTTTACTTTTGAGCCATTACCGATCGTTACTCCGAGCAATTCACGGTTTGATGTCTGGGTAATTCCATCCACCTACTCTGTTTCGCCGCCGTTCTTTAAGGTCGAGTTTTCGCCAGAAGTATGGAAGGTAAACACAAACGATCAATCCTATCCTATGCTTCAACATATTTTGTTACCGGAATGCCATATTAGTCCTTCAGTAGGGCGTGGTCTGCCACCTGATTATTCTGTGGAACATACTTTTAGGAAAATTGGGGATAATACCTATGAACTGAGCATAGTAAGCAAGGCGGGACAATGGGTTTTCTCAAATTATTGCACTGGAAATGAAGATGTAGGTATCTGTTTTGCGGTAGGTTCTGACGATAACCAGCAGACTTGTATACAGGATGCAGAGGTGGTTTTGTCAACCTTAGTGATATTCGAGTAGGCAAACAGCAATAATGTCTTGCGAAGCCGCCCAACATTGCATCAAGACCGACCGCGCCTTTGGCGCGTGCTGGCGGCGGAGAAACGCGCTTTGTGGCGTGCCTGCTGGCAAAAGGGCTTTCCACGCAGTCGGCGCGGCGGCTTATGCTGACCGTTAGGCAGCAAACCAGCAACAACGCGCCGCTATACAGACGGCAAATGAAACCAGAACAGCAAAATTGCACACCATAGTGCAAGAAAATTGAGTACCGCCCAATTCGCAAGCAATAAACACCAAGTCAGCAAGGTTAATACCACATCCACAGAGTTAAGATACGGATAAGGTGTGGTTGATTGCATTCAGAAGTATGCTAAGATTAAAGCAATCAGAAACGATTAAAGAGGAGGCAAGCCAAACCAGAATACTTGGCGAATGACTTTGGATAATACCAGAGTAATAGCGGATAAAAAAGAAGTGAATATATTTTATCCGTTCCCACATTCACAACCCTTAAGATGAGGGGTTTCTTAAGCGCCGCAACCCGTTCACGCCGTTGCAGGCTACTGCGGGCAATGGCACAGCAGAGTGGAAGCCCAGAATCAGGAGTTACAGCGGGCGTGACCAACACGATAGATTGGCGCGTGGCGGATAGCGTGAGATTATATCCGCATTTAACAAATCAAGATGTTAGGTGTGCAAAAAAGCCGCCTAACATTGCATCAACCCGACGCGGCTATCGCCGCAGCAATCGGCGGCCTCACGCACTTTCAGGTAGTCTGCTGCCGAAGGGGTTTTCCCCGCACCCGCCGCGCGGGCTATGCTGACTGTGGGCGACGTCATACAAAAAGGTGAAAGGAGTATTAAATGCAACAGTGGGAGTATTGCATTCTTAAGCAACATCGTTCTAATGAATACTGGATATATGGCCCCAGTGATAACAGTAATAAGTTGACCGGTATATCTCTTGCTGTGATACTACAGGAGTTAGGGGACGCAGGGTGGGAACTGGTGAATTACAATTTGTATGAGGAAACAGCAAAGCTTGCTACTGCTGGAGATATCGCGCTCGGTGATAACATCACATCTTTTTATAAGGCTTGGCCAGCTGGACGCAGGGAATTTGTATTCAAGCGCCCAAAAACATCATCTCAGTGAAGTATACAGGCCGTAGGCTTTTCTAGCAGTGGCGTAATTGGTAGGCATAATAACCAGTGGCGCTGGTCCACGACCGCCCTCGCCCACCGCTGGTGGAGTTACTTCTGTAAGCGGATGGCAGAGCCAGTCCGAGCCGAACAGGCTCGTCTGAAAGCGGCGCAGCCTCACCGCGTCGGACGACCCAAGGAAACCGTCGTGACAGGTTTCTTGATCTTCGACGACTCGGTGCACACCAAGCCGAAAGGCCGGGCGATGGGGGGACTGGGACGGCACTACTCCGCCACAGAGAAAAAGGTTGTCAGCGGACACGGCTTGTTCAGCGGCTTGTACGTGCTGTTGGAGCAGCGCTGCCCGCTGGAGCCCCGCATGTACTGCCAGAAGCGCGTGTGTGAGGCAGAGGGGGTGCCCTTCCAGAGCAAGTATGCGCATCTCGTCCCGACCTGGGTGCGCAAGTTGGGAAGAACCTCTCAAGTCCGTGCGCTACTGGGGCTCCACGGTGATGGAGTTGACGGCGCAAGCGCTGGTCGACATCCTGGCGGTGCGTTGGGAAGTGGAGACCTACTTCGAGTACGGGAAGGATCTCTTGGGTAGTGATCAGTACCAGGTGATGACACGCCAGGCCATTCTCCGTTTCTGGACCCTCACAGCGTGTTTGTTCTGTTTTCTTGAGGCACAACGCGCCGCGGCACACGAGGTTACGCTGACCTGTGGCGACGTTCGACGACGTCTCCAGCAGGAACATCAGCGTAACCTCCTGCAGTGGCTGGCGGAGGCGCTTCAAGAGGGGCGCTCTGTTGACCAGATCTGCTCCCAATTGGCTATTGAACCTGGAAAAGTGCAAGGATAGCGAGAAGCTCATGAAAAAGATATGGCTACTTGGATTGCTCTGTTTACCCTTCTTACTTGTTAATAAATCAATAGCTTCATCTGACTTGCAGCCCCCCCAATATTCTACGATTAGGGATCAATATGCACCCATTACAACCGGTTCACGGTGCGCCTGACAAGGTTTTGCAACAGGTAGGACTTGTTCGAAGTGTTGGCACATCCTTAATCCGAATTGATATTCATTGGGCGTGGATTGCGTATCTATCCGCTGATCCCACCACTTGGAATCAAAGCCAGATAGATTGGCTCAACGCATTTTTGAATGATATAGCTGGTAGTAACATTGAAGTGCTGGCGGTAGTCACAGAGACACCTTGTTGGGCATCTGCTGATCCGAACAAGGTTTGTACAACTACGGCGCGTAATTATGATTGGCGTTATCCGCCAAGCAATCCGCAAGATTACGCTAACTTTATTAGTGAATTGGTCAGACGATACAAGGGAAAAATAAAGTACTGGGAAATTTGGAATGAACCAAATTTGCCGTATTCCTGGGCGAGTCCTAATCCTGCGGCTTACACGGAACTCCTGAAAGCAGCATATCCTGCAATTAAAGCTGTAGATTCTGGTGCCATTGTTGTTGGCGGCTCACTTGCCCCGTGGAATGGAAATTCGGATTATGCTGTCAATGCCGTGAATTATTTGGACGGGATGTACACTTCTGGAGCTAAAGGGTACTTTGATCGGCTTTCCTTTCATCCATATACTGATGGTAATTCGCCTACTTGGTATGATGCTCGTTGGCCAATGAGTAGTTATTCGTATTCTGTACCAGCCATTCGACAAAAGATGCAAGAGTATAATGATTCAAGTCTTATATGGCTTACGGAAGTAGGATATACAACTGTTCCTTCATGTGAACCTTCTTTGTGTTGGACTCCGACCTTGCCAAAGACAGAATCCGAACAGGCTGCTTACATGGTGGATATGCTAAACATAGCGAGAACTTGGAATTATGTTGAAACTCTTGTATGGTATGAATTGATGGATATGACAGATCCGCCTGACAAAAATGTAAATCCAGAGTACTATTTTGGACTTTTCCGCAAAGACTTTAGTCCTAAGGTGGCCGCGAGTCAATTTAGAGATATGGTTTTTCCAATCAAGGTTTTTCTGCCAATGACGATTCGTTAGTACTGTAGTTTCGCCAAAAGTAGCGTAAAAGCACATTAAAAAGCATCAAATTTATTCCTGGACAATATCAAGTCGCATCACCTGGCACGCGGTCAGGGCGAAGCGACGGTGGGCGCTTCGCAGTCTCCCTGATGGCTCGGAGGGGAGCGGCTATAAGATCGCCCACTCCGCCGTGGGCATAAACTGCTGCACCACGGCTTCGACATCCTCCGTTTGGTGAGCGACTTCCACAATCTCCCGGATCAGGCGATAACCTGCCATCCTTGCCGCCGACACCCTTGGATGAGTTTGCCCGAGGCAACCCACGAGTCAAAGGTGACGTAAACTTGATAGCCCGACGGCAAGAGGGCCGCCAGGCTGCTTAACATCTCTTGAGCCAGGTGATATTTGCTGCGATAGTGCAGCCGCGTCTCCGCAGACCGCTGCCGATTCAACTGGCGCACGGTTTTCTCGCGCAGGTACAGGCGGGTATCAAAGGTGAACCCGAAGGGGCCAAAATGGATATGCAACGCGACATATACAAAGCCATTGATATAGCGAGGGGCGCCTGGGCCACTGGCGTTGTGGTCGTGATGGTAGGCCACGGCCTCCAAGTGCCGGGTATCTTTGTGTTTCGGCCCCAGGCTATCATCCAGGCTGACCACCGGCGTCGTAAGCCCTGGCGACCGGGCTAACTCCAGGAACTTGAGTAACAACACTTGTTTGCGCAGCAGGCTGATAGCATCCCGCTTCCAGGGACTCTCTCGAAAGAAATCGGCAGCCGTTTTAGGGTCGGGGGCGTGGAACAGGTGACGATACAGGTTGCTCAAAGTCTTCTTGCCTGGACACACCCATAACGTGTCCAATAGTTGCAAGAGATGCCGCAGCTGCGGCTGATACAGCCTGAAATCGAATAATGTTAGGAAGGCCCATAAAGCAGCTGGATGTTCGATAACAGGTAACATAGGGATCCTCCTAGAACTTGCAATGTTGGGTGGATATCATGCCAGAAAATCATAGTTCTGTCTACTTATTTATGGTGAAACTACAGGAAGGTCTATAGCAGCGGCATTCAGGTAGAGACATACGATTTCAACACCATTTCCCGCAACTCGATCCACAGCAATGCTGGCCCGGGCATCGTGCTCACCGACGGCGGCAACCAGCTGCTGCCCGCCCCGGTACTCTTCACCGTCACCGAAACCAGCGTTCCCGGCATAGCCTGTCCTGGCTGCACGGTCGAGATCTACTCCGACGCCGAGGATGAGGGCCGGGTATACGAGGGAAGCATCATCGCTGACGCCGCAAGCGCATTTACGCCAGCCAACCGGCCTGACCGGCCCGTTCGTCACCGCCACGGCCACCGACCCAGACGGCAATACGTCCGAGTTCTCGGCGCCCCAGAGGGTGTGGAGGCGGATTTACCTGCCGATAATCCTGAAAAGACAATGAGGAGAAGGATGCCTTGTGGTCCAATTCAGGGCAACGGGCAGGCTCATAGAGGGAAAGGTCGCCCAACATGCGCGTGAAACCGACACGCTGCGCCTGGTCGCTTCGCTCTCTCCGCTACGCGAGGGGCTGATGCTGACCGTTGGGCGGCAGAGGATCATTATGGACAAGACACTAGAAATGAAACTCTTTGGCATGCTCTCGTCATTGCTAATCATACTCCTTGCGGCGTGCTATCGGTTGCCGGTAACGCCCACCCCTGCTTTGGAAGCAGCGACTACGACCACACCCACACCTATAGTTACACAAGCCCCGACATGCACACTTGCTCCCACATTCACACCAACCGCGTTCTATTTGCCTTCTCCCACGCCGACGCCTCCCCCGTCGCCCACTCCAACTCTCGCGCCTATAGAGGGATACTGGATTCAGAATACAACCCGGAATGGGTTATGCACCAACTCTCCACGCTTTATCACCTTCGACACCCAGCCGAGTTATCTCGTCGGCGGCGATGGCGCGACAGTTTGCAGCATTTACCCCATAGAACCTCGTATGGAATGCGGGTGTGGCGGCGACTGTCCCCGTGGAATCCTTTCCTGGCACACCTTTGAGGCTCCAACTCTCGGCCGGGTCGCAAGCGGCACCTTCGTCCATCCCAGCGAATCCGAAGCAGGAGACTCGCAAGAATGCTTCAACTTGCCGAGTTTAGCCGGAAGCGGGGGGCGTTGTGTATCGGACCTGGAAGGCCACTGGCAATGCCTCACCCAATTCAACGCCCTGCCCTACTCTAACATCCGCGCTCATGGCGTGGTTGAGGCAACCGGCGTTGAGTGGCTCATGTCCAACGACAGCCTCACCAGCCGGGGTCTGCAACCGCAAGACCAGTTCTATTCCATCTCCGCGCTGTTTGATGAATCTGATGTGCGCCTGACCTGGCTTGCCGTACCTGCTTCTGCCGATGAGGGGGTGTGGGTCGGCACGAACGGCCATGGCCTCCTGCATCTTCTCTCGTCGCCGCAGCAAGTCACCCGCTACACAACAGCCGATGGCCTGCCCGACGGAGAAATCCGCGACATCCAAACCTGCGGTATCAACTACCGTAATTGCTAATTTGTCATCCAGTGATTTCCATGGCAGAATAGGGTCTTGCAACACCATCTGAAAGGAAGAGCTCACCATGGATGACGAATATATTGTACCTGTATATGCCGTCTTTGACGAT
>Ga0208825_1001340_pt1 | contig 18979 bp, 16 predicted proteins | sample AD_UKC113_MetaG_FD_184450 | JGI IMG/M metagenome (GOLD analysis project Ga0208825, IMG submission 184450) | Active sludge microbial communities of municipal wastewater-treating anaerobic digesters from Hong Kong - AD_UKC113_MetaG (SPAdes)... | ecosystem: Engineered > Bioreactor > Anaerobic >...
ATCAGGTTATAATGATGCAAGCCCTAATGTGTATCAATGAATTACCTAATCAAATGATAAAACAACTCAGGGAACAAATATTATTTACAGAAGCAAGAATTAGAGCGTTGTCATAATTACGCCCAACTCAAAAATATGCGCAATGCGCATTTTAAATATCTTAAAATTATAAAATATGAACTTGAAAAAAACATCCGAACTAAATAGGGATAATGCGTACAAATCAGGGATTTTCACATCGCAATTAGTACGAATTAAAGAACTACTAAAATATGCTAAAAAAGGGATTACTATCGGCGAAATTTCTGAAATTACTAAATTGCCTAAATCTACTGTTTCAGGTAGAATTGGTGATTTAAAACAAGATATTGTAATATTAGGCTCTAAATTAGATACTAATAGTAAAAAAACCGTTACTGTATGGGGGTTGAAAAATGAAACAAATAGTGGAAATAAAAAGTGTATTTCCAACCTACAAAAATTAAAAGACATTGAATATTTATGTAAAAGAAACGATAGTTCTTTTGCTCATAAAATACTTGATATTATTAGTAAATCTTAAATATAACAAAAAGTTAGAATTATAACTAATAGTTACACCTTAAAATATAAATCAGCTTCGGCATTTCTTCTTCGGGTAAGTCCTGCAAGCACATTACCGCCTGCTCTATTCCATTTTATAAATTCATCTCTAATACTCGTATCATTTGGATTAGCATTTACTTTTTTTAATAACGTTGAGTTTTTTAAATTCCCGACTCCTAAGTTATAAGCAAAACTAACTAATGCACTAAATTGATTACTGTTTACCTTTGAAGTTATTAACGGAGTAATACCTTTAGCAAATAAATTCAAATGATACGTCAATAGTTCATCTGCTCTCTGTTGGCTTATTTTATCGCCTATTTTTACCTTATTACCATTTTCATAAAAGGTAGCACCATAACCGATTGTAGGCACATTTACGCTATCTAAATAAGCATTTAATCGACTTCCCTCGAACTTCTTTACTAAATCTATACCCGATTGATTTATTTCCATATCCTAAAAATTTAAAAAAGGTATATATGTTTTTAACGCTCTGTATAAAATATTTTGAATGATGAACCAACTCAACATTCCTGCCAAGAATATCCACCACCAATTATTTTTTTTAGTAGTGATAGTATTCCCGTCACCGATTGCACTTCCTTTCGTTGCCTTATTCTTAATGCTATTATCAATCTTAGTAACCTGCCGTAATGGTGCTGGTTGCACTATCATTACATCTCTGAATATGGTATCTGTTTTTTTAATATACTTTATTGATAATTGTTTGTCATGTACGCTCACATAAACAGTATCTACATTATTTGTGCCTTTATAACTAAAATTATCACATGGTATAGTATCGGTGCTGTGGCTCTTTACGGTAATAGTATCAGTATGTGTGACTATATTATCTCTGTAAATAACGTGTGACAAGTGCGGATTGCAACTTGCAAAAAACATCATTATTGTAGCTATTACTATTGTTCGCATGGCATTATTTTAGAACTTAAATTTTTAAACCTACCGGTACTACTCAATTTTCGGCACATGGCATCTGCACCCTCTTTTGTAATAAATTTAATAGCTAATTTAACATTAGTAGTAAATGCATACTCGTTAAAATCTACTGCCATTAAGTATAAGTCATTGCTATTTTTAATTATATATCTCATGTTTATATTTTAATCAAAAATAATAAAGATATTATTAATAACATAATACTATACATTAGTATTTTCTTCATTTATTTTTTCGTTTAAATCGTTCTCAATAACACTATCAAACTTCTTGTTTAAGTAGCTATCTAATTTGTTCAATGGTACTATTAGTAAGTCCAATACACGTACAAACTCTGTTAACCTCAATCGTATAAAATTCTCACGTATGCTGGTTAGTTCATAGATTATAAACATTAGCATAAATATTATCTTGATAATGCTTGTAAGTAATATTATGATATTTAACATTTGTGGTAATAGCTTACTGTTATGTACTTCGTGGTTGGTGAATATAATAATCATCCACTCTGTAATGAGCAGCATAAATATCGAGAAACCTGCTAATAGTGCTTTCTTTAAGAATTTAGAACTTAAAAAAGGTTCTTTATCTACCAACCTTGATGCTGTAATTCCCGAAATAACATCAAATAAAACTAACAAAAAATAGGTAAAAAGAAACATTACATGCACACCTAAGTTTAATGCTATTTTATTCATTAATCCCATGATTGTACCTGTGGTAATAGAGAGTAGGAGGATGCTGTTCTTGTGCATAAGCCATGTGCTTAATAAGGAGGTTTTAATGTATAGGTAATAATCGTGTATTGTCATTTCTTTTTCCATTTTACAGTCTTTTGCATTTATGGTTTTTATGCTTAGACTTTCTTTTTTAATTACCAAACCAAATAGCAACGGAAGATGCTATCATTAATACTGCTATTACAATTCCTAACCACCAATTCGCCTTTTCTTGCTTTTTAAAAATTACAGTTTGCGTGATGCCTACAATGGCAATTAATACAACTACTATCTGTGCTATAATATGTGCTATCATTTGCGTAAAATTTTATAAGTGTAAAATATATTAAATACTGATATAAATATAATATAATTAATCAGTAAACCGAATAAATAATAAAGTGAAATTGATGCTAAGAAACCTACTATTGTGAATGATGTTATTAGTGCAATTCTTTCTATAAAACCGAAAAGATGCCATGCATCAGTAAACATTACAAATATTGTGGTACTACCCCAAAACTTCTCAACATATTTACCGTTAATTCTTATAGGTCTATTCAGTTTATCTAACTTATATTTATTAACCCAACTCAAATCTTTAATCCAAAAAGTTTTACGATAAAATTTAAGTTTACCCTCCTCCGATAAATCGCAGATTGCCTTAGCAAATCCTGCTAAGAATGTTGTTATGATTGATGTGGTTATAAGTGCTGGTATCATTCTACAATGTAATAATATGCTTTTGCCAATTTCTCAAAATTTATAGCTACTGTATATTCAATATCATTATCTGTGCTATCTTCTGTAATAGCCACATTTGATGTTACTAAATGAGATATAGGACTTACCCATTCATTACCATTTGGTTTATTAATTATCAGTTGAGAATAATTAATAAGGTGTTTTGGTAATTTATCTTCGTTTAATTTTGCTATTGCTGTTTTTGTTACAGCCCCTTTTACTTTAATCTGAAAATCACCATTTTCAGCAAGTTCATATCTTTGTTTAAAATCCATAATTTTTATATTTAATTGTTATTAATTACATTGCTTGAATTACTATTTGAGAACCTAAGTTTATGTTGTATTTCTTACATAACTCTTGCAATTCCTTAGTAAAGTTCTCTTCGTTTTGCTTCTTTTGTGCTTGGATGATAGCATACGCTTTTTCTACTTCATCCGTGTTTTTCTCTGTATTCATATTTATTTATTTATAATTTATACCATGCTGAACCATCAAACCCATACCAACCTTTAGAAGTAAATGTTCCATTAGTATCAGTAACATATAGCATTAATCCCTCTGCTGGAGATGCTATTGCACTTGCTTGTGATGCTGTCATTCGAGGAGGTAAAAATCCTTTACTGGTACTTGATACTTCTAATTTTGCACTTGTAACTGGAGTTTCTGTTCCTATCCCTACATTATTAGTGCTTCCTACTATATTTAATTGATAAATAGGGATATAAACTGTATTTAAAGTACCTGTATTATGCCCTATTTTTAAACCACTTGCTGTATTCCTAATTAGAGATTGATAATTTACAGGATAATAACCATACCCAGAGTTATATTGTCCCCCTATTATAAACTCTTGTGCTGTGTATCCATTAGTTCCAAATGGCGCAAAATGCATTAAAGGTGCACCATTACCATCTTTGTTGGTAAATTTAACTCCATAATCTGACCTTAAATGAACAAAACCACTATCTGGTGATGATAATTCTAACGTATAAGGAGGTGTCCATATATAAGCACCATTATAAGCCCCATTTATCCATGATATTTTTGAATTTCCTTGTATTCCAATATTCCCAAATCCTGCATTAAGCCCTGTATTCCCAGTTAAAATAGCGTAATCATTACCTCTAAATTTTCCTCCTATTGATACTCCAGATGGAGGATTTGATTTATTATTAACATCTAAAAGTATAGATGTTCCTAATGTATTAAGAGAGGTTTCTTTTGTTATTTCTAATAGTGTTTGTGTTTTAGTTGTATCATATGTTACTGGTTTATTAGTAGATAATCTTAATCCAACTCCATCGGATAAATTATTCCATTGCCATTCTTGTAATAAATTTTGATTATCAATACTATTAGACGTAGTAGCGGGGGTTATAGAGGATAGTGGTACTGTAATACCATTCGTACTATTTGAGATGATTGTACTTAATAGCATCAAATCAATATCCCATTGTCTTGTTACTCCCAAAGTACCTCCCTCCATTATCATTCTTAATCCATTTGCGGAAATAGGTATATTACCAAAAGCACTTATAGGAATAAGAATTAATTGCCATGTTGATAACGTATTTCTTAATAACCCATAATTAAATAAATTAACTGTATTGCCTATAATGTTATTAGATGCATCTTCAAATGAAACATTTAAACTTTTATTACTATCTACATTTGTTCCTGTAAATCTTACCCATACTTGTAAGGTATTATATGATTTTGGGTTGAAAGCAGATGATTTGGTAAATCTTGCTCCTAATCTATAATCCGTGTTAGCACTTAATACATGAGTACCTTGTTTGGGTGAAGTTGTATTACTAAAATCAATAGTCCCTGTTGTTGGTAATCCAGTATTAAAAGTACCAAATGTCCAATTTGTAGTAGGGTTATCTAAATAAATAACCTCTTGTGTTACTGTTGGTTGTAATGTTCCTTTCTCAACAAAAATAATAGATACTAATAGTTTATCATTAGGTATAGTAGGAACAATAGGGTTTGCTGTTGCTTGTCCTGTAATTTTTGATATTACCCCTGCTTCATTTACAACAATAACATCAAATCTATTATTAGTAGCATCAGATGCATCTAAAGTTATGGAAGTTGAGCTTGCAGTTTTATTTCCGTTGAAATAATAAGATAAATTGCTTACATTATAAACTAAACCAGTTCCACTCCAAATAGCCCCTCCACTAATTAAAAACTTACCTGAATTTTGATTATTTTGAGAATTTAACCATTGATTGAATATTGGGTCTGTTTCAGAAGTTAACCCTCCTGTTACTTCTGACCAATTAGCATTTTTTCTTGCATATTGCTTATCGTCCTGTGGGGCTTCGGGAAGACCAATATTATTATTCAATATCAATTTCATACTAATAAATTTTAACTATTCTAACTTTTGAATTTATATTTGAAGTTATTACTACACTATAATCATTAGTAGCAGTAAACTCTACATTCTTTTGATACCCTAATCCTATATTTACATCAGGATTGCTATTTATAGATATTGTACCAGTTCCTTGTTCTACAAAGACTGAATATGCGTGTACAGTATTTGCTCCTATAACATGGTTAGTATTCTCTATTACTACTTCTGTTTCTTTATTGTAACTTCCTGTATTTAATGATAATACAAGCCAATCGTATAAAGATTGCAAAGTGCTAAAACCAAAATCTTTTGCAGAATTTATATCCCATGATTGAAAAACAGTTTTAGCTCCATTCCCTCCATGTAGATATACATTGTAGTCCCCTATCTCTACATTACATTCATTTTTTTGGAATACATTATTGTAATTATCTGTTTGTACTCTTATTGTAAGACCTAAATCAGTAATAGATTTCATATTTTATAATTTTAAAACACGTAATAATATTCAAATATACATTGTTTTTACTACTTTTAGTATATGATATACGTTAAAATTAAATTGTATGGAATATTACCTTTTTATATCCACACCAATTTAGATATAGATATTATAAATGATTATATATATTCATTTGAAAAAGAAAGAGCAATTTACGGAATAAGGCGTTTAAATCTAAAGGAAAAAATCGCATTAAAAGATAAATTCGCTTCAGGATTAGGCGTTAATATTGCCTTTGATACTCCAATAGACTTTGAGTTATACAAGCAAGGTAGGAATAGAAAATGGCTACAACGCTACTTATCAGATAGAGGTGTAGATGTAGAATATCAATCATTATGTAGAATACTTAGAGGTGTATCTACTGAAAAATATAATGAAATATTTAAACTGTGCGCTAATGCATTATTGATAATAGATTAATTATTATTATATTCATTAGAATTTAATTGATGTTCTATTGTTAACTTATTTGCATCTTCTTTCATTTTTAAATTACTTTTTAACTCTGCGTATTGCATTTCAAAGTCTTGTTTCATTTTATCAATCTGTGCTTTCATGGATAACATCTGCGCTTCACCCTGCTGTTTTTGTTCTGATGATTGCATCTGTACTTGTTGGTTCATTTTTTGTCTTTCCATTGCAGCCCGTTGCGCCTCCTCTTTTCTTCGGTTTAATAAAATTTGTATTTTATATCTTGCCATTTTAGGACTATCCTGCAATATATGCTCAATCATTAGATTATCCGCAAAATCAATACCTCGCTCTCCGCCTGTTTGCATATAAACCTGATTTAATGCCGATAAATTTTGCTTTATTTCTATTATTTCTTCATCGGTGAAACCTTTTTTTATCTTAACGGTAAACTCTCTATTTATTAAGAAATCTATTTCAGATAACATATTTACCTCATAGTCATCAAATAAAGTAGCGTATGGGTTTAGGTTTCTATCTAAATTTTGATATAATGAAACAACCATATTTATCTTCTTTTCGGCACTAAACCTAATAAGTTCATCTTTTATCTCAAACAATTCTAATATAGCCCTATCCGCCCCTTGCATCCCTGCTTTTGTAACAAAATTACTAATCCTATCGCTTTGCTCAATCCCAACGTCAATACGTGGAGTTCCCGTGAACTGGAAACACATTTCCATAACTATATTTATAACATTCAAATATGAATTTAATAATTGAACTGGATATGTTACTGTCCTAAAATTATTCTGATTGCTTGACTTTGTATTATCTAAATTTGAAGAAGTGGTAATCCCTAATCCTAAATTTAATGCGTGCATTAAATCCGTAACCTGAATATCAGGCATGGCTACCTTTAATAATTCTGCTGTTTCCGCTAATGCCTTTAAGTCAATATCTGTTCGTGTTGGCTTTATCCGTGCAATTTCATTTTGAAACTTACCCCATAATACTGTCGCTGTATCCTCTAATCTCTTAATTAAACTAATAACAGAATTTTTACTTAAATCAGAATGAATACCCCTTATTACCGTAACCGGACTATATGCATTTTGAAACTTACCGTTTATTTTCTTCCTTGACATATTAGGAATATAACCATATTTATAAACCTCTTGCAATGCAGGAATATAATAACTAAAATACCACTTCTGTATCTTGTTTGTAATTACAGCACTTCCTTTATGGTTTCTTACAAATATATCATTTGATATAGGATTAAAAACTGTTTTTAAATTATAACTATCTATTGTTGACCAATAGCATAATTTAACATCTAAAATACCGTCCTTGTTAGCAGAATTTTTTAACCTAATGTATTCACCATGCAAATCAAAATTTTCATTCCCCTCCATTATGTTATTTTCAATTATACTATCTTTTACTAATTCAAAAAACTCATCAACACTAAACTGCTTATCAATAATATAACCCTTTGCATCCTCGTAATTTCTTTTAACTCCACCTACTACTTTTAAATCTTTTATATGCACATACTCCTCCACTATCGAATTGTCGTTATTGTAATATAAGTATGTGCCGACAATGCCCGAAATTATTAAATTTAGGTTTATTTGTGGTGCTAATTCAAAGTCAAAATTATTACCATTATTGATTATATCTAAATGTTTCTCAATTAATAATTCGATACTCTTTTTATATCCTATATCATTATAGAATTTTAACTCCTCTAATGAACTTGGAGTATATTTATCTAAGTTTAATTTGTTATTCATTTTATCTTTTACAACATCCATTCCTGTTATTTCTTTTAATGGCTGTTGTATTTTTAACAATGTTTCTAATTCTAAAATAAAAGACTTATTCTCTTTGGTACTTTTTTCATCTATAAATTCAAGTTCACAATAGGCATCTGCTTTGTTTAATCTTGCGTAAATACTCTTAAATACAATACGGCATAACCCTAATGGAGATAAATCTAAGTCATCAACTTTAAAATAATTTTCCATTTTATTTTTGGAAAACTTATTACTAAAATAAGCCTTATATTTTGTTTCATCCTGCGCTCCTCTTATGTATAATTCATTTTCTATCGCTTGTGTTTTTATTAAATCACCAATAACACATGGACTTGATATTAATTTATTACACACGGATAAAGCATAACCTTTTGTCTTTTTTAACTCTACGTTGTTATATTTTGTTTCTATTTCAATTATTTGCATATATTAAAATTTAATGTTTTCAAATAAGTTTTTAACTTGTATATCGGTTAATGAATTTCTATATTTATATGCTATCACATTATCAATATACTCATTTATCATGTAAGCCGCTGCAATATCATACTTAGGCATTGTTAATGGTGTTACCTTTTGTAATTGCTCAATACATTCTAAATGTCTTTCTGCTTTAGCAAATTTAGTTAAATAAATACGTGTTGTATCAAAATAATCACGCTTACTACTTTCTGTCGTCTTTACTCCATAATTATCTCTTGTATTGTCATTAATTAAATTCCCCTTACTGTCCATTAAGAACCCTAACATCCCTTTTTGGTCTAAATAATCAAATATAGTTCTTGTACTCCTTTCATAAATTAAAGGGCAACCATAATATATTAAAACCTTAGCAATATCATCCCACATATCTTGAACGTTATCCATTCTAATAAAGTAAGTGCATACTGTTCTATTTGTTTCAAAGTTAAAACCAAAGTCAAGAGGGTTTCCGTCTTTATCAAATTTATCACCGTCAATATTCATATCCAATATCCTCTTTACTCGCAATGACGGCAATGAACTCTTTGTCCTGCTATTTAATTGCCCTTTATTATAATCAATAGGGTCTAAAGATGCTATATATTTACCCGTGTTTAATGGTATTTTTGCTCCTAACATATTGGATATATTATTAGGTATTTCAGGATGTCCGCTTATATTAAACCGTGCATTTACATTAAAATCTCTATATTCGGGCATAGGAACTGCATTAACGCTCATTCCTATTTCACTCCAATTTAATTGATTAAATATAGGTCTTTTATCACTATCAATCGGCAACATTAAAGCGTTAACTCTTGCTTCTTCTAATAAATCAAAGTCAAATTGACAAATATCCGAACTTGGAGTTAATGCATCCTCGATTGTAAACGGATGTTTGCGTTTAAATTCCCTCGCTTCATTATATCCTAAGTATTTTAATTTATTCTCATATATCTCATTGATTATAACTTTCGCTTTTTCGGTGTCCGAAAATCCGTACTCATCAATACAATTACCTCCGTCATCATTATATCCTAAGTAAGCTGGTGTAAAATACCTCCTTGTATCTAAACTACTACATCTATTTCCACTTGCCGTATCAGGGGCGCACCCGTCCCACATTTTTATAATCACATTAATTTGATTATCATTTATCTCATCAACTGATGATAACAAATTACATAATCCTGCCGATTTTAACCTATTGCCACTATTCTTATCTCTAATAAATATTTTCTGCCCTCCCGATTTAACACAAAGGGTGTTTTTTTCTAATGTTACCAAAGGATTTGTATTTTCCCATTTGCAAAACTCATCTATTATAGCAAACCTTACTTTATGCCCGTCAAAGCCTTTTTCTTTAGTTGCTTTTACAAAAATATTAGTATTACTATTTGTAAACGATAAATTTTTTGATGTCTTTTCCTTTCCTAAAGTATTATTATTCCGTGCCGATACATAAGGCTCATGCAGTAAAAAATCGGGCAACCCTAATATACAATCTCTTACTGGGTTAAAATTAATGGTTAAACTATCGTCTATGTTATATCCCATTAACCCTATGTTTGAGTTTGAAAATACAATAGCTACCCATGTAGCAAATGCATTTTTTAACATTGTCCAACCAGCTCTACGCCTTTTAATATCCAACTGCCCTAAAACATTATCAGAAAAAAAACTATCTACTGTTAATAATGAACTCAACCATTGGCTGTCCCAAAAATCAGGATAATGACCATTGTCTTTGAAATAATTAAGAAAAAAATAATAATATCCATTTATATAAATACTTCTACCATTTATAAATACCCATTCTCCATTTATAATTTTTTCCCATTCATTGGTATAAATTTCTTTTTTATTCAATTCAGGCACAGCATCCCAAATTTTACCAATCAAACTACTTGGGTGTAATATTTTCCCTTGTATATCATAAGTTGTTCTACTATATTTTTGCTTTGCTTTTACTATCCCATAATTACGAATATCTTTAATATTTGGCTTTTTCGGGAATGGCACAAAATACTCCCCTACATTACATCCACTTGCGTAATCAGTAAGTCTGTCTATATAATATTTATCGAAAGGAAAATCCATTATTACATTTTTTCTACTTTATATCCCTTTAAAACATTTATGGCTTTATCATTCCAAAATGAACTATCAATATCAAAATAAATTCTAATATTATTATTTAAGAACGTTTCTATGAATTTCCACTTGTCACCACTAAAGGTAATTATTGCATATTTCTTTCTTTCGGTATCTTCATATTTTATGTAACAATTTACCCTTGTCCATTTATTATTTGTATTAGCATTTATTCCGCTTTCAATCTTAACATCTTCGAGTACCCCTTTTATTTCCATAATTTTAATTTTAAAGTATTGATAATTCTGCTTTGTATTTGTTTTCTATTATTTGCCTGCTTGCATATTCTTCTATATACAACATCTTGCCAAATAATCTATCCTTTATTTGGTCTATTTTTTCTGATAATGATAAAATTTCAGATGAAACCTTTAATGAGTTTACATTCTCAACCATATTTGTATCTTTTCCCATTGTTCTTATTTTATCGTTCAAATCCTCTAATTGCATCGATATTGTTATATAAACACTAAACTCATTATCCCTGCCCCACAACATAAACCTTTTTGCCATTTCACTTTCAATAATAATGAATTTTTTATCATTATATATCCGTTTGCTTATATTAAACTTGTCTAATGCCTCTGCTCTACTCTTTGTTACATCGCTATATAAAAAGTGTAAATCACAATCCCTACTGTAAAAATAAACAATGTATCTTATTAAATTATCAATATTTATATTTAAACCAATATCAAATATAATCCCACTTAATAGAAATGTTAATTCAGGATGTATTTTTAAAAAATCACTGCCTTTATTTTCAAAGACTTTATATTTATTTATACTCATATATTAAAATCCTTTATATTCTTTTGGTTTATCTTTTTTCTCATATTCATCGGCTTTATCTGATAAGCCCATAGTTTTTAATAATTGTAATGCCTTTACATAGCCTACTCGCCTTACTAAATTATTTTTAAATTTTTTGTAACCATATTCAGATTGTGTTGCTTTATGCATATCAGATGCCGTTTGCACCATTGGTAGTTGCTGTAATGCAGACCCCGAAGATGCTATCACTCCATGTGTTACTCCATTTGCAATTTTTGCATATTCACTCCCGTCTTTATCGTTACTGAAATGATGATATACAATAGCAAACTCTGCTCCCATTTGTAAGTCTTCTAACTGCCATGCGTGTTGCACAGCATGGCTAACGTGTGTATCGCCTACTATTAACTCATCATGTTTTGCAATCTTTTTATCTCTATCTTTGTCTTTTAAAAATGCTGTATATAATCCACCCGCAAGTCCTTTCATGCCTAAGTAAAAACCTAATGACCAATAAGCCGACCCAATACTTCCATTTTTTAAATCTCTAAATATATGATTAGCTTGTTCTGTTGATAATGTACTAATGCCATCTCTGATGCTCTTATTTGTTTTATAGGCTTCTGCTAATACAAATGGGAGTTTTATTGGTAAACTAAATCTCCTAACAATATTATTAGGAACAGTATTTACTGGCACAAAAAAGTCCTTTAAAGCTCCTATTGTATATTTAGCATTTGCCTTAAATACATCATACCCATTTTTAGCATTTTGATAATCATTAATAGCTTCTCTTTTTTTATCTGAAAGTATTTTATCAAACTTCGCAACTGCCCTACCATTGTCTAAGAAAATCTCGTATTTAGCCGCTTTATATGCTTCCTGTCTTGCACTCTCTAATGTCAATGGGTTGTTAATATCCAACCCCTTAGACTTATAGAATTTTAAGTAATATTCAAAGGTTGCTTCAAAGGTTGCACGTTTTACTGGGTCTTTTATTAAGATATGACCACCTGCGGCTAATAAATCTAAGATAGGTATATGTTCTGCTGTTAATAATGTTTTAGGAATACTTAATGTTTTACCAATAATCCCATTGCTATTTTTGAAATTCTTAGCAAATTCTGGATTTTTGTCAATATACATTTCATGCTCTTTTGATAATTCAGTAGTGCCTTTAGTGGCAATACTCCATGAGTTAATAGCTAATTTTTTAAGATTAAATCCCTCTAAGTAAAATTTAGCTTCTGCTTTTATATCAAACTGTGCTTCTGGACTTAAATTTCCTATATGTGGAAATATTTTTTTATAACCCGTTGCAATTAATTGTGATGGTATTCTGTGTATAAAAGTAGATGCAGCAGCGGCATTTAGTTTTATATAAACCCCGAAATTATACCAAAAAATAGCTCTCCTTGCCCATCTATTTATGTAATCTAAAGTTCTCATATATGAACTTTTTTTACTTTCCATAGCTTCCTTTGTATGCATCTGTATTTTATTTTTCAAGGCTGTTAGTTTAGTATTATTACTAATCCAATCTTGATTATCTTCAAATACCCTATCTTTAGTTTTCGGGTTTGCAAATTCGCCTTTATTTAATCTTGTTTCAAGCGTTCTAATTTGTTTTTTAATTTCGGCTGTTGATAAACTTGCATATTTATTTCTCCCTTGTCTTTTCAGTTCTGCCAACTGCTGTTGCAACGCCTTTACTGTTTCAGATTGCTCTCCTCTTACTTTCGTTTCCTTTGCTATACCATTTTGTATATCCTCAATCTGTTTCTGTAAACTCCCTTGTCTTTTCAGTTCTGCCAACTGCTGTTGCAACGCTGTTTTTGTCTTTTTATCCCCTACATAATCCCCTTTTTTTAATATAGCATTATGTAATTCACTTTTTGTTAGTTCAGGGAGTAGAGTTTTTAACTTATCAAATGTATTATCTATTACATCATTTACATTTACTCCGTCTTGTAATTGACTTTTCACTAAATCATCTATAAGTTTTGATTTTACTATTTCCTTTGATATTGTCTTTAATCCTAAACTCTCTGCCTTATCCTTTATAGTAATAAGTAGATTATTTGTCCTATCTATGCCCTCTATATCTGCTAACTGTTGTTTTTTGGCATCTCTAATAGTTATTAAATTTTTTATATCATCAGTATATTCAACATTACCGCCTTTTTTAGTTTCTACCCTTTTACCTCCATTTATCAATCTATCTAACTCCTCAATCTCATTATTTAATCTCGTTTCAATAGCATCTTGTGATGACTTTAATTGCTTATTAATATCGGCATCTGTTTTTGGCATATCATCAATAAGCCTTTTTAATTCTTTCTGTAACGCCCTTTCATCTGCTTCGATTTTATCTCGTTGCATACCACTTCGCATAGGTCGTTTATTGTTTTTAATGTCTTCTAATGCTGATTTTATCCTGCCTAATCTTATCATCTTCCTAATATCTGCATCCTCTGAATTAGGCTCTTTCGATACTCCATAACCGGTTATAGCATCTCTAATTTCTCGCTCACTTTTTTCAGGATATTTTTCATTAAAGTGCAATACTACTTCATCAATGTTTTTTAGATTATTTTCTCTTATAGCATCTTTTACAGATAACCTGCTAATTGAAAGTTTATTGTCTTTATTGAAATTACTTAATATATGTTCTTTTATCGCATTTATAGCCTTTTGAGAGAAACTAATTGTTTTATCATTATTAGCGAAGAATGTATCTACTGCATCTGCAACGCTTCCTGTAATTCTAATTAAATCAGAAATCCCTTTTATAATATCCTTACTTGATATAATACCATTTTGTATAACATCAATATCGTTGCCGTTATCATCTTTAAATACTATTGAACTAAATAATTTTTCAAATTTATCTGCTAATGCATCGGCTTTTTTTCTGAAACTACCCTTATTATTTGCTTTGCTATCTGTATTTACTTTAGTATTTATATCTTCTACTATTTTCTGTGCTTGTGTTTTTTCTTTCTCTTTTTTTAAACTCTCATACTCCTCTTGTATCTTAGCATTTTTCTCTGATAATGTATCATATTCGGCTTGTAGTTTTGTCAATTCTTGCTCTAAATCTTTAGGCATATCATTACCATATATAATTTTAATACGTTTAATATTTAATGCTACAATCCCTTGACTATCTACTGCTACCTGCCTTGCATTAAAAAATCTACTCCCTGCACGCCCTGCTACTTGTGAAGCCATTAAAGCACTTTCTAAATTATCTAAATTTGTCAACTGTAATGCTTTTGTAGTCATTAACTCCATTTTTGCATCAACATCTTGTGGATTATCTTTTACCTTTTTCTCTAAATCTACTACTGCTCTTACTAACCCCTTTCCTTGTTCATGTAATTGTTGTCTATAATACAACATTACATTTTCGTCTTGTTCATTTACATAAACCTCACTTGGGTTATCCCTTTTAGATAATATTCTCTCTACAATTTCTAAAGGATTTTTAAGTCCACTTTCTACTAATTTTTTACCATTTATAAAGGCATCTTTCATAGGTGTACCCTCCGGCAAGTCAATAGGTTTTAACCCTAAAGCATCGTATAATTCATTGTTAATAGATTTTTTAGTACCGATAGGATTATCATCATTAAAAATCTCTTTTGTTTTCTCGGATGTATTCTCGATATTTCCGTTTTTAGCATAATCAAAAAGCATATCAAATTTAGCTTTAGATATGCCGTCATGGTTAGCATCATTATAAATTTTTCTAATATCACTATCGGAATACCCATTGTCGAGAGCGAACTTAATATCGTCAATAATATCTTTATTTTTCTCGTTCTCGATACCTCCTTGTTCTTTCATAAACAATGGTTGTCCCTCCTGCACCGTTTCTCGCATTTCAGGAGTGATGGTTACAGAATGTTGCTCTGTGCCGTCTTTTAGCTTCATAGTTGTAGGCTCTTGCCCAAATAGTTTTTTTGCTACATTGCCTACTATGCCTAATTTGCTTTCGGTAGGACTTCCGTAAAAGCCTTTCATTCCGCTACCGCCTACTTGTAGGTCTTTGCCTCTGTATGTTTTCAGCAAATTCTCATCGCCCTCAACGTGTTTGTGGTTTTTAGTATCTTCAAGTATTTTGGTAGCTAATTCTTTACCCAAAAGGCTTTCCAACTTATCAGCAGGTACAGATTTATCGTGTGCTATACTGTTGTTTCCTTTAACGGCTTCTATTTCATAAGTGCCGTCATCGTTGGTAAACACATCTATATAATCCACCTGCTTACTTAAATCATACCTATCGTTTTGCTGTTCGCCAGTAGTCCACGCAATTTTATCCGCACCCTGTGCAACGGCTTCTTTCAGGGCTACTTTTAAACCTAATTTAGTCCATGCGTTGGTGTCGGTTACGAATGGAGCCTGTTGGATTGTGCCGCCCTTGGTATTTTCTCTTGCAACTAAAAGTTTAGTCTCTTCTTCAACTTCCATTTTCTCCATTTCTATTTCCCACTCACTACCATATTTATTTTCCATACGCTTCATAAAATCAGCGTATTTTTTATCTGCTTCTTCCCACGCTTTACCCGCTTCTTTTTCTGTTAATAGAAAACCCTCCTTTTTCCCTGTCTGACCCCAATCGCTCTGTACTTCTTCCAAAAACAAAACCTTGTTGCCCTCTGCATCGGTTCGGGTGTTCATTCGCAGGTGTACTAAAATGTTGGGTTCGTCAAAGTGAGAGGAAGAAAATACGTTTTTTTCATTATTTGCCGGTAGCATAATTCCTCTATCCTCTGCATCACTTCTTTCTTTTTCGGAATATTTTTTTGGCATCGTTACCAGCACTTCCTTGTAGTTCTCTTTATCGCCTGATAGTTGGTATTGGTTATACTTTGGTTTATTGCTATCCGTATTTAATTCTTCATGAATTAAATTTTCAGCTTCTATTGTACTAATTCTTTTTTTATTGCCATTTATTTCAACAATAGAAAAACCACCCACATCTCCTTTTGCTCTTACCCCACTACCCAAATCAATCCAATCATTTGAATATACTGCATCTTTTATTTTCTCATTTAATTGTTGAGTATCCCCCTTTACCACCTCCACTACCTCAATCCTATTATCTTTCATAAAGTCTTGCAGTTCGCTTTTCTTTACCTGCTCATTGGGCTTTTTGCTTTCCAAAAAGTCTTTCAGTCCTGTAAACTGCATTTCATCGCCTTTACCTAACCTTTCCAACCATTTTGTAGCACTTAGATTTTCGGCTTTTTCGTCTAACAACTTCTTTTCTATCGGAGAGTAAAAGCCGTTAGTCACTTGTGGTAATGTTTTAACATTAACTTCTTTCCCACCAATCATCATTTTTTTAACAATACTATCATTTGCTTTTTCCGATAATATTTCTTTCGCCCCTTTAATTCCCTTACCCCCAAACAATTTATCCAAAGTCATATCGGCAAAATCCTCTGCACTCATTCCCTTGTAAATGTCTGCACCGAGTAACTGTTTTACATTATTCCAATACTCTTTTAATACTTCCCTTACTTTACCTAACATACTTTTACTATCTGCTTTGGCTATTCTCTCACGCCAATTTACAGCACCTTTCTTGCCTGTTAATCTACTATAAACCTCATCGGCTATTTGGTTGTCGGTTTTTAGATTAGCATAGTTTGGGTCGTTCTTCACCTCGTTCCATAATGCAGTATTTTTAACTGCATCAACCATTTTAGCCCAAAGTTTAGGGTTGGTCTTTTGTATTACTTGATTAAATAAGTGTGTATGTTCGTGGATATGGCTATTGGGATTAATCTTTTTAGGATTAAGGAACATTGTGCCATCAGGCAATACCGCACCGTAAACTGTGCCATTTTTGTCTGCTAAATCAATAGGTTTAACCCTTAATTCTTTAGCCCTTGCATTAAACTCATCTAATCCTAATACTTTTACCGCCCCACCAAATGCTTTGTTTAGCCTGTCTAATAGTGTTTTGCTCTCGGATTTTGTGATAGGTTCAAAGCCTTTTTCTCTTTCGGCTTCTTTTTCACCTGATATTTGGAAACGGACATTGCTATTTTTTTCGTTTTTATTAGATGTATCGACTTTAGTTTCCAATACTTGTGAAACTGCTTCTTCATAAGGAACTCCTTTTTTAGCTTCATCAAATAATGTTTTTTCTTTATCTTTCATTGCATCTGCAATGTTTTTTATTAGCAAAACATTGGCTTTCTGCTTTTGTAACTCTATTTTCTGTGCTAAATCTAAATTACTTTTACTAAATAAATCTTTTGGTAACATATTATTGTTAAACATATCAGGCTGTATTAGCCACAATGAAAAACCATCAATACCACTTTCATGATAATCGTGCAATATTTCTATTACTTTATGAATATTATCACGCAATGCCGTATCTCCTAATGTTAATGGTATTGTTTTTTCAATAGCTTCTCTTATGTCATAAGGTAAATTATTGAATTTACCACTTAAATCTGCATTGCCACCCTCGAAAAAAAGTTGTTTTAATAAGTTATATACTGTATCAATCCCTTGTGCTGTTACATCTCCGTCTTTTATTAAAAATTCTTTCTCATCTGCACGTAATACACCAAAATCCATAAGTGTATTTATTATTTGTTTCGCATTATCTCTTATTGCTCCCTTTAATGTAGATGTATCAGATATTACATTTCCTATTTTGTCTGCAAGAGTTTGCGATTGCTCTGCTGTTAATCTACCTATTGCGGCTTTCTCTTTTGTGTTTTTAGGAGCAATATCTTCTAAATCTTTAGATTCATAATTCCCTAATGTTATAGCCCTTTCATCTGCAACATTTACAACTCTTACTAATACAGGGTTCTTCATTGAATTTATATCGTCATAATTCAAGCCTAACTGTGCAGAATTTTCTAATATCATTTTTTTATACCCTTTAGGGTCGTTATGATAATTTTCGTAGTAATAATCAATAGCTTCTGCTCTGCCATTTCCTTGAATAACCTCTCCTCTTTCATTTATAATAGGAGCGCCAAAATAAGCAATATTATTAGCCCCTAATTGCAATGGGTCAATATTATTCCCTTTAATACTCGCTTCCGCTTTTAAAACTTCCGCACTGCCCCTATCTCTTGGTTGAGCTTCTGGTATAAAATGATTTTCATTTTTTATACCACTTTTATGACTTGGTTGCAAATCACTTGCTTCTATTACTGCATATTTTCCCTCTTGAACATCTCTTTTAGCAAAAAGTATTTTTACAGTATTTCCTAAAATAATCTTTATTTTCCCTTGTCTTTTATACTCAATAGAATTTATCGTTTTTTCCCCTTTATTCCGTGCTTGTTGTTCTTTTGTTTCATTTCGCTTATTATCAATAATATCAATTACTTTTTTAGCTTCTACTTCTGATTTATTATGTTCTGCATCTTTTGCCTTACTTTCAATAGATTTAATAGTTGGTATTTCGTCATCTGTTCTGGTT
>Ga0208825_1001343_pt1 | contig 18954 bp, 14 predicted proteins | sample AD_UKC113_MetaG_FD_184450 | JGI IMG/M metagenome (GOLD analysis project Ga0208825, IMG submission 184450) | Active sludge microbial communities of municipal wastewater-treating anaerobic digesters from Hong Kong - AD_UKC113_MetaG (SPAdes)... | ecosystem: Engineered > Bioreactor > Anaerobic >...
TTTAAATATTAAAGTTAATTGATAAGTATTTCTAATATATTATTTACGCCTGGATATTTGCCTTAGACTACATTCAGGTTATAGATTCAAAAAAGATAAATACTCTCCTTCGTTGAACGTGACCGGAGAGGTTTGAGGAGCAAACAAGGTTGCAAGAGTTAAAATTATTCGTAATTTGCCCTCTTGAAAGCAGCGAAAAGGACCTGATACTCCATAGACATAACCTGGATAACAAAATTCTGGGGTATCCGGAAGTGTAAATTTAACGGTATATTGACGGGAAAATAAAAAATAAGAATCATTTAGATAAAATAACTGCTTCTCCGCGTGAGAAATTGACTTCCTTGATAGAACCTTTGACCGTCATTCTGTCCCCGAGGATTCCTGTAAGCTGGATTGAGTCTCCTTCAACCAGGATCTTTGCTACAGAGTCCATGATCCTCTCACGATTTTCTCCTTTGAGCAGAATTACATTGATTTCACACATACTAGATCTCTCCTTATTCATTTTTATATGGTATTCTGCAACGACTTTAAGCTATTTTCGTTAACGTCATAATTTGTGGCTCTGTTCAATAAAAAGTTGCCGAAAAAATTCGAAAGGCAAGAACTTTCATGGGAAGTTCATCAGCTTGGCAACCGATAAGTCCTTTTCAAGCCCGAGGTCTTCAGCCACACACTCGCATTTTGTAAGAAGCATATAAGCGATAGGTCCGAAATTATGCTCTGAAAGGGTCTCGTAGTTTGCCATTCCCTTGCTGATTATTAAAGTCGCATCCTTCATGGCTTTGAGAAGTTCGGCAGGGGCTTCCTCTACAAGGATGCCAACAGCATTTGAACCTGTAGTCATCACCCTGTCGACCTTTTTATCGATTTCGAACTCTTTTACCTCTTCTAAAGTCACATCTGTAAGGATAGGACCTCCGCGCACTACCAGGGTGATTTTTCCTCCAAGTTTTTTAATGACATCAAAAACGATCATATCAAAAAAAATCTCTCCGCAGTTATCAGCAATATAGACAACATCCTGAAGGAGGCCAAGCATTTTTTGAGTGTCGTCAACGTCAAGCCCCTTCTCGAAAAATTTCAGAAAAGTAGCTTCAAATTTGTCCTCACTGGCATCAAAACCCATAATCCCGAAATCAAAATAGTTGGCGATAACCGATGCCAGTACTGCCCTCCTGAAGAGTTCTCCGTCATCAGGAGAGTTTTCGTAGATTTTTTCTTTTGCTGCAGGCAGGACTTTTAAAGCAGCCTGATTGATCAGCTTTTTCGTAACCGCATACGGGTCACTGTCTTCCAGGACTTCATAGCATTTTCTATGGATCTTTGTGGCTACACATGCTGATACTGCCTCAGGGCTGTAATGTTTGTTCATGACTCCAAGGCACTCATGGAGCGCCTTGCTTATCAGGTCTTCATCATCAGTAGAAAGCTTCGATTGAAAATGCACTCGGGAAAGAAGACAATAAGTACAGCGTGGACTCATTTTCATGGGGATTCTTCCTGTTTTTTTGGATTATGGGATAAGACTTTTTGGAATATTAATGATATGTGCGGCAAGTCTTATACATTTACTCTTCGCGTATAACCCTAAAAAAATGAACCTTTAAAAAGGTAACCTGAAACCGGACCTAAAATAAGGAATTTAGATTTCAAGATTTCTCCACGAACCCGTATCTGCACTCTCTGGACCTCAAAAATGGACAAAACAATAAGATTGAGAAGCGGCGGACTTTAGCAGAAGACTTTTTCTAAGAGGCAAATTCTTTATAGGGGAATAGTCTAAAATAATTTTCAATGATCTCCGGAACCCGAAATCTCAAACCATTTTCAATTCTTGTTTTATTTACAATAACATTATTGGCCTGCTCTGCAACATTTCCACTTCCTGCATTTGCACTTACCGAAATGGAGGTAAACCCGGTCAATACACCTGACGGCGCAGTCGTGCTGATCGTGGACGGCTTAAGCGCACCTTTTATCTATCCAGAACTTACGCCGCATGCACTTGACGGCGCAACACTTGAAAAAGCAAGACTTGAAAACATCCCTTTTATTAGCAAAAATAGTGCGCAGATTATCGAGTTCCGTGCACCTCAGACATTTACTGAAGGAGGGCATTCAGTTCTTGTTACCGGAAACCCGGATGCAGACAGTGAGTTTGTTAGTTTCAAAGACGCAAACATCTTCGATATTTTACACCAGGAAGACTATCTCTGCATTGCAATAATGGAAAAAGGAGATTCCTGGTCAATCTGCGCTGAACAGGATGCTGTTCTGAGGGATGAAAACAATTCAATAAAGAATATTGAGATAGTACTTGAGCAGAATGAACACTCTCCGGATCTTTCCGTACCTTCCGGGCTTTTGCAGGTAATGCAGGATAAAGCTGATAGGGCTCCGGGATATGTTACGTCAAAAGACACAAGGGACAGATATAATGGATATAACAGGTGGGGCATCGAAACCGCCTGCGCTGTTGTTGAGTATATGGAAAAAAACTGCCCGGATCAAAAGTACCTGCTGACTGTCAATGTTGGCGCAGTTGACATGAGCGGGCACTACAGGGATAATTACGGATATATAGACTGTATTGAAAGCCTTGATTCCGAACTTTTGCCTCTTTATGAACTATGTGAAAAAAATAACCTTGCTTTTGTCCTGACCGCGGATCACGGAATGGCTTTTTCTGCAGAAGGATCCAAAGGAGGGCATCAGTCTGAAAAATTCTCGTGTTCTGATGAAGCACAGATGGTTCCCATCATCGTACACGCTCAGGATGTTGAGAGAAGGGTTATAGAAGGAGAGTTCGGGCAGGAGGATTTCGCTTTGACCCTGCTTGGAATACTTGATATCCCTGACAGGCCCAGGTTTGCAGAAGGCGAGCAGATCCTTCTCACAGGGCACGTAAACCTGAAAGTCAAGCTTCCGGAAAAAGGGTCCGTGGAACTCAGGAAAAACGAAGAAGTTATTTCTTCCTGTGGAAATGATGACCAGTTCCTTTTCCTCGGGCTTGAGCCTGAGAACTCGTATACTGTCAAAGCTGTCCTGAACTCAGGAAAAAGCCTTGAAGAAAAAGAAGTTTTTCTTAAAACCTGCTCTGTTATCGATTTCTACAATAAAAATCCCAAAACAGGGGAAAACGATTCTGTTGCCGCTGGGTCAAAAGACGAAACAGTTTCTGCAGGCATTTTAGGAGAAGGAGATTCTATTTTTGACCTGAGCTCAAAGCATCTGGCAGGATATCTCCTGATAGGAGCAATAAACCTTACAGGGTTTTTTATCATTATGAAAATTATGAGAAATGATTGAAAAAACTTAAGGCTCATGAAAAGCTATTCTGGAAAATAGTTTGTGAAACTTATTTTCAGGTTTTATCCCGGGATAACTCGTACACATTTCCCAGAGCTTCTGCATAAGTAACATCCACCTTTTCTACATGTGCAAATGTCGGTCCTTTCCGAAGCTCGGCAATCAGAAGTTCAAGGGCTTCCCGCCTACCTTCAGCGAGAACAAAAACTCTTCCGTCTCTCAAGTTTATGGGGTTGCACTCCACTCCAAAGCGATCGGCAGCATTTCTTGCAAATCTTCTAAAACCAACACCCTGTACCCTGCCTGATACAAGTATTTCCGCCCGCACAGTTTCTCCAGAGGTCACAACTGGCTATTTCGAAAAACAATGATATATATTTATGGTTACAAAGCAAGGCTGCAGATGCTCAGGGATACAGGTGCTGCATCTCGCCTTTCAACTCATTTCTGCTGCTTCAGGGACCTGAGACCCTGCAGCTGAGGATAGAGAGGCATTCAGAAAACGCCCTTAAGGTGGCAAAATACCTGTCAAAACATCCGAAGGTTTCATGGGTCAATTATCCCGGTTTGCCGGACCATCCAGGCCATGAGCTTGCAACCAGGTATCTCAAAGGAGGTTAGCTAACCCCTGAGGAACAGGCAGCAACAGGAGTCACTCCGGATTACATCTGCCTTTCCATAGGTATTGAGGATGTAAAAGATATAATCTCAGACCCTGAGCAGGCTCTTGAGAAAGTGTAACCCTGTGGATTCCGGACATTACAACGTAAAAATATGTATAATTCTGAGACCCCTGAGGAGTATAGCATTCCCACCTGCTATTCTCCTCTGGATGGCTCATAATGCAGTTGCAGGGTGGGGAGCAGTAGCGAAGGCTGGCCGCCATTGAGTTAGCTATCGTTCTGATCCCTCTTATTTAAAACACTTCGAATTTCCGGACGGAATATTTAGACTCTGTCCGGGGAGGTTTATATTTTTGAGGACGCGAGGCATTTCCATTTTTAACGTTTTTGGTGTGCCATTTTTAAATTGTTTATCCACGTTATACCGACTCAATTCCTCATTAAAATGTGTCGGGCATATATCCAGAAAATTCGTTTATGCTGGATACTTATTTCCGTGTCTGATAACTTATATTGTTTCGATAATATTTAGCCCAACCCATAATGCCCTGTCAAAACTCTAAGGTAAAAGAAAGAGTGAAAGGATATTCTTCTGGCACAGGATTTTTTGATGCCATTAAATTTTTTGAAGGCTAAAATCCTCCTAACTTAAAAAAATTATTCGTCAATGCAGTTCGACTTGACAGAAATTACAAAAACATAAATATTAATAAAAGTTTATTTATATAAGGAAATAGCAATGAGCACCTCTTTATGCGATACGATATGGCTTTCTGAAAAAAGAAAAAACCTCCTCCTTTTGCTAATGGAAGGGCCCAGGGACATCGAGCAAATAAAGACATCTCTTAATGTGAATTCTAAAGCAATGATGCCCCAGATTAAGATACTGGGTAAGCAGGGATTGATTCTCCAGAACGGGGACAGCTACAGGCTTTCCGATATAGGGGAACTGATTGTGGGGAACATGCTTCCTCTCCTGAATACCCTTGAGGTCATTGAAGAAAACAAAGAATACTGGGCAAGCCGGGATGTGAGCTCGGTACCTCACGACCTGTTCATGCGCCTTGGAGAGCTTGGGGAATGCATGGTAATTGAGCCTGACCTGAACCATCTTTTTGACCTTCCCAGAGAGTTTACGGAAAATCTCACAAAATCCAGGTGCATCCTGAGTTCTCTTTCCTATTACCACCCTCTTTACCCTTCGCTTTATTCGAAGCTTGCAAAAAGTGAAGCTGAGGTTAAGCTCGTACTGACAGAATCCGTATTTGAGAGGCTTAAAAATGAATCTCCTGAGGAACTCAGGTCTCTTTTAGATTCCGAAAACACGACTGTAGGGGTCTGTGAAGAAAGCCTCAATATTCCTACCATTGCTGTTACTGACCGTTTCATGTATCTATGCCTTTTCGACAGGCAGGGAAAATATGACCACAGAAAGGTGATGAGCTTCGATGAAAGTGCCCTTAAATGGGGCAGGGAGTTATTCACACGCTATGAAAAGTCAGCCAGGAAAATCACAGATATTTAATGCCCCCGTTTTCATAAACAGGTAGTTACCGATTCATGCTGATTCTTTCCCAGAAACCCTGATTTTCAGGAGTCCAGTAATATGAGGTTTAAAAATGTCCCCCTGAAACCTAAGCTGGTTATTTTTATTGTTGTAGGAGTTTTCTTTGTTCTTGCCGTATCCACTGCGGTCATAATAGGGACCGTGACCTCTCAGGAAGAAAAGCTTGCCTATGAAAAATCAATTGAGATGGCAGGCAACTATGCAAACCAGTTTGATGCCCAGATGGAGGCAAATCAGGCTGTGGCAAGAACACTCGCCTTTACTATGGCTGAATATAATTCCCGGGACAGGGAAGAGGCAGTGAATATTCTTGAAAAGGTCCTTGAAGAAAACCCACAGTTAATTGGAGTTTATCTGGGTTATGAACCGAACGCCTTTGACGGCAGGGATGAGGACTACATCAATTCTCCAGGTCACGATGCAACAGGCAGGTTTGTCCCTTATTGCAATAAAATTAAAGGTTCTATGACGATTGAACCTCTTGTCCACTATGATTCCTCTGATTATTACCAGCTGCCAAAAGCAACCGGAATGGACATCCTGACCGAACCCTACTTTTATGAAGGAATATTCATGGTGAGTTACGACTCCCCTATTTTTAAAAACGGAGAGTTTGCAGGGATCGCCGGTGTGGATGTCCCTCTTGAATATGTGGACGATGTCGCAAGCAGTATCCGAACCTTTAATACAGGATATGCTTTCATGGTAAGCAATACAGGTGTTTTTTTATCTCACCCTACACAGAAAGACTGGATCGGAAATAAAAAACTCTCTGACTTTGATGTGGAAGAGATAAAAAATGCTGCATCTGACATCCAGAAGGGTATAGAGGGGCATATTGAAGTTAAGGATCCGACAAATGGTAAAACCGTAATTATGTTTTACGAACCTGTTAAAACAGGGAATTTTGCTTTCGTGCTGGTAGTTCCCAAAGAAGAAATGCTTGCAGGAGTAACTGACCTGAGAGACCGGCTTCTTATCATTTCTGCAATCTCAATTCTTTTTATGGCTGCTCTGGCCGGTATGATTGCCAGATCCATTACAAAACCTATTGATAATATTGTTGATGATTTCAAAAATATAGCACAGGAAGCGGTTAAAGGAAAACTGGATGCCAGAGCAAATACAGATGTGGAAGTTGATTTTAGGGAAATTCCTGTAGGATTAAATGAGATTCTTAAAGCTGTTGTTGTCCCTGTTCGAGAAACCATAAGGGTAACCAACGCTCTTGCAAAAGGAGAATTAAAAGAAAGAGTCAGGTTGGATGTGCAGGGAGAGTTCAAGGAACTGGGGGATACTCTTGACAAGTTTTCAGAGACTCTCAATATGATTATTGATGATTCCAATGCGGTACTTACTGCTTTTCAGAACAATGATTTCAAGCGAGAGATCTCTGTTCATGGGAAGGGGGATTTCAAGCTTCTTACGGACGGAATCGAAGAAACACGCAGGGCTCTTGACATTATTACCATGCAGCGCAGAGAAGCAGAAAAGGTTCTGATGGATTACGCAATGGAGCTGGAGCACTCTAACAAGCTTAAAGAAGATATGGAACGGATCATAAACAACAGCCCGGTGATTGTGTTTTTATGGAAATATGAACCTGGATGGCCTGCGGAATTCGTATCGGAGAATGTTGTACAGCTGGGATATGAAGTAGAGGATTTTATCTCAAAGAGAATTCTCTATGAAGATATCGTCTACAGGGAAGATCTTGAAAAGATGTATGAAGAGCTTGCGAGGAATGTGGAGTCCGGCTGTAATCTTTATAATTCGGAATACAGGATATTTACGAGATCCGGAGAGCTTCGCTGGGTGGATGAAAGGACATTTATCCAGAGGGATGAGAAAGGTGAGATCCACCTTCAGGGAGTTATCCTTGACATAACCGAACACAAAAAAGCTGAAGCAGCCCTTATGCAGATGGAAGAAATCCGCAAAAAAGAGATTCACCACAGAATCAAGAACAACCTTCAGGTAATCTCAACTCTTCTTTACCTTGAGTCCGGAAATTTCAATGATGAAAAGGTAATCGAAGCCTTTAGAGAGAGCCAGCACAGGGTCAAGTCAATGGCTTTAGTACATGAAAAACTCTACCAGTCAGAAGATATGGTAAGTGTAGATTTTGCAGACTATATTAAGGACCTTTCTGATTATCTTTTTCATTCTTATTCCGTTGGAGGCGGAAAAGTCAGCCTGAGGCTCGATGTTGAAAACATATTCCTTGGGATGGACACTGCGGTTCCCCTGGGCATCATTATCAATGAACTCGTTTCAAATGCTCTTAAACACGCATTTTCCAGTGGAGAGGATGGAGAAATCTATATCCGGCTTCACAGAAATGAAAGTGATTCTTTCTATATGGAAAATTATAAAAATGCAGAAGCTCAAGTGGCTATGAGCAGGAAAACAGACTGTACTGAAATTAGCAGGCCACAGGAGCGTAAAAGAGCAGAGGATAGGCTGACCCTTATTGTTCGGGATAATGGCAAAGGCTTCCCTAAGGATCTTAATTTCAGAGAAACGGATTCTCTGGGGCTTCAGCTTGTGACAGCACTTGTGGACCAGGTTAATGGAAGCATAGAACTTGACACAAGCGGGGGAACGGGGTTCAGAATTATTTTCCAGGAACTGAAGTACAAAACAAAGGTGTGAGGAATGGCAGAGGGACGAATTCTTATTGTCGAAGATGAACATATTGTTGCTATGGGAATTAAACGCATGCTTAAGAACCTGGGATATACGGTTACAGGTGTTGCTTCCTCCGGAGTAGATGCCATAAGCAAAGCAGAAAGCACTTTTCCTGACCTTGTGTTGATGGACATAATGCTGAAAGGAGAGCTTGATGGCATAGAGGCTGCAAAAGAGATTAAAGAACGCTTTAACTTGCCTGTGGTTTATCTGACTGCTTATTCCGACAGCAATATTCTTGAGCGGGCGAAAAAAACAGGTCCATTCGGTTATATTGTAAAACCTTTTGACGAAAAAGACCTTCACAGCAATATCGAAATAGCTCTTCACAGGCTCAGGAGAGAGAAAGAGAGCTTTGAGGGAGAAAATAAAGAGTAATAATAAAGAAAAAGCAGATGAAACTAAGCGATGAAACATTATAAACATATCAGGCAGGGTTGTTTTTGAGTTTGTCCTTTCAGCTCGATTACTCAAAATCAGGTTCAGTTCTCATACTGCTTTTTATTTGCCTTTTTTTGCGATTTTTTCCATTTTCACATGAGATTCTTCTTTGATCTATTATTTTTTCTAATAATTCTCCAAAAACGATAGCGATAAAAATATTATTTTTTGAAGACATCCGCGGAAAGTCAGCGGTATATTTTCCAGGCTAAAATTTTGAATGGCTTGAAAATTTCTCTTATACTCTGCCATTGCCTATCAATTATGAATGGGCAAGGGACTTGAGATAATCCCTTTCTTTATGTCAATACCTTAGAGAGGAGGCTATATATCGTTACTTATATAGATGCTTTGTACAGGAAAAATCCATGTTGGGTCTTCATCTGGCTGTTTAAATTGTAATTCAGGGTACCTTTTTTGAAGGCGGGTAAAATCTGGTATTGGGTTGAGAGAAAGATTGATTAGATATATAATCAAATGAACAGTTTTAGCAGGATAAATTGGGGAATAAAAACACTTCAGGTGCTGAAGTGCAAAATGAAGGTGTAACGATGACAGAAGAACGAATTCTGATTGTCGAAGACGAATATATTGTGGCTATGGGAATAAAGCGCATGTTGAAAAATATGGGGTATACGCTGGCAGGCATTGCTTCCTCAGGAGAGGAGGCTGTAAATAAAGCTGAAAGCACGTTTCCTGACCTTGTACTGATGGATATAATGCTGAAAGGGGAAATGAACGGGATAGAGGCTGCAAAAGAGATCAAAGCACGCTTTGGTATACCTGTTGTTTATCTTACTGCCTGCTCCGAAAGCAAAATAGTGGAGCATGCATGGAAGACAGGGCATTCTGGATATGTTATAAAGCCCTTTGACGAAAAGGACCTGCAAAAGAGCATTACTGTGGCTCTGTGTCGACATAAGGCGGGAAAAAATGATCTTGAAAAGGGTTTTAATACTGCGGGATATTCTTTTAAGAATAATGAAAATGTTCCGGAAAAATGTGAAAAGATGTCAATGCGGATTTCTGAATTGGCTGAATGTTCTGAACGGCTGCGTAATTAAAAACAATTTTTCAGGACGGGTCAGGTATTCAGTTCTTTTTCCATGGTTTCTGAGATTACTTTAAGGATTTTTATTCTTGAGTAGAGTTTGTCGTTAGATTCCACAATAATCCAGGGGGCATTGGTGGTGCTGGTTTTCTGGAACATTTCATCTACTGCGGCTTGATACTGGTCCCATTTGCTTCGGTTTCGCCAGTCTTCGGCTGTTATTTTCCAGCTTTTTTGAGGGTTGCTCTGTCTACTTTCAAAACGTTTGAGCTGAGTCTCCTTATCTATATGGAGCCAGAATTTGAGAATTATCGCTCCAGTTCCTATTAGAATATTCTCGAATTCGTTTATTTCTCTGTAAGCACGTTTCCATTCTTCTTCACGGCATAGCCTCTCTACTCTTTCTACCAGAACTCTGCCGTACCAGCTCCTGTCAAAAATACTTATATGTCCAGTTTTCGGGATTCCTTCACAGAAGCGCCATAGATAGTGATGGTTTTTTTCAACATCGCTAGGTGAACCCACAGGTACTACTCTGTAGATTCTTGGGTTCAGCTCTTCAACAAGGCGGTGGATGTTCCCTCCTTTGCCTGAGGCATCCCAGCCTTCAAAGATTATAATCAGGGAGCGTTTTTTCCTGAAGAGCTCATACTGAAGAGTCTCAAGTTTTTGCTGGTAGAGCTTTTTTGATTTCCAGTACTCTTCAGAGGAAATAGTTTTTGAGAGGTCAATTTTTTCCAGAACCGAACTGTTAAGTTCAGGTAGTTTTGGCGACCCCAGGTCCAGATATTTAATTGTCTGCTGTCCTGGAATTGTCGTCACCTGCTCAATACGGGACTCAATTGCCCGGGTTACAGCCATGATAATCTTGAGCGTTGCAAAGTTTCTGTCATTTGCTTCCACTATAGTCCAGGGCGCATGGGGCATGTCTGTTTTTTCCAGCACCTTTTCAACAATTGGCAGGTAATCATTATATTCATGGATAAAATCAAGTTCTTTTCCATTTTTCTTTCTATTTCTCTTTTCGTATTCGCCGATTATCAAAGGAATTCCCTTTTTTTTGATTTCCTTGAAGCGGTCTTCCTGTTCCTGTTCGCTTATATGTAGAAAGAACTTGAGTATAAGGTATCCGTCATCTGAAAGCTGGCGTTCGAACCAGTTTATTTCTTCCAGACATTTTTCAAGTTTTTCTTCGCATTTTTCCTTTCCGTAATGTTTTATGATCGCTCTGCTGTACCAGCTTCGGTCAAAGATTGCAATTTTTCCTCTTACCGGTATCTGGGACCAGAAATTCAGGAGGAAAGGTTTTTGAAAATCTTCGTCGCAAGGCAGGACCATGGTGTGAAAATCGTATCCTCTTGGGTCCAGCGGGAGTATAAAACGATTGATATCCTCTCCCATCCCTGATGAATGCCAGCCTTCAAAAACGATTATGATAGGTATTTTCAGTTCCCATGCCTTCCGTTGAAGCTCGCCAAGTTCAACCTGAAGCGTCTTTATACTCTTTTTATATTCCTCATTTGAGATTGCCTGGGAAAGATCGATGTTTTCAAGCATGCTTGATCCCGCTATTACTCTTTATTTGGGTATTTCTTATAATGTTACAGGTAACTATCAATATAAATTTAAGTTAATATAATTTTAATATTATTTAATCTGTAGCATAATGACTGGCAAACATCGCAATTTAAACTCCAGATTGATCTTATAAGTGTTTACTGAATACTCATCTTAATGTCTTATTGTAGATCAATAGGAGTAATATGTCCACAAATTATTTAAATTTTTAAAACAGATTGAAAATATCGAAAATCAGTAAAATATTCCTATAATTAAGCAAATATGCATTTTAAGTCTCAAAGAATGTTAATTAATATTCAAATATTGGATTTTTTTGTTGCTATGTGTTTTCTGTATATTTCAGTCTGGTTAGCCTACACTGCAGAGATCAAAAAACATATTATAAATATATTACAATATAAGGTACGAAAAAATCCATTCCATATAGTATTTTTTTAAGATATATATCTAAAAATACATATTTCAATCAACTATTTGCATATATCTCTATCCAATATGGTGCTTCGTATGATTTATTAAATAAAATATATATAGAACTAAGTAGTAATTTTCATATCTCTTATTTATTATACATTATATAAACTATATATTCATAAACGAATATTTAATTATCTATTCCTAATTAAATTTTAATTAATTATTACATAAATCTTTATTATAGCCAATACATTTTAAAACATATTCATTAAATAATATCTTTACTTATTACCTTATTACTATAAGAATGATTTTATGAGATATATTTAACATATATTATATATGATGTTCATTTATAAACATATCTTACATTTTAATTGATTATTATTAAAGATATATATCCAAAAATTGTAATAGATAAAAATCACGTAGTAAATAAAAATCTTGATATATATCATGTATAAGATATATAGTTAAAGTAATCATATTTTAAATCATTTTTAGATAATATATCTCTTAATATCTGATTATAAAGTAACGAGTAATTCAAATTTATCCAATATGTATTATATATAATACATATTGACTAATTTATTTTTTATTACATGACATGTAGCAATCTAAAGATACTTTATAGATTATAATTTATTATGTATTGGCATACTTAATATTATATCTAAGTACTGATACATATTCAATATTATGTATTATCAATTGGTGATTTAAAACAGATTAATTTTTGAATTTGCGACCAAAAAGTATCCAAAATATCAACCGTCGTATTTTATTACAATATATTTATATTATATCTTTCTGGCTATACAGGTAGACTCTTTAATTGAAAGACAGGTAAAAACACATAGCAAATTAATTATAGAGCATGTATTTTTAATTGAATACTTGATTATTTTTGCAATGATTGGCTTATTTAGTTAAATCCTCTCTAATTCCAAAGAGTAAAATTTTATAACATATTTTATTCATATATTTTATAGGAATAACGTTGCTTGTTTTTAAGAATTGCTTTTCCTTAGCATTGTTTCGTAGTTAATCTTACGGTTATCGGTCAAAAGGGGTCTATTCCTACAAACTTTAGAATAGCTGACTTGACAAAATAAGAGGTTTAGCAGGAAATTTTGCTTAAAACTGGATCCGTTCATATTGACTATATGAATAAATTATTTTACATCTTCTTCTTGTTTTGTCAGATCCTGCTTCATTCAGGGCATCTGAATCATAACAGGGTAGTATGTGCAAGAATAATAATAAGAAAGTCTAAATATTAAAAAATTACAGGTTTGTTCAGCAAAGGCAGATTCAGATCTGTAAGGTATTCAAGCATCTATATCGGGATACTGATGAATTAGTGCAGGGCTCGAGTAAAAACAAATTTGAGTTTATGTAATTATTTTTTCTTTTAAATCTTATTTTGATTTAAAGGTAAGTTTTTATACACTGTTTATTATTATCTCTAGTAATATATATTAAGGCGTGGTAAATATATCTTAATATTACACTATTTTTATATATTATTTTTTGCACCATAAACTCTACCACTTTTGAGTCAAAAATATGTAGAAACACATATGTAAAAAATATACATTTCAGATTTTATACATTAATAAATTCGTTAATTTAAACTTGCCTGTTAAAATATAAAAAAGATTATGAATTCATATTTTTATTTTGGCATACCTTGGATGTATCAACAAATTGTTACATAATAAACAAGTCATTCTTTGAGGTAAGTGCTCTCATTGTTTCTTCAGCAATTAAGATATCATTGTGAACTAATAACATTTGTTCTTCCTTCTGATAACCTGACTTTAATTTAATTTCAATTTTTAAAAATTTTTGACAAAATTTAGTCAAGTTTGAACTATTTAATATTCTATTCTTAAATTATATTTTATTACGTCGTATTTTTGAGAGTCAACCAGGTTAATTTTAAGTAATTTAATATAATTACTTCTATCTCATTCTGTTTATTTAGTTTATTTCCTGGCAAACAGGATCAAAAACACAATTACAATGTAACAAAATCATAAATCCATCTTAAGATTGAAAATTTCTTCAAAAAGTTCGTATTTTTTGCGAGCTCTGTATAAGTACTGGCGAACCGGAGTTTTGTTTTTTGCTCTGGCAAAGAGAGCATCAATCTCTCCTTTAGAAAAAATCACTTCAAGCTTTTTTATTGGAACGGCTTCAAGATCTTCCCAGCTGTTAATTACAGGATTGCTTATGGGTATGGGGATCGGAATAAGTGCTATCTGAGCTTCATCCACCCAGTTCCAGTCAGAATCATATATATTTGCATAGAAGGCACCGCATGAAATGCATTTTGTTACGACCACTATATTCTCCCCGACGTTATGGTAGCTGAGGCTCATAAGAACTGAATCACAGCTCGTGCAGTTGCCAATCTCATTTTTCTCCAGGCTATACGCAGGTATTCGATTTTCTTCGATATGAAGAGCTTTTTCATTGAGGTCGTACTTATATTCCATGTTTTGCTCTCCTGACTGAGGCCTGAAGCCTCGAGAATAGAGGTTTTTCTTTTCAGGATAGTGTTAGTCTCATCTATGATTTCTTTTTAAGGCAATAACCCTATTAATATTAATCGAAACTCTATTCATTACTGAGCAATTCTTAAACAATAGATTTATAAGTATCCTTTTTGCATCTAATCATTTCACATTATGAAAAGAAATTTGGTCTTAATCAAAAGATGACAAAGCCTGAAAACAATAGTTGATTCTGACTTTCTTATTTTTTAACTGATTAAACAATAATTTAAAAGACGATATTATAAATAAAAAACTAAGATTTATGTTATATCATTAAAATAAATTTAATGCATTTTACTTAATTGAACACAAACTTAATATATATGATCGTAAGAAAATAATAATGTTCGTAAGTAAATATATTATGCAAGTATTCAAATTCTTAGCAGGAAGTTTGAGGCTTTTTTAGCTCTGAAAGGAATACAAAGCATTATCAATCAAAGTAGTTAAAAATGAAAATATATAAATTATATCTCCAGGCAAACCGATTCCGGGAGAATTTCAAGAGCATAGATTATGGGAAATGGATAATAAAAAGCGATATATTGAAGAAAGAATATATCATACACAAAGTTGAACTTGAAGCAAAGTAAAATTGCCTGAAGATCAGGAGCTTCAGTATCCATTCCCATCAGGACGAATAAATTTACAAACCTATATATAGAGCTATAACTGACATAGTTTACTACATCAGTAGAGGTGGTAAATATGGTATCCATCCGAGCTAAAATTAAATCCAGATTAGAGAAATTCCTTGAAGTTGATTCCAATGGATATCGAAGGGCTATACTGTGTATCTTCATCAAGGTAAAGAAAGCAACTATAGACGAGCTACATGAAATGCTTTCAAGCAAATACAATGTATCAAGAAATACAGTAGCATCCATGGTAGGATATATTCATTCGAAGCTTGGAATCCTGAGAGCACATAAGGAGTCATATAAAACCCCTACGACCTACCTTTTAAGAGAAGAATATATAGACCTGCTAATGAAGATAGTTGCTTCACCTGAAAAGACAATAACTGATTCAGCCTGAAAAGCTTACCACTTCAAACCAATTTGCCTGATAAACAATGTCAATTGTGAAAAACGCACCCAGAACAGCAACCACAATTGTGGTTCGATCAGATGCCAATACCCGCGTAAGCCGCTCAAAAGACCCTTATTATAACCTGATGCGGCGCATTTTCCAGGAAGACGCCACTGCTGTCCGGGGCCAGAAATTCCTTTCAATGGTTGAAGAGCGGCAGGCAGCAGGAAATGCCATCCGAACTGATGAATGGAAGACCGTTCTGGAAGAACTCCAGATAGGTCGAGCTTCTTTTTATGCAATGCGCAATAAGCTCCTTGGTGCCGGGCTTATATCCATCAAAAATAAAGAGTACCGGCTTTCCGGCCAGTTTTCGAAAGACCTTATTGACATGGCACGCTGGTGGTGGACTGCAGTACTTGACCAGTCCGAAGATAGCCTGTGACCAGGAGAAAATCACCAGGAGAAAATCGCTTCTTTTTACCAAAATTACTCTTTTTCTAAAGCCAGCCTCCAATGACCGATTTCTACTCAATAATTTTTTATTCAATAATTTTTTATTCAATAATTTTTTATTCAATAATTTTTTATTCAATAATTTTTTATTCAATAATTTTTTATTCAATAATTTTTTATTCAATAATTTTTTATTCAATAATTTCAACTTCTTTCCAAACCTTTTTATTAACACCTTTTCTGGACAAACTACAAATCCGGAACCCTCAGCCGAAAGTTATATATATAAAATCCTCCTTTAGAAGATACGCTTCAGGGCGCAAGAATCACGCCCCACAGCGAAAAATCATCGAAGCCCGGTAGTGTAGTGGTCAATCATGCGGGACTCTGGATCCTGCAACCTCGGTTCGAATCCGTGCCGGGCTACTCAACTTTTTTATAATTCTTTTTGACCTTCAACTCTATCTTAATTTTTGTTTTTATAAAGTTTGTTTTTATAAAGTTTGTCTGCTTTTTATTTTCATTGTATTAGAGATTCATAAGGTTTTTTGCTCCAGGAAATAGACTTGCTGAAAACTCCAGACTCAATTTTTCCTTAAATAGAGGATTTGGTGTCAGAAAGATGAATTCCAACATCGAGGGGCGCAGAAATCTATGCAGATTTTCAAAAAAGGATAGAGAAAATCATCTCTCAGAATCATGAAAATTAATCAGTTTTAATAAATATATTTATTCTGATTGTCTGTGGAATATTGCATATAATTTCAAATAATCAGCCATATACAGAGCCTTTTGATTTAAAATAAAACTTCTTTATCCTTATATCTATACATAATAAAGGTAAGAGATCTAATATACTATCTAAATAATGTTAGTTAAATAAGATAAGTATTTATAATAAGTATTTGTAGTATATACTGAAGTAAAAACATAAAACAAATTACAGATTACAATCAAAAAACAACTTAATAGTGGGGAAAAACATGAGAATAAGAGTGGTTAGTTCCAGAGAAGAAATCTTCACACTTAATCCGAATGAGCGCCTTGTTCACCTGGCATTCAGACCTTCAAACAAGGACATCTTTGGACTGGTTGAAACATGTCCGAAGATCGAAGTGATCCAGTTACCCAAATCATATATGCGAACGGTTTCAAAATCCATAGAGATGTTCCTTCAGATGCAGAGGGTCCAGCTTCTTGAAGGAGATGTCTGGGGACACAGGAAAGACATTAACGAATATTACGCAATTCCCTCCTCAGTAATTGAAAAAATTAAAGATATGAAAACTGAAGGTAAGCCGGTTGAAGAAATTGAGAAAAAGATCTCTAGGGAAAGCAAGCTGAACCCTGAAATGGTTAGTTATATCCTGAACAAAGAAATACCTGCCTGATCCGCACGGGAAAGACATACCCTTGAGGTTCTGCTGGAAATTAGAACGTATAGCTATCGATTCCGCACAACACCTTTATCTAATCTCCAGCAAAATCTCCTCTAAAAGATAAAAAAGTTTAAACAGATGATTAAGGTTAACTTTCTGAGTATTCTGTTTTTTAATTAAGAATTAATTCCATATTAACCTAGCCAGTACTGTCATGTTTTACTATCCTTGATATTAAGAATTTGATATTTTCTGTACATTGTTCAAATGTAATGGCTGTAAACAGGGAAATTCCGTATCTTGACAAGCCTCTTATGTGCATTTTTTTAATTATTTATGGCTCTCTCTACCATTTCCATTTGCCCGATACTGTCTTCTCCCCATTTCTGTTTTGTTTCTTCACTCCACTGAAGCCTTCCATCTCCTATCATAGACTTTGGAATTGTGAATACCTTTGATCTGGTATTCCTGGGGGTGTTGCATCTTAACCATTTGTACTGGTTAATATCAGTATCATATACCAGACAATAATCAAGCTTAAACGCACTGGGGATATCTGAGGACTTATAGTAAACCTGTTTTAGACCTTCTTTTGGTTCCTTGCCCTGTTTCCGGTTTCTGCTGGCCATTTTTACTTCTTCTTTTCTTATATCTTCTAAAAATTTTAGACTTCTTTCAACTTCACTTTTAAATATAATTAGATGCCATTTCAAAGACAGTGGATAGTGTTTTCTTAAAAGTTCATTTAATTCAGCTATTAAAGCAGAGTCATTTGTGGTGTTTTCAATTTCTTCCATTAATTCTTTCATCCTGTTTAGATTTGCCCTCTGTCTTGCTTCACTTGTTACCATAGCTATCGCCAACATCTTAATTATAGTTTAACTGTATATGCAACACGATGTTCTTAAATTTTTTTGTCTGTTTTGCAGAGAATAAACATGGTTTACAAAAAACGCAAATGATATTCTTCGAATAACATGCCCAAAGAATGAAAGTACTTTAGAGCACTTTCATGCTAAATAAATACTGAATGAGAAAAGAGAATATTAATAAAGCATAGAGTTGAATTAAAATCCTTACAAAGAGTAGATATTGAGAAACAAATAATCTAACCTGAACACAGGATATAACACAGAACATTTCAGTACTTGCGCACCATGTCCTCCTGACATTTTAATTCGGACCACCCTCTTACGCCCAGGAGTCTGTTTATTCTATCCAGGTAATTTATATTACCTCGTCTGCACGAAAGCCAAAATCCTGAAGTCCGCATCCAAGAACAGTACCTGTCAGAAAAAATTGGTCATAAAGAGAAATGGATTTTTTGTAAAAACTAAAATGGGATGAAGGATGAGGGTTAAGCAATCATAAATTTATACTTAATCATAGATTTATGTTTATACCACATCCTTAAATCCCTTCCTTTGCGAATGATACTGACTGCGGTTATGACTTCAGGCTCAACATCGGGCGCTGATTTTCACTTCCTGCCTCGGTACTGTAGAAGGCAATGTAATTATTGTTTTCCGTGCGGGCTTTTATGAAGAAACCGGTGTTTTCATATTTTCCGCTTATGTATTCATTTACCAGGTCTGTTACGTTCAGTTCATAATAGTTGTTATCGGGAAGGGTGCTGCCTTTAATGGTGAGTATGGCATAAGGCGTGCTTCCCTGCAGGACTCCGTTTTTATCGTACCAGTCTCCTCCGGCATTCCTCCAGGAAACGTTTTTATCTCTCTTATTCCAGCTCACGTAGCTTGAATTCCAGGAAGAAGCAGGCCTGTAAACCTCAATTACGGTATCATTTGGCCTTGTTTTTCCTGCAGGGTAATAC
>Ga0208825_1001345_pt1 | contig 18932 bp, 11 predicted proteins | sample AD_UKC113_MetaG_FD_184450 | JGI IMG/M metagenome (GOLD analysis project Ga0208825, IMG submission 184450) | Active sludge microbial communities of municipal wastewater-treating anaerobic digesters from Hong Kong - AD_UKC113_MetaG (SPAdes)... | ecosystem: Engineered > Bioreactor > Anaerobic >...
GTAGGCTTTATGAATCGCTGAAGTAAAGATTGAGTTGTTGTCTCCCAACATGAGGATACGTTGTGAATATATAAAGAATGAGAGAGCCTTATTTTAACAAGGCTCTTCGTCACAAGTATAGATAACATGTACCCGGCTCTTTTTGTCGGTTGTCAAGCTTCGCCTCATTTAGTAAAATAAAGAAGCAGGTTGAAGAGGAAGGTGGGGCGATGGCCAATTTGAAACTGTATAAAGACGGCAATAACATGTGCTTTGCGTGCAGCCCCCGCAACCCCATCGGCTTGAAATTGAAATTCGAGCACGACGGAGACGTCTGCCGCAGCCGGTTTACCGGGGGGGCCGAGCACCAGGGCTGGAACGGCGTGGTGCACGGAGGCATTGTTGCCACCCTGCTTGACGAGGTCATGGCCCAGTGGATTTGGGCGCGGGATCTGATAACCATGACTGCTGAGATGACGATACGTTACAGCAGGTTTGTACCTGTCGGGGAGGAACTGACCGTGGAGGCCAATATGGTGTCGATGAAAGGCCGCCTCGTTGAAATGGCCGCGAGAATCATCCTTCCGGACGGTTCCGTGGCTGCGCGGGCATCTGCAAAATTTCTCAAGGTGAAAACGTAATGAAGGGAGCATTTCTTTGAACAGGGAAGAAGCACTGTCACTTTTGAAGAAAAACCTGAAGAACAAGAATCTTTTTAACCATTCCCTTGCCGTAGAGGCCGTAATGAGGCGGCTGGCCGGACACTTCCGCGAAGACGTTGAAAAGTGGGGTCTGGCCGGCTTGCTGCACGATATTGACTACGACCGGACAAAGGACGATCCCGGCCGTCACAGCATCGACGGGGCCGAGACCCTCGCCGGGGCGGGCCTGCCGGAAGACGTGGTGTACGCTGTCAAGGTGCACAACCACTACCACGGACTGCCCCGCCTGTCCCTGATGGACAAGGCCCTCTACGCGACCGACCCGCTGACCGGGCTGATAGTGGCCGGGGCTCTGATCCGTCCAGAAAAGAAACTGTCTGCCGTTGACGTTCCTTTTTTGTTGAACCGTTTTCACGAAAAAGCCTTTGCCCGCGGAGCGAACCGGGAAACCATAAAGACCTGCTCGGAGATGGGTCTTACCCTGGAAGAATTCTTGGGACTGGGGCTGGAAGCCATGCAGGGAATTGCCGGGGAACTCAATTTATGAGCGGGGACACCCGCTCCGGCGAAACACCGGTTGCCTGCGGTATCTTGCCGCCGGTTGCCCGGCTTTGTGCCGAATCGAAATTTTCTTGACAAAAAGGCTTTTACTGCTATAATTATAATGCGCGTCAGCAAACTAGCTTTTATCAAAGCCCTTGTTCCGCCGGAAAAGGGTTTATTTTTCAGGAGATTGCCCTATGGCTGTTAAGACCGTAACCGAAAACCGAAAGGCCAGGCATGAACACCACATCCTGGAAACATACGAAGCCGGCCTGGCATTGACCGGGACCGAGGTCAAGTCCCTGCGCGCCGGGAAAGCCAACCTGCGGGACAGCTACGCCCGCGTTGAAAACGGCGAACTGCTGCTGTATAATATGCATATAAGCCCCTACGAGCAGGGGAACCGGTTCAACCACGAGCCCAAGCGCACCCGCAGGCTTTTGATGCACAAGTACGAGATCATGAGGCTTTTGGGCAAGACCAGGGAAAAAGGCCTGTCGCTGATACCTTTGAAGGTGTATTTCAAGAACGGTTTCGCCAAGGTTGAGCTGGCCCTTGCCAAAGGCAAGAAAATTTACGACCGGAGGGAAGACATAGCCGAGAGGGACGCCAAAAGGGAAATGGACCGGGCCGTAAAGGAACGGTTGAAGTTGTACTGAATGAAAACCGTCACGTTTAACCCTTGAGGAAAGCGCGTAATATATTATATGGGGGCGTAAAGGTTTCGACGGGGGAAGCGGTGGCAGGAGGAGCGAGCCGGGGTTCCATCAGCCCGTAAAACGGTGGGAAAAAATAATTGCCAAAGAAAACTACGCCTTAGCTGCTTAATTGCAGTTAACCTCCTACCCGCGCCGGGCCCGTGGCCCGGGTCAGGGGGTCATCTGAACGGGCTGGCTCAAGTCCAATTCTCGGAGGGCTTGCGCGAGACTCATCGAGATAGTTCCAACGGAGCCCGGCTGTAGGCGCCCGCGGAGCGAAACCCAAACTGCAGCCTGCGCTCGGAGAAACTCCTGTGGTCGGTCTTCCGGACGGTGGGTTCGATTCCCCCCGCCTCCACCAAATAAGTACGCAAAAATTGATACAATGCAAAATCTCGGTATTATCGGGATTTGCGGCAATTTTGCGCTAAGATAAAGCATCGTTTTCGGACGATGTTTTTTGTTTTCTGCACCCTTTCGTTAAAAGATGCACCCCCCTGTCGGGGGAAAGCTACCTTTCGTTAAAAAGTATAGGAATCGTTAAAAGGTTTTGGGGGGTAGGTCCTGATTTTATTTTTAATGCGCGGCCGCATAAGCCAACAAAAAGAACGTCTCTCTGTTCGCTTGTTACTGAATCCTGAAAAACAACTGTTCGATATAATTATCGTCTTCCATGAACAATACATTCCTAGCATTCCATTCAGCTTTCGGGATATGTTTGTTAGTCATTTCCAGATGCTTGGTGGGCGTTAGGATTACTGAATTTAAGATAACATCGGCGTTGGCCAGGGATGATTCAATATCCTTAATTTTAGCGTAAAGCTTTACCTTTTCGTCCTCAATGGATATATCCCTGGTTCCATGCGGTTCAATAAAGGTTATATACTGTTTATCCGCTGTCACCAGCCACATGATGAAATCGGGATAAAAGCCGGCCTCCTCAAAGAAACCGATGCCTTTCTTGCTGACATTGCGGATAATATACAGCTCTTTGCCGGCAAAGAAGGTTTTTTCCCGCCCCAAATAAAGCCGCAAGGCCTGGATAAAGTCAATCTCGCTTTCGTTAAGAGGTACAGGGGAGATGGCAATGTCAATGCTGTTTTTAGCCAGGTACATGACCGGATTATACATGGAAGCCGGGAAGGCGGCTGCGATGAGGTCATCCTTGGATTTAATAAAGTCTACCAAAGTGCGTGCTTTTTTCGCGGCCTCCATCTCTGCCGCCAGGTTTTCAATGAAGATTCTGGCCTCTTCGTGCAGTGCCACATTGCTTATGCTGATTACATACTGGTCGTCCTTAATGAAGTTTTCATTCTCATCATCCATTAGCTCGTAGGTCAAAAGGGGCTTTTCCCAGGCGCTTTTCTGCACATAATAATAGCGTTCACAGTATTTTTTGAGGAGTGCTATAGCAATTTTAGTCCAGCGGGAAAAATCGCTGTAATCGTGAAGCTCCAGTTCCTCCTTAGGGATAAGCAGCTTGTACCAGCTATTGTCGGCCAGCAAGGGCTTAATATCATTCTTCGCAATATTCAGGTTGTACCAGGACTTTTCATTTTTGTAGCGCTGCAGTTCGAAATATATTTCTTCGTAATCAAGCCCGGCCAGGTGCATTTCTTTAAAGTAACCGGTCTGCTTGGTGATCTCCACTTCGGCCGCACTCTTTTTAGAGGATTCAAACTGCACTTTGGCATAGCAATCCAGGGTAATGACACCCGTATTCTTTTTTTCAGCAAGTGTCGGCTTGGGTCCATGTTTTTTGTAGTTCAGGTCGCCGCGCACTTTTAAGGTCAGTATCTGAGACTTTTTATATTTTTTGTTACGGATAACCGGCAGTTTTATCACGTAAGGCGGCTCCTTGTCGGCAGGCACGCCTTCGTCCTTGAGGTATTCCCTGAATTGATTCATATAGTCGGCCCGCACGCCAAATATATTCAAGGTCTCCAGGATAGATATGTAGGGCGGCACCTTGACTGACGGGTTGTCTTTCACATAAAAGCTGCTGCGCTTTAAGGACATACAAAAGCCCTTCAAACGAACGCCCCGGCCGAAAAGCTGGATAATTTCGCTGCCTTCGCTGCGTCCCACATTCATCAGCCCCATGGTGGAGACCCGCCAGCAGTTCCAGCCTTCGGTAAATTTTTTGGAACCAATCAGGACATTGATAGTCGAGTCAGGCTTGGTTATGTTTTGGAACAGGGAATCAGTAAAATCAACACTGGCCGTATGCAGGCCATTTTCGGCGCAAAGTTTGAGCAAGGCGCTGTCATCGCCGACGTTGATTACCCCAAACGGCTCATTTTCGCCTAGCCTCAGGCGGATTTCACCAGATACGCCTTTTAAGTTTTCAATATGCAGGGTGGCGCCGATACTTGCGCAGTTAAATACCGTAACCAGCAAATCCTTATAAACCTCATCCGCCGACAGGTTAAGGCTAGACAAGAACGTAAAAGCATTTCTGAAAATATCCGCGTTGCGGTCATTCAACAGCCCGGTAGAGCCGGTTTGAATGCGCTCTATCATGGGGATGATTGCCCCGCTTCTGGTTACTACGTCCGAGAAGAACAGGAGTATATCCACAACATCGGAAACCTCGCGCTTGTTTTCTTTTCTTACCGCATTGACGCTGCCGCCGACAAAGATTAGAAGCGGGTTTTCGATGTTGAACGGTCCAAAAGTTTTCTTGCTGGTCAGGTAGAGCTTTTTCTGCTGGTAGTAGGTCAGCAGACAGGCGGTGAGGTATAGCTGGCGCTTGTGTTCGTCGCTGTCATCCGCCAGGTTAAGGATATTGTAGTCCTTGCCGTAACCGTCGCTGTAAAAGTACCTGTAGGAGTAATCAAACAAAATGCATTTAGCGTATTCCTGTACCAGCTCTTTGCTGCCGGAGGCCTTGACCGCCTGTCCGAAGGTAGCCGAATACTCGAAGGAAAAACCGTTTTCACACAGCATATTGCGGTATTTGTACCAGGTATCGCCGGAAGCCCCGCGGTGGCCCTCATCCACAAACACCACGTTTTTACTGCCAAAGCGCGCCGCCGCGACGGTTTTGTCGCCGTCTTTATCGCCCAGCTTGGTGTTTTCCAGAATGGCAATTTCGTCAGGATCGGCAAACATTTTGCTTGCGCCCTTTTGGTAGATGGCGGCCGGGATGCCGGAGGCCCTGAATTCATCGACGTGCTGCAGGGACAATCCTTCTTTGGGGGTCAGCAGGATAAATGAACTGTCCTCACTGCGCCTACTTCCCCGGGCATAATAGCGGAACTGATGGTAGTTGATATGCATAAGCAGGGTCTTGCCGCTGCCCGTAGCGTTCCAGAGCGCAATCTTGTTAAGGTCGCTTTCTTTATAAGGTTCTATCTGGTTAACCGGTTCCTGAGCGCGGTTGAATTCTTGCACATAGGCATTTAAGGATGCCAGCAGGCCTTGCCGGTTGTTGAAATATTCGTCCAGATAGTATTCCACAAAGAGCAGGGAAAGGTACTGAAAATACTTTAAAGTAATCTTCTCATCGCGTTTTTCATTGATTTTGCGGGTATGACTGACAATATTCAGATCATACTGGGCAAGGCGGTCGGTAGATATTTTCAAGGTGTCGTGATACTCAGAAATAAGCCGCTTATAAAAACCGCTCACACCTTCGCTGTCGATGGTCTCGTATTGGGGCAACTTCATCTGCCGGGAAAGCTCAGCGAATTTTTCCACGCCAAACTGCCGCAAGAGGTATTGGTTTAAAACCAGCTTTTTATAAAACTCCAGCGGGGGAGCGGCTGGTTGGGTTCTTCTTCTTGCCATTGCCATCTCCCCTCCTTAAACGTTTTCTGTGCTGAACATGCGCTTTTTCATTTCTTCTTCGATTAGAACGACCTTCCAGCTTTCCTCATCAGTGCGCAGATTGGGCAGGTTATTGTCGCCGTTGACATAGATTTTCTTATATTCAAAATCGGCGGTGCTAATTTTTTTGCGCTCGAAGAAGGCATCCAGGACCGCGTTGTCCCTGATTTTATCCCCGGTGAGCTCTCGCCAGATCACCAGTACCCGTTCGCCGCTACTTACGGTGCCTTCCACCATCTTGAAGATATAGGTGCTGCCGCTTTTCAGCTTGGCAGTGACCGCTCCGTATTCGCCGGTGGTAAATTCCGCGTCGAAGCCCTGCCGGGCATAGCTGCGCTCCACTTTCAAGCCGATCAGGTAGTTAAAGGTTTCCACCAGGTCGATAGCGGTTACCCTGCTTTCCTGCCGGCGGGTAATATTCATGGCGTAGTCAAAGGGATGCTCCAGCCTGTCAATGTTGAGCAGGCTTAAGCTGCCCTTGGTTTCATTGGGTAGCAGGTAATGGAGCATATACTGCTCCTTGACCGCCGGGTTGAGGAATTTCAGGGCGCCTTCCTCTATCTCGATGTTGTTTAAGGTGTCTTCGTAGCTTTCCAGTCGCAGGTATTTGAAGGCGTGGCTGGAGCCCTTGCGGGACACCGGCTTGCCGTCTTTCCAGTCTTCGCTGTAGATTACTTTTTGAACGCGCGGCTTGGTAACGGTGTCGAAGTATTCGCCCATCTCGACCAGGATGTATTTGCGATTGCCGTCATCCTCGCGGTTGAGGTTGATTACTGCGTGGGCTGTGGTGCCGGAACCGGCGAAGTAGTCAAGGATTAGCGATTCTGCTTCTACGTTTGATACTCTTAAACAATCCTCTACGGCATAAACTGATTTTGGAAAAGAGAATTTCTTTGTTATTCCAAATATATCAGTAAGAAGATTGGTTCCATGAGAACCAGCCGCATATTTAGGTTTATCCCACCAAGTGCCTGGAAGAGAACCTTCTTTGTTTATATAATTTTTTCTGTATATCTGACGATTTGATTGATCTTCAGTAATCTTAAGATCTTTAATGTTTGCTTGTGCTCGATCAATACCCCATTTCCAAACTTTTTCCTCACCTGTATCTGAAATTGGCCATATCACATCTAACCCTTGTGGAGCAGCAATTATATTCCATTTGTTATTAATTTCGTCCCATTTCATTTCGGCAAATTGAATTGACAAGCCGTCCGTGTAAATGGGGTAGAATTGTTTTGGTCTATCAGCACGATTTGAATCAGTTCCAGTTTTTCTGAAATTCTCCCATAGAAACGGGATGCCTTTCTCATCTACTTCAGAGTATCTGTCTTTTTGCTTTTGCGAATGTTCAAGCCTTCCAATACTTTTAACTGCTTCACTATTTTCAAAGAACAAAGCATATTCATGATTAACGGCGAAACCTTTTACAGTTGATCGACCTTGAGGATTATTTCTTATCAGTGCAGTGCCGAGTTCATTATCATCTCCGAATATTTCCTGAATGATATGCCTTAACCTGTGTAGTTCAAAATCATCTATTGTTACACACATAATAGCGTCATTTGTCATAAGTAATCTTGATGCAAGCAACCTGTCTCTCATGAGTGATGACCATGTTGAGTGCTTGTAACCATTTTTATATAGAATTTCTGATGCATCAGTATTATATGGCGGATCTATATAAACACACTTGACCTGCTCTCGATACCTCTCCTGCAGCAGGTTCAACGCCTGAAAGTTTTCGCTGTGGATCAACAGTCCATCTAGGTTCTCATCAAGATTGTCGATGCTGTCGATAAGCTGCTCTTTAAATTCCTCTGAAAAGAAGGCGGTGTCCAGTACTAGGTCAGGGTTCTGCTCCAGGAATTCAATGGTCAGCGGGTCGGAGAAGCCGGCTTTCGGTGTATCCATCAGGTTGGGCTGGCCCACTTCTATTTCGTCAATGGCAAAGAGGCGTACCCATTCATCAATTTGGGCTTTATTCTCAATTATCTGCGGGTAGAGCTTTTTGGGCACCCGGTCCAGGGTTATGCAGTAATTGGTCTCTACCACGAATTTCTTCTTCAGCCACAGCATCTTCTGGAAATCCTCGATCTGGGCTAAAAAGGCTATAATCTTCTTGCCGATATGGCGGATGATTTTCGCTTTTAATAAATATTCTTTAGTTTTCCTTTCATCCTGCTCGTCGATATCGTCCAGGAAGATAACCTCGTTCTTTATGTAAAAATCCAGTTCGCGGTTTAGAAATTTGCCCAGGTCTTTATGAATAAAATAGTCAAACGTGTTGCGGGCGGTATAGCGGTTTAACTGCCTTTCCAACAAAGTTTTGCCGTCGGTTACGGTCAACAGGCCCGTAAAGTCAGGATATTGCGCAGCCACTTTGCCGAATTCGGAAATAACCTCTGCGTTATAGTCAGCCTGTTTCTTCTTATCGCCGGCCTTGTATTCAAAATAGATTATGAGCTCGCCGCTTTCCACGGCAAAGGGGGCTTCGCTATAGAGCTGGAAGAAGCGGTTTTTCCCCTTGTTGTTGTCCTTCTCGGTTTCAGCCTCCACGATCTTAAAATGCACTGTCTGGCCGAAAGGGGTTTTAAAGGTGTAGTCCTTGAAATACTCGCTGGTTTTCACATAGTACTGGTCGGCGTTGGCCCAGTAGAGCTTTACTTCCTCGCCCTCGTAGGGGATGGCGTAGACACCGTCCTTGTAGCGCCGCTGGGAAATAAAATCGCCTTCATCATAGTAGCGGGAGAAGAATTCGGTTAAATGGGAATAGATATCGGCTTCCACTGCGCTGATGTCGGAATTAACGGTATAAGCCGCTTTTTTCTCTTGCAGCTTTTCTATCATGCCGGCTTTGATGTCCTCGTCCAGGTCCATGGCCCGGGCGTTTTGGATGTCCTTTTCAATTTTGGCCAGTTCAGCGGCGTTGCTGCTGTGGGATAGCTCAGATAGCTGCGCCGAAATCTGAGCCATCAAATCTTCTTCCAAAAAGCGCTTGATTTCATGGCGCTTGTAGTTCATGATGCGGTAGATGCCGAAATCCAAGTCGGCCTGGTCAAACTGGAACATCTCCGCCAGTTTGTCCATCAGTTTTTTCTGGTTTTCAGTCAAACTTGCCATTTTATATGACCTCCCATTCTATGGTGAATAATTCTCTTAATTCACACTCTGCCTGCGAGCGTCTTTTTATATCGTCAATCAAGGCCCGCCGCTTTTGTTCAATTTCTTCTTCGTTGTCTTCCAGCCGGGCTCGCATGTTGCGCTTTTTGCGGCCCAGCTCATTTAGCTTTTCATTGAGCTCGGCATGTTCTGCAGAAGTGGCAGCCAGGCGCAGTCTACGCTCGGTATCGCGGATTTGCAGCTTCACATTCTCCAGCTCTTTTTCCAGAGCCAGGATCATATCCCGGGTCCATTTGTCCAGGTGTTCCTCTTCTTCGCGGATATAGAGCAGGTTTTGCCGGTTGACTTTTTCCAGGGTGCTGCTGGCATAGATATCGATTTCCACTTGCAGCCTCATTTTAATATCCGGCGGGATCAGAATTCCGGTTTGACAGGAGCCGCCGCATTCAAAAAGCTTCCCGCATTGTTCCGTAGCCAGCGGGGTACCGTCTTTCAGGAACCCGGCAAAGAGCAAAAACTCTTCATTGTCAAAGGAGGAGATCATATATTTATAAAGGGTCAGGTAACCGCTTTGCCCTTTTAACTGTTCCACCTGGCTTATACGATACCCGGTATGGTGCGAGATATCAAAAGATACTTTACCGGAAGTTACCGCTTGGTCCAGTGCCTGATTTAAAACATACTGTCCGAGAGGATGGGACATACGATATAGTATGCCATCAACTTCTTCCGTACCTTTTTTTATCAAGCAATATTGGCCCGGCGGGGAGGAAACGACTCCTTCCAGCAAGGTAAAAGTGTGATTGGCGTTATCAAAGAGGGCCCGGCTGTCCAGTTCAAATACAGTTAAAGCCCAAAAATAGCGGGTATAACGGTCAAGATACTCATTGACGATTAATTTCAGCCGTTCATGCACGTCGGCATCAAAGTTTTCAAAGAGCGTATCCCGGGCTTTTTGCATGGACTGGTTGATTTTATCCTCCAGCTCTTTTTGCAGCTGATTGAATTCATGGTCAATCTCTTCCGGGGTGCGGCATTTTTGGTATATCTCAAGGATGCGCTTTTCAAAATCGACACCTGATTCGACCGTTCCCAGGACCTCATCGGAAGATCCAAATACGCCTTTAAACAGGCTGAATTTCTCGTCCAAAAGCTCGTGCACCCTGACATCGGCGTGATTCCGTTTATTAATAAAGTTGATTACCACTACATCGTTTTTCTGCCCATAGCGATGGCAGCGGCCGATGCGCTGCTCGATCCGCTGGGGATTCCAGGGCAGGTCATAGTTTATTACCAGGGAGCAGAATTGCAGGTTAACCCCTTCAGCGGCGGACTCGGTGGCGATCATAATGTCGGCAGTATCGCGGAAGTATTCAATCAGAGCGTTGCGTTTGTCAGCCGTTGGGGATCCGCTGGCCCGTCCGTTGTACTTGTTTTTCTCCAGCCATTCTTTGTATATCAGGGTGCTTTCCGGGCCGGAGTTGCTGCCGTTGAACAGCACGATTTTCCCGGCATAGCCGTTGGCTCCAAGAAAGCGTTTTAAATAATCCTGGGTACGGCGGCTTTCCGTAAAAATCAAGGCTTTGCGGTTGGCGCCTTTGGCCCGCATTTCTTCGAACCCGGTATTTAGCGCGTCTAATAGGGTGGTTGACTTCGTATCTGTATCAATGCTGCGGGCCAGTTCGATGAAAGAATTCAGTTGATTTATCTCATCGTTCAATTGCTTGATATCAACATCCGGATCAACACCGCCTGATAAATCATCCTCATCGGATTCATCAAGTATTTCATCGATAAGAGCATACTCGTCCTCATCAAAAATGTTATCCAGGTCGCTGTTTATATCCAACACACCGTCGCGAATGCTTACCAACCGGTCGCGAATGGTTTCCATGGTTTGCAATAAGGCCCAGGTTGACGATGCCAGCAGCTTGCGGATGATCAGGGTGGTAAGCTGTTTTTGCCGGTATGGTATGGCGTAGGTGTTTTCCCGCTGGAGAAAGCTGGATACCATATCATACAGTTTTTGCTCCGCGTCGGAGGCGGTAAATTCTTTTACAATGGCCAATCGTTCAGTATATTTTACATATTCCACTACATCCTTGCGCAAGGTGCGTTTGCAGAAGTGAGAAAGCCGGTCTTTCAAGTCGTCAAAGTCGGTGTTGTTGACGTAATTATCCCGAAAAGATTTTAAATCCCCGAATAAGTGCTCATCAATTACGGTGGATAAACCGAAAAGCTCAACCAGGTTATTTTGCAAAGGTGTGGCCGTTAAGAGCAGTTTCTTGCGGCCGGCGGTTGCCTGTATTATACTTTGTCCCATCTTGTTGCTCTGCCGGTAGGAATTACGCAGTTTATGGGCTTCGTCAATGATAACTATATCCCAGTTGATGCTTGCAATATCCAGGTTCATTTTGCTGGCGTAATTATAGGAAACTATAACCACTGCCTGCTGAGCAAACGGGTTTTCTGCTCCCAGCCGTTTATATTCGTTATATGTCCTGCTTTCTAATATAACAGATGGAAGATTGAATTTATCTAACAATTCCAGACTCCACTGTTTTCTCAAAGCTGCCGGGCAAATGACCAGTTGTTTGTATTTGCGTTCGGCCCATAGCTGACACATGACCAATCCAGCCTCAATTGTCTTGCCCAAGCCGACTTCGTCAGCCAGTATAACACCTTTGGAAAGCGGGGATTTAAAAGCAAACAAAGCCGCATCAATCTGGTGAGGATTTATAGCCAGGGCAGCGTCAAACAAAGACGCGGATATTCTCTCATTGCTGTTATATGATTTTTTATGTAAAAGCTCATTGGCATAATATTTGGCATGAAAAGGGGTAATCATAGCTTCTTATCTCCTCAACCACTGGATGATATAACTTAATACCAGGGGTACAATAAACCGTGCAGTAGCTTATTGTTTAGGCATATCTTTCACAATCTCCATGATATCGCCGATGTCGCATTCAAGAGCCTCGCAGATTTTAACTAGCACATCCGTAGTTACGTTTTGATTTTTACCGAGCTTGGCTATGGAGGCGTGGCTTATACCTGCTCGCAGGCTTAAATCCCGCTTTTTCATATCTTTATCAATTAACAGCTTCCAGAGCTTCTTGTAGCTCACCGGCATTCCTGTCACCTCGCTGGAGTGTTTGCAGACAGCATATCACAAAAATTACCAGCTTACAATACAAAATACAGCGTTCGCTGAAATTAATGCTGTATAGTAATCCATAGCAAATTTCGGTGGCGGACGTGGAGATTCCTGCAGGATTGTAATTATATCTGTATAATTGTAGAAAAAAGGAAAGGACAAGATCCCCGATGTTATATATTCGTACAAGGATGCTGTTTCACAAAAAAATCAGTTAACCATGCCGGATCAGCAAGGGGAGTTTTAACCTTTTGTTGTTGGGGGTGTGCCAATGGGAAAACTCACTTCGTTTAGAGATGTCATCGAAGACAAGTTCTATAACGACATCTTCAATGCCTTATCTGCATTTATTGAAGATAACCCCAGCAGACTGGAAAGTAATTCATATCGTGTCCAAAGCCCAGATGAAGCAACATTATCTGATTTTGAAGTCAAGTTTGTAAATATCACCGATTCCGAGGGAAACGGGCTTCTCTTTGACGTGGTGGTATCCGCTGAAATAGAAATTGCGGAAACAGTAAAAAGAAACCGTGAAACCGATGGTATAGAGCAGTGGTTTCGGATTTCCTGTGCTGCGGAACTGGAAGCTGGACTCCAGAATTTTCATATATATAACATACAGGTATATAGCAAAAACAGGAAGAGTACACAGAATAACCTGTCCGAGTATTTAGTCCCCATTATCTATAAGGAACACCTTGATAATGTCGCGGAGAAATTTCTGGCGAAATATTACCCGGAAGCGTTAGCGGAGCCAAGGGCTGTTCCCGCTCGAGAAGTCGCCAAGCGAATGGGGCTTGACGTTCAGGAAGTACATATTACAAAAACTTGTTCTGTTTTCGGGCAAGTTTACTTTTCAGATTGCGAAATTCAATATTATGACGATAACGCCAGAGCATACAAGCCTTTAACAGTAAAAAGAGGAACAATCCTGGTGGACCCGAACGTGTACTTTATGCGCAATGTGGGGTCCGTCAATAATACAATTATTCATGAGTGTGTCCATTGGGATAAGCACAAAAAGTTTTTTGAGCTGGAAAAGCTGTATAACAAAGAAGCGCGGTCCATAAGCTGCCAGGTTCAAGAAGGCATAAGACCGGAAAGGAACCGGACACCGCTGGACTGGATGGAGTGGCAAGCCAACGCATTAGCGCCAAGAATCCTGATGCCTGCAAAGCAAACGCTGCAGAAGATAGAAGAACTCATCGAGAAAAACAAGCGTATTCTGCAGACCGAAAACATGGCGGATATTATGGAATCCGTGGTTTTCGAATTATCTGATTTCTTCGAGGTGTCAAAGCAGGCCGCCAAAATCCGCATGATTGATCTGGGTTACACAGAGGCTATCGGCGTTTTCACTTATGTTGACGACCATTATATTTCCAATTATACTTTTGAGCGGACCGCGCTGAAAAACTTCCAGACTTTTACCATTGGGGTTCAGGATGCCCTTGTTGAATATGCTCTAAACCCAGATTTTCGCCAATTGATTGACTCAGGTAAATATGTCTATGTTGACGCCCACTTTTGCATTAATGACACCAAGTATGTCCGCAGGAACGAAAACGGGTATGCGGAACTGACCGATTATGCAAGGCAGCATATCGATGAATGCTGCCTTATTTTCGATATTAAGGCTCGCAGGAATGACAGATACGGCACCAAGTACTATACGGAATGCGTGCTTTTTAGAAACATTGTATCCGATACGATAATTGAGGCGAAATACAGCAGCTCCCCTCAAAACCAGCGGACCGAGGCCAGAGCTGTTGAATTAAAGAAAATCAACGAAGAGGCTAAGCGAACGGCAAATATTATGCGCAGCCTCCCCGCGACCTTTTCTGATACGCTCATCGCCCATATGGATCGATTGGATATTACGGTGGAAAAATTGGAAGAAAAGTCGCTGGTAAATGCTAGGACTATACAGCGCATGAGAAATGATGAAAGATACCAGCCAAAGCTGGGAACGATAGTGGCGGTCTGTATAGGCCTGCAGCTAAGCCCTATTTTAAGTGCTGATATGATAAGGAAGTCTGGCAATACGTTCAGAGCTACCGAGGAACACATAATATATCAAATGCTGCTGAATTCGTACTACCAAAACTCCATTTATGAATGCAACGAGATCTTGCAGGCTAATAACTGCAAGCCGTTAACCAAAGAAGAATAAAAAATTAAATTCCCGCCGGACATTTTTTGTCTGGTTTTCTATTGCCAAAATAAAAGGCTCCCTGTGGATTGCGATATCATTTCGCGGCCTACAGGGGGCCTTTTTTGCTGTAAAAACGGACATTTCATGTCCGGGGCAAATGGGGATTTGAGCAGTAGCATAAAGCCATGGGTTGGCCAACCCCTGATCAAAGAACACATAATCAATTGGCAAGGAGACAAAGGGAATGACAATCAACATGCCCATCAAGGTTACTCCATACCAACATCAAAAAACCGCTTTCCAATTTACCTGCGGCAATTTTGGATTAACAGCGCCATACAGAATCATCTCCCGCGGAACGGCTCTTTTAATGGAAATGGGATTAGGGAAAACCCTGACAGCCATAGCCGCAGCCGGTGCCCTATATCAGACTGGAAAGATCAGACGTGTTCTAATCGTTGCCCCGCTCTCCATTCTGGGTGTGTGGCAGGAAGAATTCGAGAAATTTGCGGATTTTGATTTTACCCTTGCCGTTCTGACCGGCAGCACCGCCAAGAAGACAGATACCCTGCGGCTTATGCAAGGATCTTTGCTGCAGGTAGCGGTGGTTAATTACGAGTCAGCCTGGCGGATGGAGAAAGAACTTCTGGCCTGGGACACCGACCTGGTGATTGCGGACGAGGGGCATAAAATCAAGACTAACAATATAGCCGCGTCAAAAACAATGCATAAGCTGGGCGCAAAAGCGCGGTATAAGCTGCTCTTAACCGGAACGATTATCACCAACAAAGCCATCGATGTGTTCAGTCAATATAAGTTTTTAAATCCAGAGATCTTCGGCCAAAGCTTTTATGTTTTCCGCAACCGGTACTTTGACATGGTAGGATATGGCAACCATACACCGGTGCTTAAAAAGTCAATGGAAAAAGAACTGACCGAAAAACTGCACAGTATCGCCTTCAGAGCAACAAAAGCCGAGTGTCTGGATTTGCCGGAGACCACCGACATTGTGCGGTATGTGGATCTGGAGCCAAGCGCCATGCGGGTCTACCGGGACTTGGTGCAGGACAGTTTCGCCGAGCTGGGCAAGGGAGAGGTCACTGTAACCAATATACTAACCCGGCTGCTTCGGCTGTCCCAGCTTACCGGAGGCTTCATCAGCGATGATGATGGCAGCGCCCCGCAGAGAATCAGCACCGCTAAACAGGCGGCGTTGGAGGATATTATCGAGGATGTTTTGCAGGGAGGCAAAAAGCTGGTAATTATCGCCCGCTTCATACCGGAGATCATAGCCATCTGCCGCATGCTGGACAAAAAAGACATCAAATATTCCCTGGTCATGGGCAGTATCAAAGACCGCGATGAGCAGGTGGCCCGGTTTCAAAATGACCCTGAGGTGCAGGTATTTGTGGGCCAGATAGCGACCGCCGGTTTGGGTATCACTCTTACCGCCGCCAGCACCATGGTGTTTTATTCATTAGATTATTCCATGAGCAATTTCGAGCAGGCCAAAGCCCGGATCCATCGCGCCGGACAGCGCGAAAACTGCACCTACATTTATTTAACGGCCAAGGGCACCGTTGATGAAAAAGTGTTAAAGGCACTGAGAAACAAGGCGGATTTGGCAAGGACACTGGTAGATGACTACCGCGGCGGCAACAACCCGTTTGCGGCGCGAGGAGGTGAAAATTAATGAGCAGTGAGCGAATGTTTGAACTGGCGGACAGGCTTAAAGAACTGCGGGAAGCCAAGCAGCAGGCCGAGCAGGAAGTGAAAAGATTAAACGCCCAGATCGACGAGGTTGATTATGAGCTGTCGGAGCTGATGGCTGAAACTGAAACCCAGAACTTTACTCGAAGCGGCACCATGTTCTGCCTGACCACTACCACAAGAGCATCGACGGCTGCCGGCAAGAAGGACGAGCTTTACAGCCTGCTCAAGAAAAACGGCTACGGCGATCTGGTGTATGAAACCGTCAATGCCAACAGCCTGTCCGCCTTTGTCAAAGAGCAGATGGCGGAGAACAATGATGTATTACCCGATTGGCTTTCCGGACTGGTATCGGTCTACGAAAAGACCTCAGTCGGGGTCAGAAAAGCCGCGAGATAGACTTATCTGATGCAAAGAGCAATGATTCCAAGAACAAGGTAACTATGAGTCAGGAAACAAGGCACAAAGATGCATTGATATAGATCTTATCCTAAAAATTTAAAGATTACGGAGGGTTAAAGATATGGCTAAAAATGATATGGCTTTACAGGTTCAAAAATCAGGATACTTGCAGCTGGCGGATTTTAACATGAATGAAGCCATGGCAGAGGAGCTCGACGGTTTGGACGGCGGTTTTGAGCGGATTAAAATCCCCTCTGCCGGCAGCACTGTGTTTGAAGTACCTGGCGAAAACCCCAACGAACCCGACGCGGTCAAAGAATTTTCAGCGGTCATTTTATATCACCATCCTTTGTTTGCCTACTACAAGGACAAATACACCGGCGGCAGCAATCCTCCTGATTGCGGGAGTTTTGACGGTGTAACCGGTGAAGGAGATCCCGGCGGCAGCTGCGCCAAGTGTCCATATAACCAATTCGGCAGCGGCGAGAACGGCAGCAAGGCATGCAAAAACCGCCGCCGGATCTATGTGCTGCGCGAGGGGGAGATATTCCCGCTGCTGCTTTCCCTGCCCACCGGATCGCTTAAAGAATTCTCCCGCTATATAAAACGCCTGCTCTCCAAGGGCAAAAAGTCGAACAGCGTGGTAACCAGGTTCTCACTTAAAAAAGCAGTGAACAGCGGCGGCATCGCCTATTCCCAGGCCCAGTTCGCGGTGGGCCGCAATCTAACCGCTGAGGAATACGCGCTGGTAAGCAGGCTCTCCGAGCAGGTCAAAGCTTACAGCAAACATATCGGCTATGAAGTGGACAACAGCGCGGAGGCGGCGGCCGATGACCTGAATGTCGATCCCGAGACTGGCGAAGTTATAGAGCCCTTGAAATAAGGATAAGGCTTTTGGCAGGGGAGCGGGCGGACGCCTGCTTCCTGCTAAAGCCGGAAAGGAAAAGCCTATGGATTACAGATGCGTAACCACGCTAAATGAAATACAGAAATATTTAGGTGATGCGCAGCTAATTGCCTTCGACTTTGAGACCGCGCCGCCGGATGAATATCGCAATGATGATAAGGCGGCACTGGATGCCCATAAGGCGGTTATCGTTGGGGTGAGCCTTTCAGTTTCCGAGGGGACAGGGATATATGTGCCGCTGCGCCACCGGACCGGCAAGAATGCTGATTCACCCGACAAGATCATGCGCTGGCTGTCTGCAGCCGTTTTTAGCAACAACAGCATCATCAAGGCAGCTCACAATTTGAGTTTTGAGACCATGTTTCTTTATGCACTGGGTATCATCGTCCAGCCGCCCTGTTACGATACCATCGCGGCGGCGCAGATGACGCTGAAAAGCAACACCGAATTCCGTTCCCTGGGGGACAGCGGATTAAAAACACTGGTGCCGGAGCTGTTTGGGGTGGAACTGCCCAGCTTTGAAACGGTAACCGCTGGCAGGTATTTCGATGAACTGGACCCGCAGGATAGCGAGACCATCAGCTATGCCTGCGCCGATTCCGATTATACCCTGCGCCTGTATCACTTGTTCAACAACTGGTTTGACCGGTATCTGCCCAAACACCGCTACGTGGTGGAAGAGATAGAATCGCCTACCGCTGTCTATGTTGGCCTGATGAAATACAACGGCCTTTTGGTGGATAGGGAACTCATGATTAAGAAACAGGCCGAGGCCGAAGCGAAACTGGCAGAGCTGAAAAATGAAATCGCTTTTATGATCGGCGACGTTGAAATCGGGGCCAATGCCAGTACATCGGCGTTCAAAAAATACTTGTACGATGACTTGCGGCTGCCGGTACTTAAAACCACCGCCAAATACCAGGAAGCGGCCGACGATGAAACTATGATACTGCTCTCTGACTGGTGCCGGGAAAACCGGCCGGAGCTGGCACGGTTGTTTGAACTGGTTCAGGAATACCGCAAGTGGGGCAAGCTCAAGAGCACCTATATCGACGGATACCTGGAGCATATCAACGCGGCCACCGGCCGGATTCACCCGGAGATGTTTCCGCTGGGCACCGAGACCGGGCGCTTTGCCAGCCGTAGGCCTAACCTTCAGAACATGCCGAGGTCAGATACAGACAGCATTGGGGTGCGTAACTTTATTATCGCGCCTCCCGGCAAAGTGCTCTTGTCCCTGGATTTCTCGCAGATTGAGCTGCGGGTGGGAGCCTTCTACTGCCGGGATGAAAAGATGCTTGAGACTTACAAGACAGGCGGGGATATTCATGCCCAGACGACCAGCGTTATTTACAAGATACCTTTTGAGCAAGCGGCTAGCAAAAACGCCGAGCATTACAAGGAACGGCGTTCTATCGCCAAAAACTGCAACTTTGGCGTTTTCTACGGCCTATTTCCCAGAGGGCTGCAGCGCAATTTGAAATTCAAGGCGGGACTAAAGACATCACTAGCAGAGTGTGAGGAAATCATCTGCAATCTCAAAGCCGGTTATCCCCGGCTTACCCAGTGGCAAGACGAGGTCAGGACAAGGGCAGGCTTTCGTAAATATACGGAAACCTATCTCGGCAGGCGGCGTTATCTGCCCAACATTACCTCAACCGACTGGGGCAAGCGGTCTTTTGCGGAACGCTGTGCGCTCAATACCCCGATACAGGGAACGGCGGCGGATATTTTAAAGCTGGCCCTGGTACGTATCATAGAGGGC
>Ga0208825_1001349_pt1 | contig 18909 bp, 19 predicted proteins | sample AD_UKC113_MetaG_FD_184450 | JGI IMG/M metagenome (GOLD analysis project Ga0208825, IMG submission 184450) | Active sludge microbial communities of municipal wastewater-treating anaerobic digesters from Hong Kong - AD_UKC113_MetaG (SPAdes)... | ecosystem: Engineered > Bioreactor > Anaerobic >...
GGCAAGCGAACACAAAGTCGAACGCCCGGTATCGATTCCCCAGCGTGACAGTATCCCTTCCATACGGTAGAAGGGCTGCGCGTCAACAAACTTGCTTGTGAGGAAGAAGGCGAGTGTCCCGTTCGAAAACCTCGAGCCCGGAATGAGCTTCGCATGCCCTTGAGCCTGAATGATGGGTGATGATTCGGTCCCCCGGCATTCCTTGCAGGGGCAAGGGCCGTATTTCTTCACGACGTGGACGTCGATCACCGCCTTGGCGGGAATGAGCCTCAATTCTTCCGTACGTTCTTCGCCAATCTCAGGCCGCAGTATCCCACACACAGGGCAGGCCCGCTCTTCGTCGCTCAAGGCATGGACGATTTCATTGCGCTCCAGCGTGTCTGGAAAAGGCTTCCTTCCCACCTTCTTACGCTCGTGCTGGCCGACGGTTATCGTTGCCGACTTTCGGTCAGGAGCTTCGAAGAAGGTTTCAGCTTCATTGAATAACAGATCCTGTTTGGGATTCTCACTGTGCCGCTTTTCGCTCTTTGGGCCGAATAGAAGACGCTGCAGAGCCGCGTATTTCTCCTGCTCGCTGGTGAGCTTATTCTGTAGCGCCTGCATTTCCCTGGCATGCTCACCCGCCATTTCCCGGACCAGCTTTTTCAAGCTGATCACGTCGTCAGAAAGGTTTTCAAGCACGCTCACCATGCAAGACAGTATAGCACGAAATGCCCTATTTGAGGCCTCTAATCGCTTATGCAACCGCAGAATATTCGAGATTTCGGTGTTCCCTGAAAATATCGATTCCCCGCACCAGAAGCTTGAATTTATCATGCCCGATTTCAAGAACACCTTTTTGTTTTCCCGTCCACGGGAACGTCTCCTCTTCGAGTCTTTTCACCCACAGGCAGAAGCCGCTCTTGTCCCAGTACAGAATCTTCATGACTTTTCTGGTCTTTCCCAGGAATACAAAATAGCTTCCTGAAAAGACTTCATCTGGCTTCTTTGCCTGTGCTATTGCTGCAAAGCCATTGATCTGTTTTCGCATATCCGTGATTCCGGCAATGAGATAAATCGTTCGGTCTTTTCTTAGGTACATTGATTTTGTTTCCTCCCGCTCCAGGAAGGATAACCAAATCTTCTCTCTTGTCAGCATGGGGAGAATTGGACGCTTACGGTTTTTGTCCCTGGAAGATGCGACAATGAAAATCGAGTCGTGGCGCAAAGACTACAACGAGTTTAGACCGCACAGCGCCCTGGGGTACAAAACTCCAGCAGAATTTGCGTCCCTGGCGTGTTGTCCCAACAGCCTGTCAGGCTGATTTTCTAACTTTAAAAGTGTCCAGTTTTTGGGGGACGCCCACCAGGGTTCACTTTATTTCTGATTCTTTTCTGTCTAGACAGATGGGCTCATCATAGTGACAACGGGCTAGTCTAGTTCAAGCGGTTGTTTTACGAAATCACTTTAATTGTGATAAGTATAACAGCTCTTGTACTACTATTCGAAAATCATTCTTGATGTCATCTATATCTTGGCGATTTGCATTATACCTTCTACTGTGTGCTGAATAATCCCCAATGTTTTTTATAGACACTAATGCTTTTTTTGTATTTCTTCCTAAGTTCCAGGAACTTTCAGAAAGTAATAAACTAATCAAATCAGATAGATAAACAAAATCACCATCAGGCTTCTTAATTCTTTGTTCAATTTTATGATGCTCATATGTCTCAATAATAAGTGTTTCAAGAAGTCTTCTCATCATCACAGCACAGCCATCATACCAACCCTCTTGATAACAGCCATTAATTTGATTAACTATTCTTTCAATATACCCTCTGGTACCCTTTACAAATGAACTAGATAAAATATGTTCTGTCTGAGAAGTTGTACCTTCTTGTGCGGGTAAATAGTTCTTCGGGATATCAGCATTGATTTTCTTGGCAATGTTGAAAATATCTCGACTATTCATCTCTATTCATTCCTATATAGATGTTTTGCGATACTTTCAAATATCTTATCAATCTGATCCGCAGTAGCATCTGGAGATATATGTATTTGTAAATTAATACAAACTTCTGGACCTTTCTTATTCTCTATCATTTCTGGTGTTGGAGCTTCCGGTCTTTCTTTAGGTCTAGCATCGTTCTTTCTGCTGTTGTCTTGTTGTTTTGGAGTAGTTTTTTCAACGTTTTTTGTCTTAAGCCTATTGCTTTGGTCGACATCTGGTTTTGCTTCTACTAATACAAAAAATAAAGCAGCCATTTTTTGAACAGCAGTTTCTCCATTACCCGTGATATGAGCAAACCATCGTTTCACACCTGCCCTATCATTTAGCGGATTGGGAAATGCATCAAAAAGCTCTTGCGGATATATTTCTCCTCTTAATTCTTGACATACTTCAGGATATTTCTGATCATCTCGCCAATCTTTAGCTAAATCCGTGGTTTTCCCAGTATCATCGATCAATCTAAGTGCCCGTAGTGCTGGAAGTATGTTGGTTTGTGCAGAAACCTGCTTAATATTCAGTGCAGCAACAAGATAAGAATCGGAGACTATTCCAGGAATGGATCTCTTAAAAAGATTTCTAATTCGCCACCACTGTGAGACTGGCAACATTGGGAAAGTCCGTTTTTCTTCATCTTTTGGAATAGTAGCCATAAATACCTCCTATAGAAAAAGCAGTTTCGATATGATTTTGTGCCCGCAGGGCCCGTAGAGCATATTCTTCCTCAGAAAAGCGTACAAGAAAACAATCGATAAATTCAGATAGACAAGAGCGCGATAAGCCTTTTGCAGAAATTGTTGGGCTGTTTTGATGTGCGAATAAGTTTCTCTGCGTCATATTTGATAGAAGCGTGATAAGTCAGTAGAGCCAGAGCTCTTCTTTCTTGATTACGCCTCTTGCCTGCTGTGTTCCAATCAGTCTTTGGTATTTGCCTGAAGGCTTTCTTTTAGCGGGGTCATTAGACAAGGCGCAACGCTGGCCAACTTCATAGCGCAGTTGCATAGAGAAGAGAAGGCTCTAGTGTCCTCACATTACAATTTACAATAAAAGCGAATTTATGCAGCTCTTGATTGAGAAATGCCATTTTGGGGATAAGAAAACGAAATGGGCGTGCTATTGAGTTGATAGGTTTGAGCAATTATTCCCCGAATGGGGACAAGACCGTGAGCATGCCATCCGAGCATTTAATGATCTTTTATGCAAAAGGAAATCCGATATAGTCGTGAATCGGGTTCTCCAGTCGTTGAGAGTGTTCGTGGTATACCTTCATATAGGTTAAGACAAAGAAACTTTGAGTATAAACCAAAATGAAACTGACCAAGAAGGGCAAACAGGTATGGCAGAACTGCCAACCTCCTCAATTGCTATAATTTAGCTTCAAGCCCCTATTCCACCGAGTTCGCCATTGCCTACCCAGACTCAGCTTCCGTACGCGGATACTGCCTGGAATTCTTTCTCAGCGCAGTGTATGAGACAGGTTCGAGAAGGTATTCGGAGGCAATTTCATCACCGGGGATCATCTGCGCCCGTTTTTGATCTATCTTGTCTTGGCTGTGTATCTGGGTGCCGAAACTCCGTTGGTTTAGGAGCATGCCTTCACTCGGCCAGGGAACGCTGAACGGATTGCCGAGCGACCTAGGCTTGAGGTTTGAGTCATCACTCACGGCGATGAGGCAGGCGGCCGCCGAAACAGGCTCATCTGCCGGGGCATCGCTTTTGTATAAAACCTTATTCTGAAAGGTATTCTAGATAGGTCTTTGAGAGCCGTCAATTCAAAAAGTGAAGCAAAATTCAAGATTTGAGCGGTAGCTGAGCCGTGTTGCCGTCGCGGTTCATCGCGTCTCATCGCGGTTCATCCGGTCTTATCCTGTTCATCCTGTCTTTCCTTGGTCGAGGCAAGTCCGGCGGCAGTGCTGTAGGTTAGAGCTTCCTCTTCTTCACAAAACGGCGCAAGAAAAGGGCGGAAAGAAAGATCAGACCAGAGGCGAGCATGATCAACGTGGGCACGCCGATAAACTGCGCTGTGCCGGACAAAATGCTCCCGATCGGCGTTGCAATCATGAAAAGCATGGAAAGTAAACCAAAAACTCGGCCCAACATCGTCTCCGGTACCGACTGCATAAGATATGCGGACAAAATCGTGTTGACAAGAGAGACGAAGAAACTGAGCACAAAGATGTCAAGCGGTATCGCGATGCGCAGCCACGAAGCCATCGCAACGAACGCTGGCACGCCCATCACAAAATACGTAATGCCCGCGACAATCAGACCCACGGAAAATGTCTGTACGAGATCGAGCTTCGCTGCCTTCTTGCCCATGTACCAACCGCCCGCTATCGCCCCCACGGAAATGCAGGCGGAAAACAAACTCATCCCTTCGGGACCCATTTTCAAAATGTCTTGAACATAAATGATACTCGTAACATTGAGCGGCGTGAACGCCAGATTCGTCAGTGCGCCGCACAAAATGATAACGAAAATAATAGGCTCGTTCCTCACAAACGTGTACGTCTCGCCCAAATCCTTCACGGCTGTACTAAACGTCAACCCACCCTTTGCCTTTCCTTCATCCACCTTGAGAAAGGCGATTATGAAGAAAGCGACAAAAAACGTGAGCGCATCGATAAGGATCACATAGGGCGTGCCTTGTCACCTCGATACCACCTTTGTATCTTATAGCCATGATAACACACGAAGACGAAGTTGTGTCTGTCGAATTGACGGGCGAAGGCATAGAGGGCGTAAAGAAGCAGATTGCGGTGGGGCCACGCGACGGTTGGCAGGACGGCTACATGCGCATTTTCACCCTGGCGGAGGGCGGGCATACCTCGATGCATTCTCATCCCTGGTGGCACGTGAATTATATACTTGAGGGAGAAGGCCTGCTCTATATCGATGGCGTCGCTCACCCTGTAAGAAAAGGGTCAGTGGACTATATCGAAGCAGGGAAACTCCATCAATTTGTGAACACAGGGCATGGGAATTTCCGCTTTATCTGCATCGTGCCGCCAGAAGGCGATCATTATTGATAGGACACTATTGAACGCGCCGCGAGTCGTTACGACGCGGCGATGAGCGCGCGATGCACCGCACATAAAAAAACTTCTCGACAGAGGGAAGTGGTCTCGGTATAATCCTCACTTCGAAAAATAGGAGGCGAGGATGGACCGCGCATATTATCTTCCCGGGGAAGTCGCAGCAAACTACGTCAACACAGCCAGCACCAAAGCGGCGCTGACACCCATCAAACAGCTGGTATTGGGCATCATGGCGGGGGCGTTTGTCGCCTTTGCAGGGGCTGGATCCAACGTCGCCGTTCACACCATAGCGTCCGTCGGCGTCGCCAAATTGGTCTCGGGCGCGCTCTTTACCGCGGGCCTCATGATGGTCATCGTGGCAGGGGCCGAGCTTTTTACCGGCAACAGCCTCATGATCATCGGCGTGCTGGAAAAGAAAGTCAAAGTCGGCGCAATGCTGAGAAATTGGTTCTTCGTTTACCTAGGGAATTTCATAGGCGCAATGATCGTCGTCCTCCTGATTCAGGCTTCCGGACAGCTCGATCTTTCCGCAGGAGTGCTTGGCGGCTACACCATCAAAGTGGCTGCCGGCAAAACGAGCCTTTCGTTCTTGAATGCCTTTGTTATGGGTATTTTGTGCAACTGTCTGGTCTGCACCGCCGTGTGGATGGCCTCGGCAGCGAACGACATCGTCGGCAAGATCTTCTCGATTTTCTTCCCAATCTGGCTCTTCGTGACTTCCGGATTCGAGCACAGCATAGCAAACATGTACTATGTCCCTGCTGGCATCTTGGCCAAAAACAACGACGCCTGGTACCAGGCAGCCCTCAGCCTCGGCGTGTCACCCGAGAAGATCGCCCATCTCAACTGGGGCAGCTTTCTACTGAACAACCTCCTGCCCGTTACGCTGGGCAACATCGTGGGCGGCGCCGTGTTTGTGGGCAGCTCGTATTGGTTCGTGTACCTCAAAAGATCAAATAGGAAGTAGAGAGGTCGTTCTTACTATCCTTGGTTGGTAGATCCAAACTGGAAAGCACGCAGGAATGGCTACCATAGCTGCATGCTCTCTACTTGGGTTTTATACCTTGGCCAGTCATCTATAGCCATCAGCTAAGTAGATCCGAATCCTTTTGCAAAGAGAGAGTCAAGTTCTTGTCTATCTTTGCTGCTCAACTGTTTAAAAGGTGCTCGACAAGAGCCACAGTCTACTCCTCGATAGCTCACCCCGTACTTTACCGCATTGAAGATTCCAACCTTGGAAAGAGACTCCACTCGCATATTCGTTAGTGCTTGAAGTTTACGTCCCGTGTCAATATCGCCAATTTCAAAAGCGTCACGGATTCGTTTGAAGGTAGATGCATACAGGTTTACCGTGGTTCCTATTGCGGCATCAGCACCCGCGCAGAGAGCAGAGAGAAAGATTTCGTCGAAGCCATTAAAATAGACCTTGTTTGGATAAGCCTTCTGCATTCGTTCTAGTGCATACAAATCGTTGGATGTGTGCTTAATACCCATAACAGCTTCGTTGTCTAATAGCCTTTTGGCATTCTCCTTAGAGAAGGAGATGCCTGTAAACTGAGGGATATTGTATAGAACAAGAGGAAGTCCCGGGACCGCATGGATGACCGCTTCATAGTACTCAACTATCTCTTCCATCGAGAACTTATAGTAATAGGGCGGAATCATGGAAACAGCATCTACTCCAACATTAGCTGCGTGCTGTGCAAGATCAATTACGTCATGCGTTCTAATAGTCCCGATATGTGCGATTACGGGGACACGACCGCGCACTTTCTTTATCACAGTTTCAACAATCTTCTTACGTTCTTCCAGGCTAAGAAGAAGGCCCTCACCTGAAGAGCCACAACAATAAAAGCCTTCTACTCCATCTGAGAGTTCAATTTCGATGATTTGTTCTAGAGCAGTGAAGTTGACTGATTCATCAGGGTGCATAGGTGTAACCAATGCGGAATATATACCTCTTATTCCACGTGATTTGTACTCTACCATGCTGTCCATCCTCCATCTATGACTAGGTTTGCGCCTGTCATATATGCAGACGCGGCAGATGCAAGAAAAACAATTGCCCCGTTGAACTCATCTTCTCTAGCCATTCTGCCAATTGGAATTCGACTGCAGTAGTTCTTATGAAAAATCTCGTCTTGCGTATCTCGCCATACACCAGAGGGAGTTAGAGTATTGACTCTGATCCCCTGCTTTGCCCAATAGGTCGCCAGGTATCGTGTCAAATTGTAGATTCCGGACTTTGCAGCACAGTAGGCCACGGGCTTAATGAAAGGGATGCCTGTTAACTCTTTTTTGTAAGAGTAAATATCCTGTACCGGAGAAACCATACCGTAGATTGATCCAATGTTGATAATTGATCCACCTTTCTTTTGAGCCACCATACGAGCTCCAACGGCTTGGCACATCAAGAATGTTCCGACCAAATTCACTTCTACTACCTCACGAAAAACTTCTTCAGGGAAGTTTTCAAAAGGTCCAGAAACTTCTGGTGGTGCGCTTGGCTGCGTATCTATACCCGCATTATTAATCAAAACATCTGGAGCATCTTTCCAAAGATCTTGTATGTCGTCCAGTGCAGTATTGATCTCGGTCTTTTTTGAAATGTCCACTTTATAAAACCGAAACTTGCCATTCTTTACAGCATCGTCAGGAATGCAACTTTTGACTTTGTCCTCGTGATAGGTCCTTCCAAAGACGGCCACCCGGGCGCCGCGGTTTAAAAGCTCTGCGGCATACTGGGACCCCAGTTGGCCAAGGCCTCCGGTTACAATACAGATTTTGTTAGTAACACTGAAAAGCTTATCTTCATCAGTCATATGTTTCTCGTTCTCCTTTCATGGTTTACAAGTTCCAACTTACAACGCATTAAGCCGAACTTGCGTTGAAATGTACTGGGGCAAGCAGGCTTACTCTCTAAGCAAGATCTATTAAGCATTTATATGTTTCTCTCTTGGACAACTTTTCATAAGCGGATGCGATATCAGTCAATGGAATTGGATGTTCAAGATCATACCAATCCGAGGCGTTGAGACTGCCTTCAAGAATTCGTTCTAAGATTTCGTCATGCGTTTCTGATTCATCATAGCCGTCATAGTAGACATAGAACGAATGCGTCGCAAGAAACGGGTTTACTCCATAAGAATCGCGTGAATTCCAGCCGTAAACGCCGATAATTCCATCTGGCTTAAGAAGAGGCAAAGCAATATTCACATCGGTTGAATTGCCAACGGCATCAACGATTGCATCAAACTTTTCCGGGGCTACCTTATACAGTTGTTCAAATAGCTCGGCACTTCTGTAGTCTAACGAGGCTTGTGCCCCCAGTCGCAAGGCGTCTCCTCCCCTTTTTTTGTTACCCAACACGACTACTTTATCTTTAGCATGTACGAAATGGCTTACGAAGGCCAAGGCGTTTGCTCCAGATCCTGTTATAAGCACGGTCGCGCCCTTCGGTATTCCTAGTCGATTTGTATAGCTTAGTGTTTCTCGCCACGTAATAATCATAGGAGCTTCTTTTTCACTTACAAAAGTCGGTATGACCTTTTGAACTCGTGCTTTTTCCCACTCTCTCTGAGGAATGCCATCGTTCTTCATCGCCTGCCAATCTGTAGCAACACCATATTGAGCAAATCCACCCCAACAAGCTCCAAGACCGATAGAGGGCATCGGTGGGGCGCCCACGCGAGAGATCAAGTCCCCAACGTCAAAACTGCGGACTTTTACTCCTTTTTCCACAACCTTCCCTACACTTTCGTGACCCAGAATAGCAGGATACTTGATAGGGTAAGGGTGTCCACCACTCAAGATCCTTAAATCGGTGCCTGCACAGGTTGCTCCGTAGGAAAGTTTCACCAGCGCTTGATAAGCATCAAACGACGGAATAGGAATCTCTTCTACTTGAAGTCCACCTTTTCCGTCCACTATAGCCGCTTTCACAATGTTCGCTCCTTATGCACCCCGCCCCCTGACTCTTCACACTAGTCTAGGTAAAAGTTGTCTGATAATAATACTCATAAGTATTGATAGATCGAAAGTGAACAATTGTCAAGCAACGACATTATTATATATATAAAAAGCAGATAAGATATGTATATTTTTTTCTTGACAGTTACAGGAAGTGGTTTATAATGAAAGAGGTCGGATGTTTTAGTTGTGCCGCAGGCGATCCTGTATGTTGTCAAAAAGGTGTCCCTACCGAATCAACTATTTCAGGTAACCCAAACTGCTGCGCAGAAAGGAAGACTTTATGAATGTCACAAACAAGGGCTTTGGTAGAATCTCGATTCCTCTTGTAACTCCATTTGACGGGAATGAGAATGTTAACTTGCCGATGTATGAGCAACTCATTGATTATGTTATCGAGAACAAGATGGGCGACTCTGTGATTGCTACTGGAACCACAGGAGAAGCCAGTGCGTTGATGTTTGAGGAGCGAGTAAAACTTTTTGAAACTGCAAAAAGAGCGGTTAGGGGCCGTTGCAAGCTCATCTGTGGTACGGGTTGCGTGTCTACCTATGAAACAATTCAGCTTACAAAGGAAGCGGTACGAATTGGTGCCGACTTTTGCCTTATTGTGGCTCCGTTCTACTGTAAACCTGATCAAGAAGGCATCTACAGGCATTTTGAACGAATTGCCAAGGAAACAGAAGCCCAGATAATGCTTTATAACATTCCTGTCTTTACAGGGGTGAATATAGAACCATCGACCTGTGCACGTCTTGCAGCGATCCCCAATATCATAGGAATAAAAGATGAATCAGCTCTTAATCCTAATCAGATTCTTGATTATAGGTTTGTAACACAAGAGATTCGGCCGGATTTTGTAATCTTTAATGGTGATGATGTAATGCTGCTGCCTACGATAGTACAAGGAGCTCAAGGCATTATTTCTGGTGCTGCTCATATTCTGGGAGACGTCATAAATAAGGTCTTTGATGCCTTTGAGAAGGGCAATAACAAAGAAGCTTTGGAAAACTTCAAGATCCTTTATACGTTCTGCAGTACATGGACTAGGTTTGGCCGAGTACATCCTAATCCAATTCTCCGTCCTGCTATCGAAATGAAGACTGGCCTCAAGATAGGGCCAGCGCGTGGTCCGTTGGCGCCAATTCGTCCGGATGAAAAGGCGTACCTTGAGGCTACCATGAGGGACTTGAATCTTCTTTGATTTGCTGACTCGTTATTTTTGCAAAGCTAACCAGATGCTAGCGGATTCTATGTGAATACCGACTTTTAAGGAGGACGTATAATGAAAAGGTTAATTGGGGTTATCCTTGCATGCTTTGCCGTTCTTACGTTAAGTGCGGCACCCAAGGATATCATTATCGGGCTTTCAATTCCTGTCACAGGGTCACAGGCTGCTGGCGGACAACAAGCTCTTTATGGTGCCCAGCTCGCGGTTGAGGAAATGAATAAAGCAGGAGGCATAAAACTATCTGATGGATATCACAAAGTCAAGATTATCTATGAAGACGACAAGGGTGATACAACCTTATGTGATACTACAGTCAGACGTCTAGTTTCGAACGGGGCAGTTGCTATTCTTGGGCCTTATTTTTCTGGCCAAACCATAGCGTTGGATTCGACTATGCGTGAGCTTAAGGTCCCGCTGGTGAACTCTGCTACTTCCATTAAGATTCCAGAACTTAAGAATCCTTGGCTTTGGCGCTGTCGTTGTGATGACGGTATTAACGTCTTGATACTGGGTAAGGCCATAATGAATGACTATAAGGCTAAGCATGGATCTCTAAATGGTTTAAAAGTCGGAATTCTCTGCTGCAACGACGAAACAGGGACATCGGCGGCAGCAAGCTACAAACAGTACTTTGATAGGAACAACGTTAAGTACTATGCTGATTCACATAATAAAGACGAGACCGATCTGACTGCATATGTTCAGAAGGCGATGGCTGCGGGCTGTAATGCTTGGGTTTCTTCTACGCACGATATTGCGGCTGCTGCGCTCGCAAAAGCTATGCACGAGCTTGGTCTTAGAAATCAGATCATCTATATGAATCCTATTCTAGCGCAGACCGATGTGCTGAAGCTTATGCAACCTGAATGGGTTGAGGGCTGGGGCTGTGTTTCCGACTATTCATTTTCCGATACGCGTCCTGTTCCAGCTGCTTTTACAAAAGCTTGGCTCGCAAAATACGGAAAGAATCCGATTCCAGATGTACAGGGCGCTTTGTACTATGGGCATGCAACTGTAGTAATGGACGCAATAAGGAGAGCCGATTCATTTGATCCATCAAAGATTCGCGATGCAATTGCGAAAACTCATGGTCTTCAAGTTGTGGTCGGCAAAGCCTATGCCGACAAATATACGAACCTGATCTATGAAATTTCCATAGCAAAGATACATAATCTTGTTCCTGAAATAGTAGGCAGTGTCTCCATGGCATCTGATTACGGATTTGAGGATTAACAAAGGTCTATAGTGATAGTATTTGTTTGAACTGAATACTATAGATTAGTACATGACATTGTTAGTGAGTAGTACAAATTGGATGGTGGAATATTACTGCCTTATCTAGGTCAGAATATTCCATCATCTCTAATCTACGCTTCAAAAGGAAGATGGATCTTGCAAATGTTTTCCAACATTAATCTCATGCAATTCGTAGTTACAGGTATTGCAATGGGCTTTATCTATTCACTAGTAGCGACTGAATATACATTAATATATAATGCAACAGGTCTAGTGAATTTTGCTCACGAGAGTTTTATAGTACTTGGCGCTTATCTGTTCGGAGGTACATTTGTAAGAGCTTTTGGTTTACCATTTTGGTTGGCCATCGTGCTCACAATTGTAAGCATGGGGATTTTTGGCATTTTGGTGTCAACGGTCGTTCTTAACCCACTTCGAAATCTTCAGTTTATAACCTATGCAATGTTCGGCACAATGATGCTTAGTAGGATTCTTACAGAAGTTGCAAGGCTTGCCTGGGGGCCGATTCCTTTTGCTGTGCCAGGTTTTTTGCGTAGCAGTGTAAAGTTTGGCTCCACGTTTATGCCTTCTTCTTATATCTATATAATCGCAGTCTCATTGCTTATCGTCATAGGACTTCAGGTCTTTTTCAAGACAACAAAAATGGGAAAGGCAATGATCTGCGTATCGCAAAACAAAGATGCAGCCGCACTCATGGGAATCAATGTTACTCGCAGCATAAACTTGACTGTGGCAATCTCAGCGATTCTTTGTGGTATTATAGGTATCTTGGCTACCCCACTTTTTAATATAAGTACGGGAATGGCGGCATCGGCGGCGCTAAAAGGCTTTTGTGCTGGTGTGATTGGTGGTTTTGGAAGTTATCCCGGCGCGATCGTTGGAGGGATTCTAATAGGTTTACTTGAGCAATTTGGGACTCTTCTTTTCCCCACCGCCTATAAGGACGTGGTTGCGTTCGCAGTCATGATTCTGTTTTTGCTTGTGAGGCCAAGCGGGATCATTCGGGCAAAGAAAGCATGATGGTTAAGTATATGACACAGGGAAGTTTTACAAGGGAATTTCTGCAATGAAGAAGACAGTCGTGGCTTTATTTGGTTGGATTCTTGTCTTGGCACTTGTAGTACTAATCTTTAGATTTTCGAATGTTTATGTTCAGAGTATTATGAACATGCTGATGTACAACATAGTACTTGTTCTCGGTTTGAACTTTATTACGGGTCTTACGGGACAAATGAATCTCGGAACTGTTGGCATGTTGGCACTTGGTGCTTATGCGTATGGAATACTGACTGTAACTGCTGGTTGGAATCCTTGGGTAGCTCTTTTTGCGATGTTTGCAGTTGGCTTTGCCGTGGGCAGGTTGTTAGGTTATCCAAGCCTTAGATTGAAAGGTTTCTATCTGTCTTTGACTACGATAGGGTTTAGTGAGATCATAAGGCTTCTTATAACCAATATCGAACCTTTGACCGGTGGAACAATGGGGTTCAGCAAGGTAAGACGGCTTTCAGTTTGGTTTTATGAATCCCAAACGAAGAGCGACTATTTCTATATCTTGTTAGCATTCGTTGTTATAGCTACCGTTGTTGCTAACCGAATCGTGAATTCGAAATGGGGACGGTCATTCAAAGCTGTTCGGGACAATTCCGAAGCTGCTGAGGCGAGCGGAATCGACATAAGCAAGTTAAAAGTTATGGCATTTACACTGGCTGCAGTCTATGCTGCTATTGGAGGCGCAATGTATGCCGGCTACAATACTTATTTAAACCCTAGTGGTTTTACGCTTGAGTATTCTCAGAACTATGTAGCAATGCTGATGATCGGCGGGATTGGTACTGTGCCGGGATGCATTATTGGTGCGACAATTGTGACAATATTGCCTGAGTTGCTTCGAGGCTTTGCTGATTATTATTGGATAATGTTCTGTACAGTCTGTATCGTTATGGCAATTCTGGTCCCCGATGGATTGTGGCCGCTCATTGAAAAGGTCTTTTCTCGTCTTAGAGATTTCATACAGAGTCACAAGTCGAAGGTGGCCTAAGAATGTCTGTCTTGCTCAAACTAGTCAATGTTACTAAGCAGTTTGGTGGGCTTATAGCAGTCGATAATTTGTCCATGTGTGTAGAGTCTGGTTCAATACATTCGCTTATAGGTCCAAATGGATCGGGAAAGACGACTACTACGAATCTGATTGAAGGTGTCTATCCTGTCACCAGTGGAAGAATATATTTTGGAGATGTTGATATAACTGGTAAGGCAACTCACGAGATAGCAGGTTATGGTATCGGTAGGACTTTTCAGAACATTAAACTCTATAACACGATGACAGCCATCGAAAATGTCATGGTCGGCGGTCATGAACTAGCCCAGCTTGGGCTGGTTGCTAGTTTGTTCCGGGTAAGAGAATTAAATAGAGAAGAAAAGATGCTCAGGCAGAAAGCCGAGGAGTTGCTTAATTATGTAGGACTTTATGAGACTCGTGACCAATATGTAAAGAATCTCCCCTATGGGAAACGAAAGATCCTTGAGGTTGCGCGCGCATTGATGATGAATCCAAAGCTCTTGTTACTTGATGAGCCGGCTGCGGGACTTAATCCATCGGAGAGAACCGTGTTCGTCAATCTGCTGCATAGAATTCATAATGATGGTAGAACGCTTTTCTTAATAGAACACAACATGGATGTGGTAATGAATATCAGCGAAATGATCACTGTCATTAACTTCGGAGCTAAGATAGCGGAAGGTTCAGCGACAGATGTTCAAAACAACCCTGAGGTTATCAAAGCTTATTTGGGTCAAAGGTATAAGGTAAAAAAATGAAGGACAGAGCCTCTGATAGTCAAAGAACTCTTGTGTTGGAGAACATAGATGTATACTATGGTGAAGTTCAGGCACTTTTCAACGTATCAATTGAAGTTGATTCTGAAGAAATAGTATCCATTATTGGTTCTAACGGGGCTGGAAAGACAACTACTATGCGTTCAATCTGTGGTCTGCACAGTCCACATAATGGGAAAATACTCTTTGATGGTGAGGACATTACAAGACAAAGGCCACATCAAATTGTTAAGAAAGGGATAATATATGTTCCTGAAGGACGGATGGTTTTTCCTGATATCTCAGTCCAGGACAATCTTGAGATGGGGGCGTATTCTAAGAAGTTCTCTCGAAAAACTCTTGTAGAGCATCTGGAGGAACAATATGACCTTTTTCCTCGGCTGAAAGAGCGAAGAAATCAGCTTGCTGGTTCTCTATCTGGTGGAGAACAGCAGATGCTCGCTATAGCTCGTGGGTTAATGAGTGATCCTAAGTTGATAATGTTCGATGAGCCCTCTCTAGGACTCGCTCCGGTCGTCGTGGATGATATGTTTGACATCATCTTAAGGATTAATAAAGAGAGAAAAGTGACAGTTCTTCTTGTAGAACAGAATGCTTTCATGGCCTTGACCATATCCAACCGAACTTACGTCCTAGAAAATGGTGCAATTACCGCAAGTGGCAAGAGCGCCGATTTGATGGAGTCTGATCAAATACGTAAGGCGTATCTTGGCGGATAGTCTTATGTGATTATCTGTCTACCAATACAATAAGTATATAGTCCCGATAGACAAAGGAGATACTGCGATGACAAAAAGGGAAAAGTACTCGTACCTATATGGTATTATCGCTCCTGTGGTCACGCCGTTCACGGATAAGGGAGAGTTTGATGAGGATGCATTCCGAAAGCAGGTGAGATTCATTATGGAGGCTGGCGTACATGGAATAAGCCCTGGTGGGTCAACTGGTGAAGGTTGCGCGATTCATGACGACGAGCGGGTTAGAATGATCGAGATCATAAAGGAAGAAGACAAGAGAAATATCCCTATTGTTGCCGGAATTATCAAGCATTCTACACGTGACGCAATAAAGGCGGGACTCGATTGCAAGGCAGCAGGCGCCTCCGCTATTATGGTTACCCCAATTCAATATCTTGGCGGTACTGATGCAGCAGGGAATTACAGGTATTACAAGGCCATTTCTGATGCTGTTAAGCTTCCCATAATTATATACAATGTGATACCCCAAAACGTTGTCACCCCAGAATCTGCCTACGAGATGCTCAGTAATATTGAGTATCTTGTAGGAATCAAACAGAGTATTGGAGGGGTAAATGGCTTTATGGCAATGCACCAACAATGTGGAAGTATTGGACGGATTTATGCTGCTACAGATGAGCTCCCATACACGACATATGAGATGGGTGCGGATGGAGAAATTGCCGCAATTCTTGGATTGTTACCAGAAATAAGCGTAAGGATATGGAATCTGCATGAGCAGGGTGACTCAGAAGAATGCTTGCGACTACAGCGCCTCGTCTATGCGGTCTGGATGAGTATCACTGGGCCGCAATTCCCTCGAAGGCTTAAGGCTGCATTGGCGTGCGTTGGTCGCGGCTGTGGCGGTGCACTAGATCCACTTGGCTATGCCTCTGAAGAAGAAATGATTCAGATTAAAGAAGCACTCAAGCCATACTTTGAGTATGTCAAGAGCTCAAAGTAGAGGAATAATTGTCTTCAGGCCTTTTTGCCATGTTCTTTTTACGGGAACTGACAAGATAAGAAATGGCCGTTTTTACACTGTTGTATGAGGATTATAATTGTGGAGATAGTCTAAATGGAGAATATTGTTGTCTCTTCGTCTCAGAGAACCTATGAAAACCTCAAGAAAATGATAACGGATGGAGAAATACGAGTCAATGAAAAGTTCCCTAACGAATTCGAACTTTGTCAGAAATATGATGTAGGCCGGTCAACTATACGAGAAGCTATGCGTATGCTTGCGACAAATGGGTACGTAGAAGTAAAACGTGGGAGTGGTACGTATGTAATCTCAAAGACAGGCAATTTTTCACAAACGATTGGGAATTGGTTAAGAGATAATAGGGATAAGCTTCACGATTATATGGACGTTCGCATTGCTATTGAGCAGCTATCTCTGCGTCTTTTTATCAAGAGATTTCGGGAGGAGAATCTAAAAAAAGTGGAAGAAGCCCAGAAACAGTTTGAAAATGCAATAGAGGATGATGATACAAATACTATCGCCAGATTTGATGAACAGTTTCATAGCGAAATAGTCAGAGGAACACAAAACGAGCTGTTGATCAGCATTAACGAACTTCTTGCCGATTCTTTTACGGAATATCGTCTGACGACCTTTGCAGTAAGAGAGAACCGCGCAGCCGCAATAGATGGGCACAGAAAAATTCTTGATGCCATACGGCGGCGTGATACTAGCGAGGCTGTGTATAGCATGAAAGAGCACCTCAACACTTCGGTTGAAAATGCCGTACGACAAGTAACGATTTAGGAGGCAGGGTGGGTACCGGTGATTACTCCATCACTAACATATGAGAGTCTTATTATCTATCTATAAAAGGATAAAGTACGATTTCTGGCGTCCAGAGGAGTAGCAAAGGATGCCACAGCTATCTGATATCCTTAACCAGGCAACGCCTGATGGCCGCGGCGGCCATGTCGTGGTCCTCGTAGTCACGTAAGCCGGACACCGTGACGGCGCCAATGACGCCTACACCGCGCACGCGGATGGGAACGGCGCCGCCCGAAGCGGCGAACTCGGCCGATGGTATGGCGTATTCTTCCTCCATCGTCTTGCCTTTTTGCCGCAGTTGTGTGGCAATGTAGAGCGAACTCTTGTGGAAGCGCCCTACCACGCGGATCTTTCGTGCTATCCACTGGTCGTTGTTGGGTGCGCTGCCGGGGAGCCCAGCGTGGAACAGGGTCTGCCCGTTTACCGTTACATCTATCGCGATCCCGAGTTTTTCGCGTAAGCCAGTCTGAACCAAATCGTTGCCAATGGCCCAGGCTTCTTCAAAGCCGAACCGGTCAAACTGCAGCGCTTCGAATTCTGCATCCAGTTTTTTCAGTGTTTCTGTGTAATCGTCCGACATACAAACTCCTTTTTGTCGCGTTTTTGTCGTGACAATCGGAATATACATCCGATTATACCACTTATACCACGTCGCCACTAAGCCATCACCCCTAAGCCGGGGCCGTTCTTTGTTCGTTCTTTTCGTCCTTTCGATCATTCCTTCGATATTTTTCGGGCGACGAAATCGCCCAGCGACTGCACTACCTGCACGAGCACGATGAGGAGTAGCACCGTGACATACATCACCGAATTCTCGTAGCGGACAAAGCCAAATCGATATGCCAGATCCCCCAAGCCTCCGCCGCCAACAAGCCCAGCAGAAGCCGTCGCGCCGATAAGACTGATCGTGGCAATGGTGAGCGAGCGCACAAGCGACGGCCTCGCCTCGCGCATGAGCACGTGGAACACGAGGTCGCGCCCCTTGATGCCCATCGCCTCGTACGCTTCCAGAACGCCCTGGTCCACCTCCAAAAGCGACGACTCGATGAGTCGCGCGATATATGGCGCAGCGTACGCCACAAGCGGCACAATGACACCCCGCACGCCAATCGTCGTCCCGGAGATTGCTTTGGTCACAGGCAGAAGAAAAAAGAGCAGAATAATGAAAGGCAACGATCGCACCATATTGATAAGCACGTTGAGCGCACCATACACCGCCTTGTTCCCATGTGAGCGTCCCGGCCTCGTCACCACAAGCAGCGCGCCCAGTGGCACGGCCAAAACAATCGCAAAGATGAGCGACACAATAACCATAATAAATGTTTCGCCCGTTGCCTGAACGATAAAGCCACCCCAATCGCTCCAAAAGGCGCTCAAAGCTCCACCAAAATTTGATATGCTCAAAATGACGCTGGACACGCTAGACATGCTCTGCTCCTCCATGTTGTTGCGGTTCTTCTCCCCACGCCCTGATGCGCACCCCGGCGTTCTGTAAATAGGCGTGGGCGCCGCGTATTTCGTCATTCTGCCCGGAGAACGCCACCACAAGGAAACCGAAAGGCTCCTTTTTGAGCTCGATGATATTCGCCGCCAGAATATTGGCCGAAATGCCGAACTTCCTCACCGCCTCCGCCAGTACCGGCTTGCCCGCCACTTCTCCTGCAAAAATGAGCGAATACACCGAGCCCTGCACTCCAAGCCGAGCGACAGCGTTCGTCGTCATTTCGCGGGGCAGAATTCCAGAGAGCAGCCTGCGCGTCGCCTCGTGCTGCGGATCCATATAGACTTCGCTTACGCTGCCCATTTCCACAAGCTCGCCTGAATTCAGCACGGCAACACGATCGCATATCGCCTGCACGACGCGCATTTCGTGCGTGACCAGCACCACCGTTATGCCGAATTTCTCATTTATTGAAGAAAGCAGGCGCAGGATTGACTCAGTGTTTTCAGGGTCGAGCGCGCTCGTTGCTTCGTCACACAAAAGCACCTCTGGCCCGTGGGCGATTGCCCTTGCAATTGCGACACGCTGCTTTTGCCCGCCAGAGAGCTGGCTCGGGTAGGC
>Ga0208825_1001355_pt1 | contig 18870 bp, 15 predicted proteins | sample AD_UKC113_MetaG_FD_184450 | JGI IMG/M metagenome (GOLD analysis project Ga0208825, IMG submission 184450) | Active sludge microbial communities of municipal wastewater-treating anaerobic digesters from Hong Kong - AD_UKC113_MetaG (SPAdes)... | ecosystem: Engineered > Bioreactor > Anaerobic >...
AATTTCGCTGAACGCGCAAATGGACAGCTTGGGCGAACGCTATACCGAGGTACTGCTCAATGCCGACAAGCTGGAAGCGGCGCGTGCACTGCAACCCATCGATGAACGCAGCCTGCCGTTTGGCAAGACGGTGATGTTGTTCGACGGTGCCGACCCGGCACGCCTGCGCGAACTGGGCGAGACCCGCACCCCGGGCTTGGCCGATCTGTTCGTCGCCACCATGAAAGGAACCTACGCATGAACGCCATTGTTGAAACGGCCGACCGTGCCCCGGTCAACCCCGTGGCACCACCGCATGCCACGCATAAATTGAAATTGCTGCTCAAGCGCGAGTATTGGGAACACAAGGGTGGCTTCTTCTGGGCCCCCATCTGGGCCGGCGGCATCTCGCTGTTGTTCACCTTGATGGGGCTGATCATGGCCGAGGTGGGCCTGCGCAAGGTGGTGTCCGAGCGCGGTGGCATCAAAGTCGATGGCGAAGTCATTCTCAATGGCTTAGATCTCAGTGCATTGAGCTCAACCATGAGTGCCAGCGATCTGCACAAATTTGCCGAGGGCACCAGTGCCGCCACCGCCAGCGCCATGTTATGGCCAATGCTGGTGTTGGGTTTTGTGGTGTTCTTCTACTGTCTTGGCGCACTCTATGACGAGCGCAAAGATCGCAGCGTCTTGTTTTGGAAATCGCTGCCGGTTTCTGATCGCGACACGGTGCTGTCAAAAGTCGTGAGTGCACTGGTGGTGGCCCCCGTGCTGGCACTGGCGGTAGGCATCGCTTGCATGATCGCCTTCTTGCTGATCCTCAGCGTGTTCGTGCTGATTCATCATGGCAATCCGTTCACCTTGTTGTGGTCACCTGGCAATCTGCTAGCCAGTGCTGGCGTGTTTCTTGCAGCGATCCCGATCTACGCCTTGTGGGCATTACCTAGTGCTGGCTGGCTGTTGCTGTGCTCGGCTTGGGCCAAGAGCAAACCATTTCTGTGGGCGATCATGTTGCCGGTGTTTGCGGGTGTGTTCATCAGCTGGTTTGACCTGATGGGTGCCTTCAATTTGGAAAGCAGTTGGTTCTGGAAAAATGTGGTCGCGCATTTGTTAGGGGGCGTCTTCCCAGGCACTTGGATGCATGTGGCAGATCTATCGGTGTTCGCACATGGGGATGCGCCCACTCATATGGACATCCTGCAAGCGATGTACAGCGTGCTGGCCACCCCGCAATTGTGGGTGGGTGCAGTGGCAGGCATCGCCATGATCATCGTCGCCATCCGTCTGCGCCGCTGGCGCGACGACAACTGATATCGAATCGCCGTTCATGACGCACCTGTTGCCCATGAACGGCCTTCGGCAACCCACTCTCTTCATCACACAATTTTGAGGACACACCCAATGAACGTTCGTCAGCTCTCGTTTGCACTGCTGCTGAGCACGCCGTTGCTTGCTTGTAGCCAACCCCCCGCACCGCCGGCACCACCCGCACCGCCTACGCCGCCTAGTGCCGCCAACGCATCACCTAAGGGTTTTATTGGCCAACAGGTGGACAAAGCGCTGGCACAAGCGCGCAAGGAACTGCGCGAAGGCAATATCAGCCTCAACGGCGATATGAACATCAACGTCAACGGCAAACAGATCGAGCATCACAACAGCCGCTTGCCCAAGGCCGAAATCACCCCCCAAGGGGATTTGTTGATTGTCGGTAAAGCCACGCCACTTGATGCCAGCCAGCGCCAACAATTGTTGGCCTATCGCGGGCAGATCATCGGTATTGCTGAAGCCGGCATGGCGATTGGCTCGCAAGGTGCCGACATCGCCGGTACCGCGCTGCAAGGCGTGGCCGGGGCCATCTTCGGTGGCGAAAAAGGCCAGAAGGATTTCGAAGCAAAGATGGAAGCCGAAGGCAAGAAGATCGAAGCCCAGGCAGTGCTGCTATGCAAGCAACTGCCACCGCTGCTGAGCAGTCAACAAGCTCTTGCCAGCAGCCTGCCCGCATTCAAGCCCTATGCCACGATGACGCAAGAAGATATCGACGACTGCGGGAAAAAGGGCAGCAAAGGTGTTGCAGTTACCAGCGACGATGCCCATCACGGGTAAGCCGATGGCTAGCCAACGCGAATCATCGCAGGATGGTTTCATCGTTTGCTCACCTCCCGGATAAGGCCAATGGCCGTATCCGGGAGGCTTCACCATCACACATTGCGTTAATCTTGGCGACGCTGCTGGCACATCAAGCAATCCCGCCCTTGGTCAATTTGGCGGGGTCCAATAAGCGGCGCAGGGTTTTTTCATCCAGCCCACTGTCTTCCAGCGCGACGTCCAGCACCGGGCGCTGTTCGGCATACGCACGCTTGGCGATTTTTGCGGCTTTCTCGTAGCCAATCACCGGATTGAGTGCCGTTACCAAAATGGGGTTGCGATCCAGCGCCTGTGCAACCTTGTCTTTACGGATCGTCAGGCCATCGATGCAATGCGTAGCCAGCGCGTGCATGGCCTGGGCCAGCAAGCCGATGGCTTCATCCAGATTGCAGGCCAGCAGCGGAAGCATCACATTGAGCTGAAAGTTACCGCTCTGCCCTGCCACGGTATTGGCCTGATGCAGCCCGATGACTTGCGCACAGACCATGCACAGCGCTTCGGGAATCACCGGGTTGACCTTGCCCGGCATGATCGAGCTGCCCGGCTGTAGCGCGGGTAGTTCAACTTCCCCCAAGCCTGCCAACGGGCCGGAGTTCATCCAACGCAGATCGTTGCCGATTTTCATCAGCGCCACCGCCAGCGTACTTAGCTGGCCGGATAACTCCACCAGATCCTCTTGTGCGGCCAGCCCTTCAAAGGTGTTGGCGGCCTGCTCAAATTTAACCCCGCTGACCTTGGCCAGTGCCTTGGCGACGTTCTTGCCAAATTTCGGATGCGCATTGATGCCGGTACCAATCGCGGTGCCGCCAATGGGCAGCCGGCACACGCGCTTCAGGCTGTCATCGATGCGCGCCTGCGCCGAGGCCAACTGCGCCGACCATGCGCCAAATTCTTGCGCAAATGTCAGTGGCATCGCGTCCATCAAATGGGTGCGCCCGGTTTTGACGGTGCCGCCTATGGCTTTGGCGCGCTTGTCGATGGTTTTGCGCAGCTGTACCAGCGCCGGTAGCAGGCTGGTTTTGGCTTCCAGCGCCGCCATCACCCGAATGCTGGTGGGGATGGTGTCGTTGCTGCTCTGGCCCAAATTGACATGATCATTGGGGTGGATGGCCAGCGTTGATGCGGTGGAGGCGACATGCGCAATCACCTCGTTGGCATTCATGTTGGAGGATGTGCCCGAGCCGGTCTGGTAACGGTCAATCGGGAAGTGCTCGGCATGCGCGCCCGCCGCGATGCTAGTAGCCGCAGCCACAATGGCGTCGCTTTGTTCGGGCGATAGCAGACCCAAATGCCCATTGACCACCGCCGCCGACGCCTTGACCAGCGCCAACGCCCGGGTAAAAGCGGCTGGCATTGGCCGCCCGGAAATATGGAAATTGTCCTTGGCGCGCTGCGTTTGTGCACCCCACAAGGCACTGGCGGGTACCTGCAAGGTACCCATGCTGTCGTGTTCGGTGCGGAATGCGGTGCGCTTGGCCATATTGCCTCCGTTGAATTCAGGAACCGTCATTCCCGCCTGCGCGGGAATGACGATCAAAAACCAAGCATACCCCCGCCACGGTTTAGAATTGTCGGCTCCCCAGCCCCGCCAGACCACCATGTCCGATACCCTCACCGCCCTGTCCCCGCTCGATGGCCGCTATGCCAGCAAAGTCGATGCCCTGCGCCCGATTTTTTCCGAATACGGCCTGATCAAAGCCCGCGTCAAGGTAGAAGTGGAATGGCTGCTGGCACTGGCCGCGCACCCCGGCATCGTGGAATTGGCTCCTTTTTCCGATGCCGCATCGGCGCGTCTGCGCGCCTTGGCCGATGATTTTTCAGTGGCAAACGCGGCGCGGGTGAAAGAGATCGAACGCACCACCAACCACGATGTCAAAGCGGTGGAATACTTCATCAAAGAACAACTCAAGGACGATGCCGAGCTCGGGCCAGCATTGGAATTCGTCCACTTTGCCTGCACCAGCGAAGACATCAACAACCTCAGCTACGCGCTGATGTTGCGCCAAGCCCGCCAAGACGTGCTGCTGCCAAAACTCGATGACATCATCGAAAAACTGCGCGCGATGACGCACGAATACGCCGCACAACCGATGCTCTCGCGTACCCACGGCCAGACCGCTTCACCGACCACATTGGGCAAGGAATTGGCCAATGTGGTGGCGCGCTTGCAACGCCAAGGCGAAGTGCTGGCGGGCTTGCCGATGCCGGGCAAGATCAACGGCGCGGTGGGCAATTACAACGCGCACAGCGTGGCCTACCCCGCTGTGGATTGGCCCGCATTCTCCAAACATTTCGTCGAATCACTGGATCTGGATTGGCAGCCCTACACCACCCAGATCGAGCCGCACGATGGCATCGCAGAACTCAGCGATGTGGCCAAGCGCATCGACACCATCCTGATTGATTTGTGCCGCGACATCTGGGGCTACATTTCGCAAGGCTATTTCAAGCAGGTGGTCAAAGCTGGCGAAGTGGGCAGCAGCGCGATGCCGCACAAGGTCAACCCGATCGACTTCGAGAACGCGGAAGGCAATTTCGGCATCGCCAATGCGCTGTTTGAACACTTCGCCGCCAAACTGCCGATCTCACGCTGGCAACGCGACCTGACCGACTCCACCGTGCTGCGCGCACTTGGCACCGCGTTTGGACACCAGTTGATCGGCTTCGACGCCCTGCAGCGCGGCTTGAACAAGCTGATCATGAATGCCGATCGCTTGAACGCCGACCTCGACGCCAGCTGGGAAGTGCTCGCCGAAGCCGTGCAAACCGTGATGCGCCGCCACGGCCTGCCCAACCCGTATGAGCAACTAAAAGCGTTGACGCGTGGCCAGGACATCAATGCCACCACGATGCGCGCTTTCATCGAAACATTAGACTTGCCCGCCGACCCCAAACAGCGCCTGCTGGCGATGACGCCGGGCAGCTATACCGGGTTGGCCGCGCACTTGGCACGGAGTATTTAAATGTTGAACGCGCAAGCTGCCCCGCTCGAAATCGACGCCACCGGCAAAGGGCTGCTGGGTATGTCGCCCGAGGTGTTCTTGCGTGACTACTGGCAGAAACAGCCGCTGCTGATTCGCAATGCATTCCCTGATTTTGTCTCGCCAATTGAACCTGAAGACCTCGCCGGCCTGGCCTGCGAGGATGGGGTGTTGGCGCGTTTGATTGAGCACGACAAAACCAAAGACGCATGGGCGGTGCGGCACGGGCCGTTTGCCGAAGAGGACTTCCCCGGCATGCCCGATCACGACTGGACCTTGCTGGTGCAGGATGTGGACAAATGGGATGTCGATGTGCGCGCGTTGCTGGCGCAATTTGATTTCCTGCCGCGTTGGCGGATCGACGACATCATGATCAGCTTTGCCGCCCGTGGTGGCTCGGTGGGCGCGCATGTGGATCAATACGATGTGTTTTTGTTGCAGGCACAAGGCCAACGGCATTGGCAGATCGACGCCGGTGCCAACCCGCCGCAGGGGTTTCGGCATGATGTCGAGTTGAAATTACTGCGCGAATTTCATCCCAGCCACGACTGGGTGCTGCAACCCGGCGACATGCTGTACCTGCCGCCGGGGGTGCCGCACCACGGGGTCGCAGTGGATGCATGTTTGACCATTTCGGTGGGGATGCGCGCGCCGGCAGCGGCCGAGTTACTGGGTGATTACGTGGATACGCTGGCGGCCGATGCACCCGACGCACTGCGTTATACCGATGCCGACCTCGGTTTGCCCGCCGATCCCAATGAGATCGACGCCGCCGCCATCCAGCGCGTGCATGCGGCCTTGCAACAGTTGCAGATGGATGACCCCGACCGCTTTGGCGATTGGTTTGGCGAATTCATCACCACCTATCGCAGCGCGGTGCTGCCGGTTGCGGCCGATCACCCGCCGTCGCTTGATGTCACCGAGCAAGCACTTGCCGAAGGCGCCTGTCTGCTGCGGCACCCGTGGTCACGCATGGCGTGGCGGCGCAGCCATCGTGCGGATGCAACCCATGCGTTGCTGTACGCCGGCGGCGTCAGCTACCCGCTTGCGCCCGCAGATGCCCAGCAACTGGCCGCCGCAGATGTGGTGGATGCCAGCCTGCATGCGGGTTTGAGCGATGCCGGGCGCAATGCTGTGATGGCCTTGCTGGCCGCCGGGCATTATCAATTGGTCGAGGAGGATGCCGAATGAGCACCGACGACGGCAGCAGCGACCTGACCCGCATCACTGACCATCCAGCGGCGATTGCGGCCGCCATCCAGATTGTTGGCAATGCCCGCCGACGGCTTTGGATACGCAGCCTGGCGCTGGAGTCTTGGTTGTTCGACAACACCGATCTGCTGACCGCGCTGCGTGACTTTGCCACCGCCGGACGCGATGGGCAGGTATTGATCTTGCTGCACGACGCCGCCGCACCGCAGGCCACGCACGCCAAATTGTTGGAGCTGGCGCAGCGCTTGCCCAGCGTATTCCAGTTCCGCGAAGTGGACGACCCGGTCTATCGCGAAGACCGCAGCGCAATGCTCGCCAACGATGTGGGCGACTATTACACCCGCACGCAAGGCGAACGCGTTGAGGGCATCGCCAGTACCGGCCAGCGGGCCCGCGTGCGCCAGCTGCAACAACGATTTGATGAAATTTGGGAGCGTGCGCGGGTGGTCAGCGAATATCGCACCTTGGGTATTTGATGAACCTTCCCCTGCCTAATTCCAGATCAAAACCAAGTCGTAGCCAGCGCACTGGGCTATAATTCGCGATCTTTGCGGCCTCCATTCAGTTTTTTGCTCTGCCATTGGCAGGCCCCCCCTCCCTCCCCAAATTTGGTTGCTAGCCACCCCGTGGACAGTCTCCTCAAGCAATTCGCCCAAACCTCTCAACTTGGCGCCAACGGCGCGTTCATCGAAGACCTGTACGAGCAATATCTGGTTGCGCCGGACAGTGTCGATGGCAAATGGAAACAGTATTTCGATGGCCTGCATGGCCGCGAAGCCGGTGATGTGCCGCATTCGGCTGTCATCGAGCAGGTGGCCGAGGCCGGCAAGCTGGCCGCACGTGGTCAGCTGGTTATCGCCGATACTGGCGATGAACGCGAACGCAATGTCGGCCGTCTGATTACCGCGTACCGCTCGCGCGGACACTTGGCCGCCAAGCTTGACCCACTGGGCATGACCCCGCCGGTCAATCCGCCGGACTTGGACTTGGGCTTCCATCATCTGGGCAATGCCGATCTCAATGACGAGTTCAGCACCGGCGGCGTTGCCGGGCAAGCGCGGATGAAGCTCAAAGACTTGCTGGCGCGCCTGCAAGCCACCTACGCCGGCAGTATTGGCGCTGAGTTCATGCATATTTTCGAGGCCGACCAGCGCCAATGGCTGTACCAGCGCCTAGAAGCCGCCGGTGGCAATTACAACCTCGATGCTGATACCCGCAAACGCACGCTAGAGCGACTCACTGCCGCCGAAGGGCTGGAGCGCTATCTGCACACCAAATACGTCGGCCAAAAACGCTTTTCACTGGAAGGCGGCGACGCACTGATTCCATTGATGGATACCGTGATTCGCGGTGCCGGCAGTGCAGGTGTCAAGGACGTCATCATCGGCATGGCCCATCGTGGCCGTTTGAACGTGCTGGTAAACACGCTGGGCAAAAACCCACGCAAATTGTTCGACGAATTTGAAGGCAAATTCGACCACGACGAGCACGCCATTGCCGGTGACGTGAAATACCACATGGGCTTTTCGGCCGATGTCGCCACCCCCGGCGGCCCGGTGCACTTGGCGCTGGCGTTCAACCCCTCGCATCTGGAAATCGTGGATCCGGTGGTGGCCGGCAGCGTGCGCTCGCGTCAGCAGCGCCGTGGCGATACCGCGCGCAAGCAGGTCATGCCCATCCTGATCCACGGTGACTCGGCGTTTGCTGGCCAAGGCGTGGTGATGGAATTGTTTCAGATGTCGCAGGCGCGCGGCTTCACCGTGGGCGGTACCGTGCATGTGGTGGTCAATAATCAGGTGGGCTTCACCACCTCCAACGTGGAAGACACCCGCTCCACGCGTTATTGCACCGACATCGCCAAGTTCGTGGGCGCTCCGGTGCTGCACGTCAACGGCGATGATCCTGAAGCCGTGGTGTTTGCCGCGCAACTGGCGTTCGAGTTCCGCCAGCAATTTGCCAAGGATGTGGTCATTGACCTGGTGTGCTACCGCCGCCACGGTCACAACGAAGCCGATGAACCGTCGATCACCCAACCCTTGATGTATCAGGTGATCCGCCAGCACAAAACCACCCGTGAGCTGTATGCCGCGCAGCTGGAAGCCGCCGGCGTGATTGCTATTGGTGCCGGTAGTGCACTGGCCGATGCCTATCGCAACAAGCTTGATTCCGGCGAGTGCACCACCGACGTGGTGCAAGCCGAGAAGTTGACAGCGCAAGACCCTTTATTTGTGGATTGGCCAACCTTGCTGGCCGGCAAGCTTTCCGATGCCATCAGCACCGCCGTGGGCATGGACAAGCTCAAGGCCTTGGCGACGCAAATCAACAACGTGCCCGCCGACGTACAGCTGCATTCGCGCGTGGCCAAGGTGTATGACGACCGTCGTAAGATGGCCGCCGGCGAACAACCCGGCGACTGGGGCTTTGCCGAAAACCTCGCCTACGCCACCTTGGTGGACGAAGGCTTTGCCCTGCGTCTGGTCGGACAAGACGTGGGCCGCGGCACCTTCACCCATCGTCACGCAATTTTGCACGATCAAAAGACCGACAGCTATTACCTGCCGCTGCGCCAACTGACCGACAAACCTGAGCGCGTGGCCGTCGTCGACTCGCTGCTCAGTGAAGAAGCCGTGATGGCTTACGAATACGGTTTTTCCACCACCGACCCCAATACTTTATGCATTTGGGAGGGCCAATTTGGTGACTTCGCCAACGGCGCGCAGGTGGTGATTGACCAATTCGTGGCCGCCGGCGAAGCCAAGTGGGGTCGCATTTCTGGCTTGACCTTGCTGCTGCCACACGGCTACGAAGGCCAAGGCCCGGAGCACAGCTCGGCGCGTTTGGAACGCTTCCTGCAACTGTGTGCGCTGGACAATATGTTGGTGTGCGTGCCGTCCACGCCAGCGCAAGCCTTCCACATGCTGCGCCGGCAGTTGCACATGACCACTCGCAAACCACTGGTGGTGATGTCGCCCAAGTCACTGCTGCGCCACAAACTGGCGGTGTCGTCCTTGGATGAATTGGCCAATGGCCAGTTCCAGCGTTTGATCCCCGATACCACCGCCACCGCGAACAAGGTCAAGCGCGTGGTGCTGTGCTCAGGCAAGGTCTATTACGACCTGCTGGAAGCCGTGCAAAAGCAAGCCATTACCGACGTGGCACTGGTGCGCGTGGAACAGCTCTACCCGTTCCCGCGCACCGAGCTGACCGCCGAGTTGAAGCGCTTTGCCGCCGCCACTGAAATTATCTGGTGTCAGGAAGAACCACAAAACCAAGGCGCGTGGTACCAAATCCAGCACCATTTACGTGCCTGCCTGCAACCCAAGCAAGCACTGGCCTATGCCGGGCGCCCCAGCTCGCCATCGCCGGCAGTGGGCCATATGGCCGACCACTTGCGTGAGCTGCAAGAGTTCCTAGCCGCCGCGCTAAGCAATCCTTTCTCCAGCGACCTCCACGCTGACTAAGCCCTTCTCACTTACGTATTCCGACAGGACGCCCTCATGGCCATCGAAGTCAAAGTCCCGGTTCTTCCCGAATCCGTTTCCGACGCCACCATCGCAAGTTGGCATAAAAAAGCCGGTGATGCGGTCAAGCGCGACGAAAACCTGCTTGATCTTGAAACCGACAAAGTGGTGCTGGAAGTTCCCTCGCCGGTCGATGGCGTATTGAAAGAAATCAAGTTCGCCGAAGGCGCCACTGTCACCAGCCAGCAAGTAATTGCGGTGATCGAAGAAGGTGCCGTGGCCGCCGCACCAACACCGGCAGCACCGGCAACACCGGCAGCGGAAGCACCCAAAGCCGCTGCACCGGTCAAGGCGGCGGCAACTGCCGCCGTCAGCGCCGACATTCCGCCAGGCGCACGCTTTACCGCCACCACCAGCGGCGTCAACCCCGCTGATGTGGCCGGCACCGGCCGCCGCGGCATGGTCACCAAGGAAGACATCGTCAACTACGCCAGTGGCAAAACCGCTGGCGTGTCTGGTGGTGCGCGTCCGGAAGAGCGCGTGCCGATGACCCGCATGCGTACCCGCATCGCCGAGCGCCTGATGCAGTCGAAAAACTCGATTGCGATGTTGACTTCGTTCAATGAAGTCAACCTGGCCAAGGTCATGCAGATGCGCAAGGAACTGGGCGAGCAGTTCGAAAAAGCCAACGGCATCAAGCTGGGCTTCATGAGCTTCTTCGCCAAGGCCGCCGCCAATGCACTACAAAAGTACCCGGTCATCAATGCCTCGGTGGATGGCAGCGACATCATCTATCACGGCTATGCCGACATCAGCATTGCGGTGTCCACCGACAAGGGGTTGGTGACCCCGGTGCTGCGCAATGTCGAACGCATGGGGTTTGCCGACATCGAACAAGGCATTGCCACTTACGCCAAGAAAGCGCGCGACGGCAAGCTGGGTCTGGATGACCTGCAAGGCGGCACCTTCACGATTACCAATGGCGGCACCTTTGGTTCGCTGATGTCCACCCCGATCGTGAACCCGCCGCAATCGGCCATTTTGGGCATGCACACCATCAAGGAGCGCGCCATCGTCGAAAACGGCCAAGTCATTGCCGCGCCGATGATGTACATCGCGCTGTCCTACGACCACCGCATCATCGACGGTAAGGAAGCCGTGCTGTTCTTGGTCGATATCAAGAACCAGTTGGAAAACCCGCACCGCATGCTGCTGGGGATGTAATCCAGCCCGAAGCCCCGCCCCTGCGGGGCTTCCTGTTTGCGCAGACCTAAGGAATCAATGCTAATGAGCGAAGTACAGAATTTCGACGTCGTCGTCATCGGTGCCGGCCCGGCCGGCTATCACGCTGCCATCCGCGCCGCGCAGCTGGGCCTGAAAACCGCCTGCATCGACGCTGCCCTCGGCAAAGACGGTAAGCCTGCCCTCGGCGGCACCTGCCTGCGTGTGGGCTGCATCCCATCCAAGGCCCTGCTGGATTCCAGCCGTCAGTTCTGGAACATGGGCCACATCTTCGACCAACACGGCATCAGCTTTGAAAAGCCAGCGATCGATGTGGGCAAGATGGTGGCGCGCAAAGATGGCATCGTGAAGCAGTTCACCGGCGGCATCGCGGCGCTGTTCAAGGCGAATAAAATCACCGCGTTCTACGGCTTTGGTCAGCTGCAGCCGGGCAATGTGGTGAAGGTCAAGCAGCACGACGGCAGTGAGGTCGAACTGAAGGGCACCAACGTCATCATCGCCGCCGGTTCCGACTCCATCGAATTGCCGTTCGCCAAATTTGGCGAGCACATCATCGACAACGAAGGCGCACTGGATCTGCAAACCGTGCCCAAGCGACTGGGCGTGATCGGTGCCGGCGTGATCGGGCTGGAGCTGGGCAGCGTGTGGAAGCGCCTCGGCGCCGACGTCGTCATCCTCGAAGGTCTTCCGGATTTCCTCGCCGCTGCCGACAAAGAAGTCAGCAAATTGGCCGCACGTGAATTCAAAAAGCAAGGCCTCGACATTCGCCTAGGCTGCAAAGTCAGCAGCACCGACGTGCAACAAGACGGCGTGCACGTCAGCTACACCGACGCCAAGGGCGATGCGCAAGAATTGGTGGTAGACAAGTTGCTGGTGGCCGTGGGCCGCCGCGCCGCAAGCAAGGGGCTGTTGGCCGAAGGCACCGGTGTGCAACTCAATGAACGCGGGCAAATTGTGGTGGATGACCACTGCCACACCGGCGTGGATGGTGTGTGGGCGATCGGTGATTGCGTGCGCGGGCCGATGCTGGCGCATAAGGGCTTCGAGGAAGGGATTGCCGTCGCCGAACTGATCGCCGGCCTGCCCGGCCACGTCAATTTCGACACCATTCCCTACGTGATCTACACCGAGCCGGAACTGGCGTGGGTGGGCAAGACCGAAGAACAGCTCAAGGCCGAAGGTATCCCCTACAAGGCAGGCAGCTTCCCGTTTGCTGCCGTCGGTCGCGCGGTGGCGATGGCCGAACCCGCAGGATTTGTGAAGGTGCTGGCACATGCCGAAACCGACACCATCTTGGGCATGCACTTGATCGGCGTGAACGTCTCTGAGCTGGTGCACGAGGGTGTGCTGGCGATGGAGTTCAAGGGCAGCGCCGATGACCTAGCGCGCATCTGCCACGCCCACCCGTCGCTCAGCGAAGCCGTGCACGATGCGGCGATGGCGGTGCACAAGCGGGCGATCCACAAGGCGAATTGATTTCGCTGCGTCCCCGCTCCGGCCTTGCCGGGCGCAAATGTGGAAACGGCGCACTTGGGTGCGCCGTTTGCGTTGGCGACAGGCGATAATCAGCCCATGAAATCAATTTGCGTGTATTGCGGTTCCAATGCCGGCAGTGACCCAGCGTATGCCGCCCTCGCCCGTGCGCTTGGCGCACGCCTTGCACACGACGGCATCGCGCTGGTGTATGGCGGTGGCAATGTGGGCCTGATGGGCATCGTCGCCGATGCGGTGCTGGCCGGCGGCGGCGAGGTCATTGGCGTGATTCCCGAGCAATTGGTGAATTGGGAAGTCGCGCACAAGGGCGTGACGCGGCTGGAAATTGTGGATTCCATGCACACCCGCAAGGCGCGCATGTTCGAGCTGGCCGATGGCTTCATCGCCCTGCCTGGTGGCTTTGGCACACTGGATGAAATGTTCGAAATGCTGACTTGGCGGCAATTGGGCCTTGGCAAGAAACCCTGTGCCTTCCTCGACAGCAATGGCTTCTGGGACCCACTGATGGCCATGCTGGACACCATGGTGCGTGAGCGTTTTCTACACGCGGAGCAGCGCCACGATCTGTGGCAAGGCCATGACATCGATGCATTGCTGACCTGGATGCACAGCTATGTGCCCGCGCAGGCGGATAAATGGCTGGATGAAAAACGCCGCAGCCAGCTCAAATTGGCACCGGAGGACGTATGAGCATCCCCACTTCGTTTCGCGCATTCCGCATTCATAACGATAGCGCTGGCTATCGCAGCGGGATTGACTGGCTTTCGCTGGATGATCTCAACCCCGGCGAGGTGGTGATCAAAACCGCGTACTCGTCGGTCAACTACAAAGACGCGCTGGCGGGTACCGGCCAAGGCAAAATTTTGCGGCAATTCCCACTGGTGGGCGGGATTGATGTGGCGGGGCATGTGGTTGCATCCACCGATGCGGCCTTCAAAGAAGGCGATGCGGTGCTGGTGACCGGCAGCGGCCTGTCGGAAACCCGCGACGGCGGTTATAGCGAATATGCACGGCTGGATGCGAAGTGGGTCATCCCGCTACCCACCGGGCTGAGTCTGCGCGAAGCGATGATCCTGGGCACCGCCGGTTTCACCGCGGCGCTGGGCTTGCTGCGGATGGAAGACAACCGGCAAACGCCGGCGCACGGCCCCTTGGCAGTCACCGGTGCCAGTGGCGGCGTGGGCTCGTTGGCGCTAGCGATCTACCGCAAGGCCGGTTACGAAGTCCACGCCATCAGTGGCAAGCCCGAACAAGCCGACTTTTTGAAAGCACTTGGTGCGCACCACGTGCTGGGGCGCGAGGCGCTGTCCACTACCAAGCCGATGGATAGCGCGCGTTTTGGCGGCGGGCTAGATAACGTCGGTGGGCCGATGTTGGCCGCCCTGCTCGCGCAGACCGCGCCCTATGGCAACGTGGCCTGCTGCGGCCTTGCGGCCTCTCCCGACCTGCACGCCACGGTGATGCCCTTCATCATTCGCGGCGTGTCGCTGCTGGGGGTGGCCTCGGCCGGCACCGCGCGCGACATCCGTGAAGAGGTCTGGCGGCGGTTGGCAAGCTGCTGGAAGCCGGACAATTTAGAGGCTGTCTGTACCCGCGAGGTAACGCTGGAGCAACTTCCCGAAGTATTTACCGCCATGCTGGCCGGCCATTCGCTAGGCCGCAGCGTGGTGCACATCGCAACTCATGCTTGACCTGCTTGCAGGCGGCGCGGCTACGGCTACAATCAAGCCGAACTCACGGGGACTCCCATGGCACGCATTCTGATTGTTGATGATTCACCCTCCCAGTTGATGAGCATCCGCCGCATCGTCGAAAAGCTCGGCCATGAGGCGCTGACCGCTGAAGATGGCGCCGCCGGTGCCGAAGCCGCCAAGCGCGAGATTCCCGACTTGGTGCTGATGGACGTGGTGATGCCCAACCTCAATGGCTTTCAAGCCACCCGCGCAATCACCCGCGAGCCCACCACCAAACACATCCCGGTGATCTTGGTGACCACCAAAGATCAAGACACCGATCGCGTGTGGGGTATGCGCCAAGGCGCCAAGGCTTACATCACCAAGCCGTTCAACGAAACCGAACTGGCCAATTTGATCAGTCAGTATCTTGGCAGCCCGGGCGCAGCCTAAGTGGTTTAAGCCCCAAAGTAAGCCCCACATCTCGCAGCTTCACCACTGCATACTGGCAGCGCGCTCAAGCGCGCCGCCAATCATCCCCAAACGCATCGCGCAACGTGGCATAGGCGGCTTGTTGCGCGTTGTTATGCGCTTTCGGGGCCAAGATTTCTAATTCCACGATTTGATCCCCGGCGCTGCCATCGGATGTGGGTAGGCCGCGCCCGCGCAGGCGCAATTTACGCCCAGATTCGGAATCGGCCGGGATTTTCAACTCCACTGCGCCGCCCAACGTGGGCACACTGATCAGCGCGCCCAGCGCGGCCTCCCAAGGCGCCACCGGCAACACATGGATGATATTGCGGCCATCCACTTCAAACTGCGGATCGGCGGCGTATTCCACCTCCAGCAACAAGTCGCGGCCGGCGTTGCCCTGCTTGGCCAAACGAATCACCTGCCCGGGCTTGACGCCCTTGGGCACACGTACCTCCAGCGTGCGCCCGTTGACGCTCACCCGTACGCTGCTGCCGTTGAACACCGCCGCCAATGGCACCGCCACCTTGGCACGGGTATCGCCTGCCGGCGCACTTCCACGTGCACCTGCACGCGGGCCGCCACCCGCACGACCGCCACGGCCGAACATGCTTTCAAAAAAATCCGAAAACCCGCCTCCGGCACCGCCACCTGCAAAAATTTCATCGAAATCCACGCCCCCGCCCGGCCCGCGCCCAAACCCGCCCGGCGGCGGCCGCACCTGATCACCGGGGCGATAACCACCCGCGCGCAGTTGGTCATAGGCTTTGCGCTTGTCCGGGTCGCGCAGCGCCTCGTAAGCCTCGTTGACCGCCTTGAATGTCTCCTCGGCGCTTTTTTCCTTACTCACATCCGGATGGTACTTGCGCGCCAAACGCCGGTACGCGGTCTTGATTTCGGCATCGCCCGCACTGGGTTCAACGCCCAACACACCGTAGTAATCCTTGAATTCCATTGCTACTCCAAACCCGGCCAGTACTGCGATGAACACCCATCACATCGCACCGCCCGGGGTAAACTGTATTTTCATCGAAATGAGGTGCAAACATGTCGATTCAAGTCGGCGATCGTATTCCCGAGGCAGTCCTTGCCTATATTGATAACGGTGTGCACCGGATTGACACCAACACCTTGTTCGACGACCGCAAACTGTTGCTGTTCGCGGTGCCCGGTGCATTCACCCCGACCTGCTCCGAGCGCCACCTGCCCGGCTTTGTCGAGCAGTTCGAAGCATTCCGGTCACGCGGCATTGAAGTGGCCTGCATGGCCGTCAATGACCCGTTTGTGATGCAAGCCTGGGGCAGCAGCCAACACGTCCCCACCGGCCTGCGCATGTTGGCCGACGGCAACGCCGACTTCACCCGTGCATTGGGGCTAGAAATGGACGCCAGCGGCTACGGCATGGGCGTGCGCTGCAAGCGGTTTGCCCTGTACGCCGAGGCTGGTGTGGTGCGCGGCCTGTGGGTAGAAGCCCCCGGCGAATTCCGGGTGTCCTCGGCCGAGCATGTGCTGGCCAATTTGCCGGGGTAAGTTCACTCCAACACCGTAAACCGCAGGCTGTCCCATGCGCCGCTGTCGGCCAAGGCGGTCAGGGTGTGCAAGCCGGGGGTAGTGAATGCGTATTGCAGGGGGCGCGCGCCTTCGGTTTCGCCAATGCTGCGGCCGTCCAGCAGCCATTGCACGGGGCCGTTTGCGCCAGTGGCGCGCAAAGCCAATTGAATGCCACCGGACTGGCCGGGCGCGCGGGTCAGGCTGGCACCCTCATTGACGCCCTCGATCACCAGTGCGGCGCTGGCATTGCGGCCATCGTCAGCGCAGTCGGGTGACAGTGCGGGCAGGCTGGCGGCGGCTCGCCACGCCTGCGGTAACCATGGCGATGCCAGCGCTGGCCAGCGGGCGATTTGCCGTGTCTGCGCGGGATGCACAGCGCTGCAATTGGCAGATAGCCGCAAGCCGCTGCGGGGATCGACCTGAAACGTCTCCAACCCAGAGTGCCACAGGCGTGCTTCGCGCTCGGCAAAGGTGGGGGGCACCACGCCATCCAATATCCACGCCGGCATGCGTTTAACACACAGGTCGGCCGGCTGTGCTTCAGCGGCGGTGCCTAGTGGCCAGCAGATATCGGTCGTGGTCACGCTGCTGGGCATTGGGACACGCACGCCATCACCCGGCGCACGTGGAAGACTATCGATCACCTCCAGCAGCAGCGGCAAGGCGGTAACCGCGCCATATTGGCCGGGCATCGGCGTGCCGTCGGGCCGGCCCACCCATACGCCTACGCTGTAACGCGGGGTGCCACCAATTGCCCAGGCATCGCGAAAGCCATAACTGGTGCCGGTTTTCCAAGCCACGCGCGGGCGACGGCCGGTATCGAACAGTTCCCGCGCCTCGCCGGGGCGCGGGTTGGCGGCCAGAATTTCACGCACGATCCACGCCGCGCCGGGCGACAGCAGGCGGCGTTCGACCAAGGCCGCATCAGGGGTGTAGCGCACATGCCCGGCAATACCATTGCGATGCAGGGCGGCAAAAGCGCCGACCAATTCTTCCAGTTTGGCCCCGGTGCCGCCCAAAATCATCGACAAATTGGGGCTGGCACCCTGCGGGAATTTCAAATCCACCCCGACATGCTGCAAGCGTGCGGAAAACCGCGCAGGGCCAACCCGGTCCAGTAACGCCACTGCCGGCACATTCAACGACAGCCGCAGTGCTTCGGCAGCGCCAACCGGGCCATTGAATGCGCTATCGAAATTCCCAGGCCGATAGCCCCCAAACGACTGCGGTGCATCCAGCAATAAACTTTCCGAATGAATCAAGCCATCATCCAGCGCCATGCCGTACAAAAACGGTTTGAGGGTGGACCCGGGCGAACGATAGGCCTGCACCATATCCACATCACCCAGCCGCGCCTTGTCGCCAAACGCCACCGAGCCGATGTAGGCGCGGGCCTGCAAGCTGGCGTTGTCGATCACCAATAATGCCGCCGAGGTACGCGGTGGCAGGTCGGAAAAATAATTGGTCACGCGCTCTTCCAGCGCCCGCTGCAAGCCGGCGTCGAGGGTTGTGACGATGCGCTGCGCTGCCGGTTGCTGGCGATGCAAGCGCTGCGCCAGCAATGCGGCATCCATTGGATTGCGCAGGCGTCTGGAGACGACTGTTTCGATGCGGGCATCGTCTACCTGTGCGCGCGTCCACACGCCGCGTGTGGCCATGCGGGCGAGCAATTTGTCACGTGCTCGCTGGGCCGATTCGGGGTTGCGGTCGGGGCGCAGGCGGCTGGGCGATTGCGGCAACACCGCCAGTAGCGCGGCTTCGGCATGCGACAACCGCGCTGCAGGCTTGCCAAGATAGGCCCAGCTGGCGGCCTCAACACCCTCGATGGCACCGCCAAACGGGGCGCGCTGCAAATACAGAGCGAGGATTTGTTGCTTGGAAAGATGGGCTTCCAGTTGCAGGGCGCGCAGTATTTGCCGCAACTTGCCTGCCGTGCTGCGGCTGCGACCATCGCGCAGGGCTGGGTCGATGATGCGTGCCACTTGCATGGTCAAGGTGGAGCCACCGGAGACGATGCGGCGGTTGCCGAGCATCTGCACCCCGGCGCGCAACATGGCAACAGGGTTGATGCCGGGGTGTCGCCAAAACCAACGGTCTTCGTAGCCCAGCAAAGCTTGCAGGTACAGCGGCGAAACGGTTTCCGGCGTGGCCGGATAGCGCCACACCCCGCGTGCATCGGCAAACGCGCGCAAGGGACTGCCATCGCGGGCGGTGATGACGGTGGCGGGGTCGCTGGCTTTGGGGAGCGGTAGCGGGAAGGCTATGTCGAGGAGCAGCAAGGTCAGCAGGACGGCGACCGTGCCCCAGCGCAGGAAGGACAGCAGGTAGCGCAGACGTGGCTTGTCCCTTCTCCCTTCGGGAGAAGGTGGCGCGTAGCGCCGGATGAGGGTGCGGAGCATCGTGAGAATCATCGTCAGACCGAACCCTCACCTCAACCCCTCTCCCACTGGGAGAGGGGCTTGAAGCTCACGGCTGCACCACCGTGATCCGTTCCGGCACGGCCTTGCCAACGCCGCGCAGTTCCGGGCGGTACATGTCTTCTACCAACGATGGCGGTACGGTGTAGTTGCCGGGGGTCACCGCACGCACCAAATAGAACACTTTGGCGGTGCTGCCGGCATTTAGTTTGAAGGCTGCCACATAGCGATCATCGCGGAACTC
>Ga0208825_1001356_pt1 | contig 18870 bp, 17 predicted proteins | sample AD_UKC113_MetaG_FD_184450 | JGI IMG/M metagenome (GOLD analysis project Ga0208825, IMG submission 184450) | Active sludge microbial communities of municipal wastewater-treating anaerobic digesters from Hong Kong - AD_UKC113_MetaG (SPAdes)... | ecosystem: Engineered > Bioreactor > Anaerobic >...
AGGAGCGGAAGCTTTCTGCAGAATTAGAGCTTATATTTCTACAGGAAAAAAGAATAATTTGCCTGTTTTAGAGGGAATTCGTGCGGCGCTTATAGGAGCGCCGTTAACTATACTCTGAACAGTTACGTTAAAAGTTATGAAAAAAACGATATCGGGAGAAAAAATGAATATATTTTTATGTCGACCTACCGAAAGCAGGTAACTTCAAGCTCCAAAATGAAAGCTGTCCTTAGGACCCACCGCGAAATAACATAGGCAACTTTTCAGACTGTACTTAACTATTTTCACAAGCAAGCCCATCGATTAAATCCCTAAGGAATGATTCTAATATAATATTAAGGATTTTTTTTGCCAAGAATGACTATTTAGGGACATGGAACTAGAGCAATTCCCTAACTGAAAATTTGAAGTTATATTTTTATCATTCCTAAATAATTATGCGTTACCTAGGTTATTTCGTAACGAGCCCTTAGGCTAACTGGTAAAAGATACAAAGCTAAACCCCTGAAACGAGTCTTCATTAATAAACCTAGTAAGAACAAGAAACGTCCTTTAGGTATTCGTTTGTTGACTAACATTCCTTTAGAAAAATCAATACTAACTCAATTTCTGAAAGCAGGTTTTATTTACCAACATCATCTGAATCCAACCAAAGCAGGCACGCCGCAAGGTGGAATAATCTCCTCTATTCTGGCTCTTCCGCTGTTATTTATTCTTTTTCCCCTCTACATGGCTCAAGGGCACTTGGTTCCCCTCCTCCGTGCCAGCTCCTCCTCGGACGGATGCGGACCATGTGGACAGATTCCGAATGGTCGTCCACTATCAGTGCAGCTCCTCTTTCACTCCCCATTTTCTTCAGGTAAGCCCGGAGGCTTTCCTGCATATAAAGGGGTCTGGAGGTCTCAAGTGCAAGGATGTCATCACTTGAAGTGAGGCGGTGGCAGATAAGGAGGTCGCTCTGTGAAACAACATCAGGGTGAAGGCTTGCAGGTCTCTGGGTTGCCAGTACAAGGGAGAGACCGGGCTGCCTTCCCTGCCTGAGGCAGCGGTTAATAAGCACCTCAGAAGCAAGGCTTTCTGCCTTTGCAGGTACGAAAATATGAGCTTCATCTATGAACAGCCAGACCATAGGGAATTCTTTTTCTTCTAATTTTTCTCCCATCTGTTTCTTTTCATAGATTCTTCTTGCCTCAAGCCGTTCGGCATAAAGCCTTCCTGCAAGAATAGACACTGCTGCAGCGCAGACGTTTTCGTTTTCAAGGGTGCTTACATCAAGCACTGTTGTCCTGCCTCCTGCTATCAGCTCAGATAGTGGCGTCCCTTCTTTAGAGAAAAGACCCCATGATTTCACAGCCCTGAAACAGTTTTCAGCAGCCCCCTTTGATGAGGAATCCGAGCGGCTGTCCATAAATATCTCGTTGATGATATCTTCAAAAGAATAATGCTCGCCTTTTTCCCTCAGGGATTCAATAGCCCTTACCAGCAGAATCCCAAGCGGAGAAACCTCTTCAATCCTCAGAACCCTGCACCACTGGCTGCCTGAGAGTTCCCGGATTGAGATCGAAAATGGCTTTACCTCTATGTTCCGCTTCTTATAAGCCTCGATATTTCCGGCTGGCACGAAAATTTCAGTTTCAAGCCCCGAAGGCGTGAGTTCCCAGCTTTTTAGCCTTCCTGCTTCGGATATGTTAGGATTCTTCATAGTCCAGAAAATTCCCATGGTGTCGATAACAAGGGATGCAAGGTTTCCTTTAACGGGCTCAGGAAGAAAAGCAAGCTCTTCAAGCATGCAGCCCATTGTATAGGACTTTCCGTATCCTCTTTTTCCGCAGATCAAAACGGCATGAGGCTTCAGGGCGTCGAGATAAACCTCAGCTCCTTTAGAATGGTCAAGTGCCATATAGTTCCCAAGAAACAGGATCCCCTTTCCATTATTTTCTTCATTCCCGAGCACGCGCAGTGCCCCGCTGAACTTTCCCCCAGAAGCGGGTCTGAACTCTTTATTCTCTCTTTCAGGCATCCTGATTGTATCTGACTGAAAACTACTTAAAATAATTTATTCAGTATTTATTTAATAAAACTGCGAAGTTTAAATTTCTTATTTTGGCATCATTTTTTAATCTGCTTTCTTTAATTTTTCAAGTGTCCTTTTAACTCCAATCCTCGGATTAAGCTTTAATGCGGTTTCAAAGTGTTTTATTGCTTCAACATCATTTCCCTGCAAATGGAAAATTTCGCCTAAAGCTCTGTGAATTTTTGATTTTGTATCTTTATCTGAAAATCTTTTTAATCCTTTTTCCAGAGGTGCTACAAATGAACCGTATTCTCTGGGATCGGCATTAGAAGACAGCTCTTCTTTCAATTCTTTAATAGCTTCAAGAAATTCAATATCATTTCCGGTATCAATGCAGTGAAGCCTGTACAATTTAGAATCAATGAAAGTCCCTTCAAAAGTGTAACGGTAAACCCTGTCTTTCTTATGAATCAGGTACAGGATTTTCTTTTTAGTATCAAAACGGTAGCTTTCTGCCCAGTTAAGCCCTGAACCTATCGTTTCAGGAGTTTTTTTCCATAACAATTTTTTATTCTTTATATCAAAGAAAAACAGCTTACAGCTATCCGCTTTACTGGCGCTTTCCAGAGCCTGGCAGACAGCAAAATGCCCGTCGTCTGAAATGCCGGTTGAGCCTAATTTTGCCCTGCATCTCTGCCGGATCAGAGTTTCTCCGTCTGCATTTATTATATTGAATACTCCATACATGCCTTTGGAGGTCGAATCGCTGATTATAAACACTCCAGAGTTTGAAACCATTCCATTATCGAGGTGTTTCATTTTAACTTGAAGTTTTACCTTTCCACGCTCTAATAAAATATATTTTCCATTTTCACTTAGACTGTTCCACGCTAAAATGAATTTACTGTTTGGTGACTGATGATATTCCCCTGTAAAATCGCCGATTGTTATGGAACTGCCATTTATCGAATAATTTAATTTAGGAGAATCTTGAGAGCGTTTTGTTTTATTTTTAAAAAAATCAAATAAACCCATGTTGTGAACACCAGAAACATGTATTTCTTATCAAGGACTGTTCATCAAGTATAATTCTAATTCTTTAAAATGTTTTTGAATCTGATATGTTTCTATTGCTTGTTTTCTTTTAAAACCATTTGAAAAATGTTTAGCCACGGGGCTGCCCGCAATCTCTGGGCTAAAATGAAATAAATCTCCAGTATTAATTAAAGACGCTGTCAAATTAGAGATATATTTCATAATTTTACTGGATATCTGGAGTTTTTTTTGCTTTCCTGTTTCTTTCTAATATATTCATCCTAAAATAAAAATTCAATATATATTTTTCTTTGAAGAGAAATATTTATTTATTCACGGGATAAAATTAAGTTCTGCAGAATCTACACCTGAGTCTGCACTGCTGTTAATATGCCAGCAATTTATATCAGGTCTCTCTGTCAGGCAAACAAACGGGAGAAATTTTACACCTGGCAGGCAATAGTTCAAGGGGAGTAGTGTTCATTACATGGGCAGTTATACACCCTGTCCGGGAAAAAGACCAGGATAGGATACTGCCCTGGTATGGGTCAACTTTATGTTTATTTGATAGCTGTGTATCCGTAACAGCTTATAATTTACTGAAGTATGGTGGTGGGTAGTCTGGATTCTCTTCAGAAAGGTACGCTGATAGATTTGCTTTTAAGGTCAGAAAAAAGAAGAAAAATTTTGCTTTTTCTCAAAGAAGGGCCAAAGAATATTGAAGAAATCACAGGGCTTCTGGGTTCTTCCTGCACCGCAGTTCTTCCTCAGCTGAAACGGCTGACTGAAAAGGGACTGGTCAGGCAGAAAGATAAAAATTACATGCTTTCTTCAGTAGGATTGATTGTCACTGAAAAGATGGTTCCTCTCCTGGGAACTCTTGAGGTTTTTGAATACAGCATTGATTACTGGGCACAGAAGGATCTTACAGGAATCCCTTCTTTTTTGCGTTTGAAACTTGAGATGCTGGCTGGATATAAGGTGATCGAACCCCAGCTTAACAGGATTTTTGAGCCCCCTGAAGAATTCATAAATTCTCTCAAAAAATCCACGGAAATTATGTATTTTTCTTCTTTTTTCCAGCCCTGTTTCTCTGGGTTTGATCAGGATTTTTTAAAGAAAAGGACAGATTCCACTTTTATTTTTACCAGAAACTTTTTTGAAAGGATTTTCAGCCCTCACTCTGAAGAAGCTGATGATTTACTGCTGCCGAAGGGCTCAAATATCTATATATATGACGGGATTTCTTCCGTAGTCTCGCTTACGGTGACCGAGAGGTTTATGGCATTACTGCTTCTCAATAAGAAAGGAAAACTTGACCAGAATCTTCTAATAAGTTCAGAAAGTGAGGCAATCGAGTGGGGTAAAGAACTTTTTATGTATTACAGGGGACTTTCTAAAAAGGTATCTGGAGAGGAAACCAATTATTTTATCCCTGAAAAAGATTCCAATGCGGAAAGAGCCCTGATTTGTGAGAAATCTTTTATATAAGAAAAAGAAGGAAAAATCAGACATTAAGAAGCTTTTTTCCCTTAGAATCAGGTCTGAATATCAAGTGAAAAATTTATTCCCTGAAAGCTGCCGAAGGGTTTCAGCAGTTTCAGAATATTTATCACTCCAGATATTCAGTACTCAGAATATTCAGTACTCAGGAGATTATTTTATCCAGCTGGTTTGTTCTGGCTGCTTCTTTGATTTCCTGGGCTATTCTCCTTCCTGTTGAGAGGTTTTCCTGGATAAGGTCGGCATAAGGAGAACCTGAAATGTAAAGGTTCGTTCCTGCAACAATCCGGGCAGAAATCTCAAACACCTTAATCTCAAGCTCGTCAGTGAAAACGGTTTCAAGGCAGAAAGCCCCTATCATCCCGCCGAAAAGACCAAGGGACTCTTCAACCACCCTTTCTCCAAGAGAGAATATAAGAGGCAGCAGGGATTCTCTTGCAACGAGGGGCACATTTCCTGTAACCACATAAGTCGGGCGGATTCCTGCTTCTATGAGTTCTCTCGGGGATCCAAGCCTGAAGATCTCGTCTGCGTTGGATTCTACTCTGCGGTCCATGCTGAGAAGCTCAAGGCTGCCTTTGCTTAAAGTATAACCTTCGTTTCTTATCGGGGAGTAGAAGTAGTGCAGGTAGTAGCGGGTACCGGTAATGAATTCCTGTATGGTGTATTTCTGGGTTTGGTCTATGAGTTCATTAAATTCTTCGTAGGTTTTTGCAACGAAGAAGCCCTTTCCCCCTTTTGCCCCGTCGTATTTGACCATTACAGGCCCGTTGATATCACGAGGGTCATCTATTTTTCCGGGCATGTGGATTCCGGCTCCAAGAAGCCATTCCCTCTCCTTGCTCCTGTCTGATTCCCACTCCAGTACAGCCCGGTTCCCGAAGGTAGGTATAGCCATTTCTGCGAAATTATCTGTGCCCAGATACGCAACAAATGAACCGTGAGGAATAATAATTACATTCTTCTTCCTTAGCTCTTCAGCCTTGTTCATTATGTCAGCATAGCTCTCGACAATGAGGTACTCATCAGGTTTTGCTTTGGGAAATGCCTCATAGAACCTGGGCGGCTTGCCAACGCAGATCCCCAGAGTTCTGAATCCTTCTTTTCGCGCTCCGTCAAATATCTGGAGGCTTGAGTGAGAACAGACTGTTGCAATAGTAATGTTGTCTAAATCGTAATTTTTCAGAAATTCAAGAACCTGCTGTTTTGTGATCATGATTGCTACCAGCGAAAAATTTAGATTAGAATATACAATGCTATATTTAAGCTTAAGGGAAGGATTCTATATATAAATATAGTAGTGGAACTATAATAACGCGCAGAAAATAAAAGTTTATATCAAGATCGTTGTAAAGTACAGTGTAGAGTTCAATCAAAATACCTATAAAAAGGCTTTTAACTCAGGAAATAAGCATGAACGGGCTTGAAGATCGAGACGGTTTTTCTGAAACCGGCGAATCTCCCGGGGGTTCTGGACCCGGGGAACAGGATAACAGGGTGCTTGTCCTCCCTGTAAACGGAGATTCAAGGAAAATTACCCAGATTCTCTCTAACGAAACCTCGTTGAAGATCCTTGAACTCCTCGGGAAGAAAAGCATGTCTGCAACGAATATTGCAGAAGAGCTGAAGCTTCCTCTTACAACGGTAAAATACAACCTTGATTCTCTGGTTGAATCCGACCTTATTAAGGTCAAACAGATAAAGTGGAGCCAGAAAGGGCGTCAGGTTAAGATCTACGAATCTATGGAAAAACTGATCGTCCTTGTCCCTTCCAGAAACTCGATAGACAGGCCCTCAATTATAAGCCTGCTGCAGAAATATATCGGAGTAATAGGTGCAGCCGTCTTTGCAGCTGCAGGAATAGAGTACCTTTCAGCTTATCTTCGGGCAAAAAGGATCATCGATGCCACTGCTCCTTTGCGGATGGGGGTGACGGGTCCGGCAAACGAAACTTATCCTGAAGCAACAATTATGAAGAACGTTCAGGATGAAAACCTGAGCCCTAAAGCATTGAGCCCGGACTCTGCTCTTGAGCAGCCAGTTGAAGAAGAAATGGCTGCTGAGAGTTCTGAGGGCTTTGCTTCAGATGATGCAATGGAGAGCTCAGGAGCAGAAAACCTGTCTTCAGAGATGGGAACTACTACCATGGACGCGGACAGTACTGAAGTTCCTGTTCCTGAAGAGCTGGATGCGGGTCAGGGAATTCCTCCAGTTCCTCCTGAAGGGATAACACATCTCGGAGGAATACATGGGATTTATGATACACTCTCTCTTCATCCCGGAGTCTGGTTCCTTTTCGGGTGCATCTTCGTTATATTTTTGGTAATAGTAAGAGAAGTCTATTATAAGAAAAAAACCAACTAATCAGGGATTGTATGAGAGTCGCTTTAAAACTTGCATACATAGGCACCGAGTTTCATGGATCTCAGATTCAGCCTAATGTCGAGACAGTGGAGAAAGAACTCTTCAAGGCTCTTCGGAACCTCAGAATTATAGAAAGCCCCAAATCTGCTAACTATACCTGCGCGGGCAGGACTGATGCAGGAGTTCACGCGCTCGGACAGGTTGTCGCTTTTGATACAGACAAACCGAATCTGGCAATTCCCAGAATCATCAACTCAGAACTTCCTCCCACTATATGGTCCTGGGCACATGCGGGAGTCCCTTACGATTTTGATGCAAGAAGGCACGCTATTTCCAGACATTACCGCTACGTGATGACCGGTGAAGAGTATGATATTTCAAAAATGAGGGAAGCTTCAAAACTGTTACTCGGCACCCATGATTTCGAAAACTTTTCCAGGTCAAACGGCGAAAAAAGTACGGTCCGTACTCTGGAGAGAATCAATGTCCGCGTAGATGGAGAAATTACAAAAATCGATGTCGTTGGCAACAGTTTTCTCTGGAATATGGTGAGAAAAATAGTAACTGCCCTCTCAATGATAGGAAAAGGGGTACGTGATAAAGACTGGCTGGTCCAGATGCTAAGTCCCGATCTTTATGAGGAAGGAATTGAGCCGGCTCCTGCCTATGGGTTGACCCTTATGGGAATAGACTATGGAGAGGAAATAAACTGGATTGAAGATGACTACTCAATCCGGAGGGCAACTGACCAGAACTCCAAACGCATCCTCAGGCACAGGGTTATGGCAGAAGTGCTTACGGAATTGATTTACCATGAGTAATTAACTTTCAGTTATTTTTCCTTTTATTTTTCTCTATTTCTCTGTCTATTTTCATCTTAATCCGGGTTCTTGATCGTTTTTTCTTTTTGTTTTCCGATTATTTTACTCCTTTTCCTTCTGGAAAATAGTTATTATCCTTGTAAGGCTCCTGTGCACCCTCTGAACATAGATTTCAATAACCTTAAGCCCGGCTTTTTCTCCGTATTCAACTGATGCTTTGTCCGAGACAACAACTGCAATTCCTCCGGGCTTCAAAACACGCTGGATTTCCGAAAGGGCGCCAGAATAGAGCGTTTCTAAGGATTCTGCAAGGATTGCTGCCGACCTTCCGTAAGGAGGATCCGTGACAACCGCATCGACCGTGCAGTCCTTCAGGGGAATTCTGCATGCGTCCCCTTCCATCAAAACATAGTTCAGCTCATAGGCTTCAAGGTTCATGTGAGCCCCGAGGACAAGCTTTTCCTGGGCATCGATTCCTATAACCCTTGCGCCCACAAGCCCTGCTTCTACGAGTATCCCTGCAGTGCCGCAGAATGGGTCCAGAAATAGCTCTCCGGGCTTTATACCGGACAGGTTCGTAAGGGCACGGGCAACCCTCGGCATAAGCACGCCGGGATGGAAAAAGGGCTTGTTCTGCGGAGTCCTGGCTTCGTATGCGCTCCTGTCAACTGAGGAGAGAAGGGTTCCAAGTACTGCTTTTTCACTCAGAATCAGCCGGAATTCCACATCAGGATTTTTCAGGTTTGCCCTGAAGCCTTTTCTGAAGATGCAGCCTCCAATCTTCTGTTCCAGGAACTCGCACGGGACATCAACGTGGTGTTTAATCCTCTTTGCCCTGACAACGAAGCTCTCTCCTTCTTTTATGTATCCTGGAGACTCAAAAGCTTCCGCAAGCTCAAGGACAGCTTCAGGGTTGTTTTCGGCAATTCCGACAACTTTCAGTACATGATGCGTCATTGCCAGCCTTTCAGTTACAGTGCCTGTCAGAACTTTTTCAATATCCTCTTCTCTGCCTGCTATGTCCACTACAAGGCACTGGTCAATCCTCATATGAGGTCGGAAATCAAGCTCCTCGATTTTGAGGCAGGCAAGGACTTCGGCGGCTGGCAGTTCTTCGTGTTCTCCAGATAATTCAAAAGCGTATAACATGATAATCCGAAACAGGTTGGTTAATGATTCAAAATGATCTTCAGTCAGTTCGAAATAAGTTATATAATTCAAAATAATTTTTCCGGGGTTAAGGAATAGAGTACTGAATTTTATTCATTAAAAGGCGCTAAGCCTGAATTTCATATTTTACATTTGCTGGCTATCGAATAAGGATTTGAATTGATGTCAGAAACAGGCTGCATATAAGCAAAAGCGGGTAATGTGTAAGAAAAAAGTTTCCTGTACAGAATGGCCTGTAAGATGTCAATATTGCAAGTTGGCATAATATTGCAGGTTAGCATGATGGTCAGCCTGCTTGAGGTCTCATAGCTCTCTGTAACAGGTCTGCTTTTCAGAACATTTTCTCAAGGGCTTCCCTGCCGGTCATTCCTGTCTCAACTCCAAGCTCCCTTGCAAACTTTGTTACTTCGACAACAGTGGCTTTGAGCATATCTTCAAAACTCTGCACGCCTTTTACTTTTGCAGCCGTATCCCCAAGGGTTTCTGCAGCACTGACATTGAGGTAGCCGCACATCAAAAACCCCTTTTCTGCCCTTATAACCAGAAGAGGATACTTCTGCATCTCAAACCGGAGGCCAAGAGCACAGCCGTTTTCAAGCGGAATCTGTTCTATGAGCATGTTTTCCTGAATTAGCTTCAAACCAGATTAACTTTTTGGACTCAGCTCAAACTGCTGTTAATTTTTTGAAGAATATTTTTGAAATATCCTGTGTGGTTCCCGGATTCTGCATTAAATGTGGTATTCAGGGTGCCGTTTTCACCTGTTCCGCTTTCGTTCTCTGCACTTTCATTTTTGCTGGCTTCCATGACCTGCAGTTCGGCTTTAAAACTCTCATTCCCCGAAAGCCATATGGTAATATTTTCGTCAGAGCTAAAATTTCCTCTCAGTACCGTACGGTTGTTTTCAAACTCAGCGCTTTTGTCGTCAAGCCCTTCGGTTTTCTCTGCATCAAGCCCCGGTGGAAGAGTGATTGTAACACTTGAATCCGGAGTTCCCATCAGCCATATCTCTGTTCCGGGGCCGACTTCTTCTTTGAAACTGTAGGTGACCAGGGCACGGTTTGTAATTGACGAGTTTTTATCAGTTCTTCCGAGGGCTTCTTCAGGGATCCAGAACTCGACGTCCTTTAATTCAACAGCTTCTGTGCTTGAATTGAGTTTTACATCAGGCTCTTCTTCTATGGATTTTTTCATCCTGTCCCCTAAAAGAATTTCCATTTTCAGAATTTCCCAGGCATTAACAAAACCGTTATTGTTGCCTGTTTCTCCGTCTATAACGCTCCTGAGAAAAACAGCTTCGTCACCTGTAGTTTTTTCGTCGTAATCCCATGTCATCCCGTTTCTTTCCAGCGTGATATTATTGCCGGGAACAAATGCTGCCGCGCAGGGTTCTGCAAGAAGAGCGGGAGTAAGGAGTGTCGCCAGTAAAAGGCTGGCTAAGAGGAGAGAACACAGTTTCAAGAATTTCAACTCTTTTTATTTGTCCTTTTTATTCGTTTTTCATCTATCGTTTTTCTGTTTTTCCTTACTTATGTCTTTATATTATTTATTTAGTTGTTACCTCGCATCCGTCCTGAGTTATTATAACCGTATGTTCTGCCTGGGACACAAGCCCTCCGGCGCTTTCAATAAGTACTGGATACGAGTGAAGGATTCCGGCTTTTTCCAGCTGGAGAAGTGAAAAGTCAAGTTTGTCTGACTGGAGCCAGCGCTTTGCAAAGGGAAGTTCTCTGTATTCTTCTGCCTGCTTCATAACGTTTCTGACTACCGGCATGCGGACAGGTTTTTTTCTTATAATGCTGTATATCTCTGCCCAGCTTCCATCGTGCACAAGTCCTTTTCCGTTAGTTGCGAAAGGCTCGATTGCAAGCACATCCCCCTCCTTCAGGATAAATCCTCCTTCTACGTGTTTGTTGGGCACTGCGGGGTTGTCATGGGCTTCATACTGGGAAAGCCCGTGGCCTGTGAGGTTTGTGATAGGGTTTAAGCCGTATCTGCGGATACTCTCTTCTATTGCAGCTCCTATCTCTCCTGTGCTGACTCCCGGCTTCATAAGGTCGATAGCTGCTGCAAGAGCGTCTTCGGAGGCTTTTACAATATCAGGATTGCCTGAAAGGTCAACAGTTATTGCCGAATCTGCTATGTACCCGTCAACATGGACTCCGAGATCCAGCTTCACCATATCTTTTCCGAAGACATCTTTGTCTCCTGCTTTCGGGGTTGCGTGGGCAGCTTCCTGGTTTCTTGAGATATTGCAGGGAAAAGCAGGTTTGCCCCCCAGTTCCATGGTTTTCTTTTCTACAAATTCAGCAACTTCAAGCAGGCTGTTTCCTACTTTTATCATATCTGCAGCCTCAGCCCTGACAATTTTCAGGATTCTGCCTGCTTCTCTATACTTTTCAAGAACATCTTCTCTGTTGTACACATTATCTGTCATATTCACCCCACCTGATGATTCGTTACATCTCTCGGCTATTTTCTTTTTGTAAGTCTTTTATAGCTTTATTCTGCCGGCAGGCCAGTTTAAACGTTTATATCCGTAAATCCCGGGCCTTAATATCTTTTCTGACTTTCTGGTTCTTATTTTACTGTAGTTTTGAGAATTTCAGGTTAAATCTCGGTTATAATCTGTTGTTTTATTTATAAATACGATTTTAATACAAATTTCTTTTCAAGCCGTGTAAGGTTCTCGCACCCATTCTCAGTAACCAGCACCATATCTTCGAGCCGGATTCCTCCGATTTCCGGATAATAGAGTCCAGGTTCGATGGTTATTACATTGCCTGCTTCAAGGAGAAAGCTGCTTTCTCCTACCCCTGGAAGTTCATGGATGTCAAGCCCCACTCCATGACCTGTGGAGTGTGTGAATCCGGCTTTTGATCCGCTTCTGTAGGTATGATAGCCCTGTGCTTCAAAAAAGTCGCAGACCGCAGCATGTATTTCAGATGCCTGCACTCCGGGCTTAACCATAGACAGCGCTTTTTTCTGGGCTTCAAATACGGTTTCATACATCGCTTTCAGTTTTTCCGAAGCTTCTCCCCTGAGAACCGTGCGCGTCATGTCTGCAAAATAACGCCTCTTTTTACTTCTCGGGAAGATGTCCAGAATAATCGGTGCATTCGCTTTGAGAGGTCCGTCAGTGGTCCCATGGGGGTTTGCTGTGTCCTCTCCGCAGGAGACAATAGTTTCTTCGGCTTCGCACCCGAAATCGAGAAGGGTATGGTCAATTACCGAATTCACTTTAGCCCCGGTGAGTGCCTCCCCCTCAAGATAGAGCATTCCATCTTTTTCTTCCGCTCCTGCTATCAGGGCAATGGCTGCCTCCATAGCCTTTTCTCCTGCCATCTGGGCGTACCTTATGGCTTCAATCTCTTCCTGTCTCTTAACGCTCCTCATTTTTCTGAAAGGGCTTTTTATAGGCACTATGGTAAAACCTGCTTCAGTAAGATATTTTGAACAAAAGACCGGAAAATCGTAAGGAACCGCAATTCTTTTTACTCTTTCTCCGAGAAGCAGCTCGGATATGCAGGCTGCATAAGCGATAGATGTGTCTTTTTTCTCTTTTATTTTCTCGCGGTAGCCAAATTCCTGAGTTGTTTTTATATTTGAAACCCTTGACTCTATTTCAGCTCTTCCGCGCTCCATTTCCGAGATAAAAAGGATTTCTTTCCCGGCTCCTGTTTGCAGGTACATAAAGTCGTCCGATGCAAGGAAGCGGGTTACGTAGTAAATATCGGCGTTATGAATATTCCCTGTCATCAGGTAAGCATCTGCTTTTGCTTCTTCGAGGGCTTTTTTTATGCTGAAGTCTGTCACTTTCATGCAGGGTAATTCTGATGTTTTTAGATAAAGTTGTTATCGTCGGCTTGGAGGCAAGCTTTCAGAACTCTTCAGTTTTGTTTTTGCTTTTCCCATTCTCTCCTTCCTTTTTCCCCATTTTCTCCTTTCTTTTTTAACTCCTTATTCATCTCGTACTCAAGAACAAAAAGTTCCTCAAGCATTGAAAAATAACGGTTAAGGGAAGCTGTCATTTCGTCTGAAAACCTGAGGATGCATATATATTTCCGCTTTCCACGCTCTCTTACCCACACTTTGTCTTCGGTATTTTTATTTTTCGCATCTGAGAAGATCTCTGCTGCACAGCCAAGGATCATTCTAACACTTGATGTCAGGTCCCTGCGGATTTTTTCTTTTTTGAACTCAATATAGTCGCGGGAAATGTCTGCGTGCAGCAGTTCGCTTCTGTGTACCCAGTAATCATCGCGGTTGAGATGCTCTTCGACAATATCCTTTATACGGAAGGGCAGGTCCTCAAGGCACGGCAGTTTACTCAACACCTCTTTGCCGGTTTCAACATTCTCAGAGCAGGCTTCACTTTTTAACTGGGATATGTTTGAGTTCATTTCCCTTTGAATCCACTCAAGGGAGAACTTTTTGGCAGATTCGATAAATGTACGGGCTTCAGCTTCCATTTTTTCTCTGGTACTTTTTATCTCTTTATGGAGATCGTTGATTGTATCAGCTCTTTTTTCGGAATAATCCCGGGTAAAGGGGTCAATCCTCATTTTATGGTCTCCTGATTCAGCTTCATTCTTTTATTCTTACTCTTGCATGTTTAATGAGTACATGTTTTCAGGAGGAGTTCAGGATTTCTGTATTGCAGTTTTGATTTCGGGAAGGAAGCTTAAGGTTGTTAAGAAAAAGGTAAAAAAGAATATTGGAGTCAGGATTTCAGAGACCGTAGTTTCAGAACCATGTGGAATTTCACAATTCAGTAAGGATTTGAGGATAGAGAATTGGCTGGAATACAGCTAAATTAAGCGAAAAAAATCCTGGATTGAAATGCATTGAATTCTAAAAACATGCTTAGAGGAAGAGTTACTAATTAAGTTTTAAATGTTGTTAAATTGAAAAAAAAGAAGCGCCCGGACCGGGATTCGAACCCGAGTCGGAGCCTCGACAGGGCTCCATGATAGGCCTCTACACTATCCGGACACTTCGGTCTTTTTAGCTGCTGTTTTGCCCGCGTTGCGAGCAAACCTTAAATGTCTTTCCGGTATATAAATGTTCCCGTCGACAGATTTCGATTCTGGTGGAAGTTTCAGGTCCCGCCTCCCAGACTCGAACCGGGGACATCGCGGTGCCTGCGCAGAGATGTACGGGAGGTTACCCGCACGAGCCGAACTACAGCCGCGCACTCTACCACTGAGTTAAGGCGGGACAATGATACTGATCCAGTGCTGCATTGTGCTACACTGCTTCAGTGCACCATCTCCATATATGGTGATGGTATTTATGGTTTTCGCTAATAAGAGTAAAATCTCTAACATTTTTTATATTTTTCTTCTCTGAACTCCTTAAGTTCAGCAAATAGCCTGAATATAAAAAGTCCCCTTCCTGCGTGGGATTCCTGTTTAAAACTTATTTTTAATTCTGCGCACTGTAAAGGACCGGCTAGAAACAGGTATAGTAAAAAAGATGTGAAAAGAACCCGAAGGTCCCTCTCGATATTTTCTTGCTTCAGATTCCGGATTTATTAGAAGGTGTTCAGTTCTCCCCTGATAACCATTTCTGTTATTTTTGTCACATTCGCAAGCCAATCGTCAATTACAACTTCAGCTTCCGATTTGACGTGTGCAAAGGAAGTGCCTTCTTTTGGAATGATCTGAGCGCTTGCCACAAGAGGCTGGTCAATAGGCTTTCCGATCTGGGAGAGCAGCCTGATATATACGTCCTGTACGTCCGGGACCTGCTTTACGATATCACGGGCCATCTGTGTCGAGAGGAGGTTGTAGATTTTTCCAATATGGTTAATAGGGTTCTTTCCACTGGTTGCCTCCATACTCATAGGCCTGTTTGGTGTGATTAACCCATTGCAGCGGTTTCCGCGCCCTACAGAACCGTCGTCTCCCATCTCAGCTGAAGTTCCGGTAACTGTAAGGAAAACGCAGCTTGCCTTCAGATTATCGGCTGTGTTAACAAAGACCTTCACGTTCCTGTCGGTATAGCGTGTTGCAAGCTCTTCCGTATAGGTCTTCATTTCCTGGGTCATATTTATGTAGCTGTCCAGGTCGTCGATATATCTCCCAATCATGCCGCTGCATATGGTCAGGGTGATGTCGTCTCCGTCCCTCAGCCCCATAACCTTCATGTCTTCTCCTATTCCAGGCATGCGGGACTTGAGGTCAGTAAGGAGCTGCCTCTCTGTATTGTATACGATATTTTCAAGCTCGGAAAACGGGGCATGCCCTACTCCGAAAGAGGTGTCGTTTGCCATCGGGACCCTGTCTCTCTTGAAGACATCTCTAAGATCTGAAGATCCTGTCCCGAGTTTGCAGTCAATGATCACGTCTCTTTCGAGGTCCATATTCACCATGGTTTTTCTCAGGTAATTCCGGGCAGCTTTGAGGGCTACAGACTCTGTGGCAAGCTCGGCACCTTCGAATTCTTTAGTGGCTCTGCCTACAAGGAGCATGTATATGGGCTGAAGTACCTCCCCTCCTCCGAATTTCGGGCTGGATCTTCCGGCTACTATCTGAGTTTCGTCAGTGTTGTGGTGAAGTACGGCTCCACATTTGCTTATGTATTCCCTGCATAGCGCTCGGCTTACGGCTTCGGCAAGTCCGTCCGATATGCTGTCAGGGTGCCCTATCCCTTTGCGTTCTACAAGCTCTATCCGCTGCTTTTCGACCGGGGTTTGCAAGAGCTCTTCCACTTTTATATTTCGGGCCATTTGGATCCTCTTTTTTCAAAATTATTGGTATTTTTATTTCTAGATGTTGATATTACCGCTTTATTAATCTTTAGTCTGTTGCCGTAATCAATTTACTTTCCGTGTGTTAATTTTAAATTAATTACGTATGTTATTAAGACATTAATAATATTATTTATATGACTCGATAGTACGTTTCTATTAAATTACTACGGCTATATAATGTTTATCATGTATTCATTACTGGAGGTAATATTTTTCTTTGAGCTAACGAGCTCCATATTTTATTCTCAAAAACGATATAATCTTCCATACAGAGATTTTCCCGAAAATTTCAATAAATGCCATCCCTGGAATGTACATCATTCCTTTGAGTTCAGAGGAAAGGAAGAAGATGTTTGCGCGGATACTTACCGTGAAGTCTATATCATACAAGTGTGTTCTGGATAAACGTTTCATACAGATGAGCCTACCGGGAGAATTTCCCATCAGATCACTATTAGATCACTTATAGAGGACCGAGCAGATGATTCGCATTGCAATACCCAATAAAGGGCGCCTTTACGAACCCACAATCTCTATTTTTAAAGATGCAGGGCTTCCCATTAGTGGAGGAGCCGAAAGCCGAAAACTTTTTGCAAAAACTACAGACCCGGATATTCATATCCTCTTTGCAAGGGCTGCCGATATCCCGGAGTATGTACAGGACGGGGCGGCAGATGTCGGTATTACGGGTATGGACCTGATTACCGAAAGAGGGGCAAATGTTGAAGCCCTTCTGGATCTTAAATTCGGGAGGGCAAGTCTTGTACTGGCTGTTCCGGAGGATTCTGCCTTCGAAAAAGCACAGAACCTTGAAGGCAAAAAAGTGGCAACCGAGTTCCCTGAAATTACCAGGCAGTATTTTGAAAAACTCGGAGTTAACGTGAATGTTATAAAGGTGAGCGGTGCATGCGAAATGACCCCTCACGTGGGAATTGCGGATGCCATTGTTGATATCTCAAGCTCAGGGACAACTTTGCTGATCAACCACCTGAAGGCTATTGATACGGTTTTCTCTTCCACTGTTTATCTTATCGCTAATAAAGAGAGCCTCAGGACAAAGGAGAAAATTCTCGATATAAAAACAGCATTTGAAAGCGTGCTGAACGCAAAGAAAAAACGTTACCTGATGATGAATGTGCCTGAAGCTTCCCTTCAAGCCGTAAAAGAGGTTCTTCCTGGCATGTCAGGCCCAACAGTAATGAAGGTTGAGTCAAGCAAATTTTCCGGAGAATCAATACTTGCCGTTCATGCCGTTGTGGACGCAGACCTGATCTTCAGTATCGTAAACAAGTTGAAGAAGGTAGGCGCCAGAGATATCCTTGTAGTTCCCATAGAAAGGATCATGCCCTGAAAGGAAAGAATCCGGAAAAGTAAGAACTGAAATTACTGAAGTAAAACATGTTTCTTAAAGATAGATTTGGAGATGTAGCTTTTTATGGTCTTTGAAGTAATTCCTGCGGTGGATATGAGAGGAGGCAAATGTGTTCAGCTGGTGCAGGGAGTGCCTGGCAGCGAGATAGTATCTCTTGATGACCCTCTCGCAGTTGCCCTTGACTGGGTAAGTAAAGGGGCAAAAACCCTTCATCTTGTGGACCTTGACGGAGCAATCGAAGGAAAAAGAAAAAACGCCCCGATTATTGAAAAGATCGTCAGAGCCTGCAGGGAAAAAGGTGTGAGCATTCAGGTTGGAGGAGGTATCAGAAGCTTTGAAGATGCAGCCTCCCTTCTTGAGCTTGGGGTTTCAAGGGTAATTCTCGGAACTGCTGCCCTCCAGAATCCTGAACTTGTAAAACAGCTTTCCAGGGCTTTTGAGAGTTCACGTGTAAACGTTGCGCTGGATGCAAAGAATGGTAAAATCTCAATTAAGGGCTGGACCGAAGAGTGCGCGCAAACTCCTGTAGAAATGGGCAGAAAGTTTGAAGAGCTAGGGGCTGGAAGCCTCCTTTTTACGAATATCGACACTGAAGGCTTGATGCAGGGGGTAAACCCTGTTCCTACAAAAGAGCTCGTAGAATCTGTTAGCATTCCTGTTATTGCATCTGGAGGAGTAAGTTCTCTGGCAGATATTAATACTCTGAAAAAGACCGGAGCGGCAGGTGTTGTGGTAGGCAGTGCTCTTTACACAGGCAGGTTTACTCTTGAAGAGGCAATTGTGGCTGCCCTTGGTGACTGATAAGGCTTTATTTGATAGACGGCTTACTTTTACTTCTTAGAAGTCTCACTTAAGAAGCCTTATTCCCAGCCCTTTTCTTTGATTTTATACTTAGAAGACTGAACCTCAGCAACGAATAAGTGGCGAAATTCAAAGTATTTAATTATTTTAAAGAGAATGTGATGCTGTATGAGAACAAGCAAAATTTCCCGTAAAACAAAGGAAACCGACATTCAGCTTGAGATTAACCTTGACGGTAAGGGCATTGCAGATGTCAGTACAGGGATCGGGTTTTTTGATCACATGCTGACCTCTTTTGCAAGGCACGCTGATTTTGACCTTAAAGTGCGTGCCGAAGGCGACCTTTATGTGGACGAGCATCACCTCATTGAGGATACGGGAATAGTCCTCGGAAAGGCTCTTGCCGAAGCTCTCGGGGATATGGCAGGAATTGTCCGCTTCGGGGAAGCCAGAATCCCAATGGACGAGGCTCTTGCTGAGGTTTCTCTGGACGTTGGCGGGCGCAGCTATCTTGTCCTGAAAGCCGACTTTGCCGCTCCCCAGGTAGGGCAGTTCAGCACCCAGCTGGTAAAGCACTTCTTCGAGACTCTTGCCTCAAATGCGAAAATTACCATGCATGCCAGCGTCTACGGGGATAATGACCACCACAAGATCGAGGCTCTCTTCAAGGCTTTTGCCTATGCGATGAAAAGGGCTGTAAAAATTGAAGGAAAAGAAGTAAAGAGCACGAAAGGCACTCTATAAATCCCGAATTGCGATTCGGGATCACAGGAAATCGGAGATTTTCTGGGAGTTGCGATGTAATCGCAACAACCCGCTGTCCTGCCCGAGTTTCGCCTCCCGAGTTCCGCCTCCCGAGTTTCGCCTCCCGAGTTTCGCTTCGGGAGCACGAGGTCCTTTTCGCTGCGCTCAAGAGGACTAATTTTCTAAACTCCCATTTGACCGATAGGTATCCACACTTGCCGTAGATTGTTTCATCCATCATTCATTCCTCCTCATTTAAAATTCTTATGTATTCTTCTACAAGTGATTT
>Ga0208825_1001357_pt1 | contig 18861 bp, 15 predicted proteins | sample AD_UKC113_MetaG_FD_184450 | JGI IMG/M metagenome (GOLD analysis project Ga0208825, IMG submission 184450) | Active sludge microbial communities of municipal wastewater-treating anaerobic digesters from Hong Kong - AD_UKC113_MetaG (SPAdes)... | ecosystem: Engineered > Bioreactor > Anaerobic >...
AATGCCCGAATCCGATCTTTCTGCAATTGACAAGGCATTGGAAGATAGAATGCAGTTGGCCCAAAGGGCATCATCCATGATATTAGGACTCAGGCGCAAGGTGAATATCAAGGTACGTCAACCTTTAGCCAAGATTCTGGTACCTATTATAGACGATACTATTAAGGAACAGTTTGAAAAAGTCAAGACTCTTATTTTGAATGAGGTTAATGTGAAAGATGTTGAATACATTGATGATACAACCGGCATAATTATAAAGAAAGTCAAACCAAACTTTAAAACACTTGGTAAGAAATATGGCAAACAGATGAAGGAGATATCAGCTGAATTTGCTAACTTTACACAAGAGCAGATTGCTGTTTTGGAGTCGAGTGAAGAATATAAAATGGAACTACCTTCAGGCTCTGTCGTTCTTACTCAGGAAGATATTGAAATTTTATCTGAAGACATGCCCGGATGGCTGGTAGCAGTTGATGGAAAACTTACAATCGCTCTGGATATTACAGTGACTCAAGAATTGAGAAGAGAAGGTGTGGCACGAGAACTTGTTAACAGGATTCAAAATCTCAGGAAGGAGAATAAGTTTGAAGTTACTGACAAGGTCATTGTTTCCATTCAGCCTCTTGAAGAGATCGTTGAAGCATTGAAATACTATAAGGATTATATTTGTAATCAGACTTTGGCAAAGGATTTGATACTTGATCCAAATATAGACGGAACTGAGATAGAATGGGATGAAGGAACTTTAAAAATTAAGGCAGAACGGGCATAATTTAAAAATTGGTACATGGACAAAAGGGAAGATTATTTGAAAAAAGCTATTTTTTTAGCTGCTGATAATGTCAGGGAAAACGGAGGTGGTCCTTTCGGAGCATTGGTAGTAAGGGATGGTGAAGTTTTGGGTTCAGGAGTCAATAGTGTAACCATCGATAACGATCCCACTGCTCATGCTGAGATTAATGCAATCAGGAATGCTTGTCACAAACTTGGCACTTTTAATTTAAAGGGATGTACTCTTTATGCAAGTTGTGAACCTTGTCCAATGTGTCTTTCAGCTGCTTACTGGGCCAGAGTTGACGGGATAATATTTGCTGCAGACAAGTCAGATGCCAGAAATGCCGGTTTCGATGATGCCTTTATATATGAAGAGATAGCTCTTCCTTTTTCAGATCGTACAATAAGGGCTGAACAGATTGCCGTAAAAGAGAGTAATATTCCTTTTGAGATTTGGAAAGGGAGTGATAATAAAATTCCTTATTAATTATTATATTTACGTTTTTAACTTAAAGAGATATGGCAAAGAAAGGGAACAAAGAGACTGAACATTTGGAAAAGGTCCGTTACAGTGATGAGGAGCTTCAAATGTTCAAAGAGCTTATCACTGAGAAGCTGGAAGCTGCAAAATTGGAGTATCAGCAGCTCAAGTCGGCTGTAACACATAGCTCTAGCAACGATACTGAGGATACTTCGCCTACATTCAAGGTTCTTGAGGAAGGTGCCTCTGCCCTTTCAAAAGAGGAGGCTGGACAGTTAGCGCAGAGGCAATACAAATTTATTCAATCTCTCGAAGCAGCTCTTGTTCGTATTGAGAACAAAACATATGGAATATGCAGAGAGACAGGCAAACTTATTCCCAAGGAGAGGCTCATGCTTGTTCCTCACGCTACACTTAGCGTCGAAGCTAAAAAAAAGCGAGACTGATAGATGCATCTCTCAAAAGGGAAAAAAATAACAATCTTCATTGTACTGATCCTTCTTATTGATCAGGTTGTCAAAATTCTGATCAAGACAAATATGAAAATTGGGGAGAGCATCAGAATCTTTGACTGGTTCCAGATTCTTTTTGTTGAGAATAATGGAATGGCTTTTGGAATGGAGTTGGGTGGTACTCTGGGTAAACTTGCTCTTAGCCTTTTTAGAATTGGATTGGCTGTATTTATTGTCTATTACATCAGGAAGCTTATTGCTCATAATGCTCCCATTGGAGTGTTGGTTGGCGTTGCTTTAATTCTTGTGGGTGCGGTAGGAAATATTTTTGACAGTCTATTTTATGGGTTGATATTCAGTGAATCAACGCCAACTCAAGTAGCTGTTCTTTTTCCGCCGGGTGGTGGGTATGCTCCGTTTTTATTTGGCAAAGTCGTCGATATGCTCTACTTCCCATTGATAGATACAATTATGCCAAATTGGGTCCCTTTTATTGGAGGAGAACGCTTTATATTTTTCAGGCCAATTTTTAATATTGCAGATTCATGTATTACAATTGGAGTGATATACATGCTTCTGTTCGAAAGAAAATACTTTACTTCAGCTTCTCCATCAGCTTCTGACGGGAAAAATGTATCCGGCTCTTGACCGTTCCCAAATGAAGCCCAAGTTCATCAGCTATTTCTTGATATTTATATCCACTGTCATGCATTTGAAATGGTACTCTGAACTCTGGTTCAAGAGAGTTAACTACTTTTGTCAATTCTCTGAAGCTAAATTCACTTTCAGGATTATGTTCTGCCGGTCTGTTATTAAGAACGTATTCCTGCACATCGCTGCTGAATAAAGCCTGCCTTTTTGTCCGTCTACGGTAATCATTGATGAAAGTGTTTTTCATTATTGTATATACCCAGGCTTTTATATTAGTCTGGTCACTAAATTTTTCTTGATTATTCAGAGCTTTGAAGAAAGTCTCCTGGACAAGATCCTTAGCATCGTCCCTGTTGAAGGTGAGGCTATATGCGTATCTGGAAAGGCTTTCCTCAAGTTCCAGAATATCTTTTTCGAATGTTGTTTTCATATAGTCGTTTGTGTTAGTAATTATTTTCCATCAGCAAATATTATACCATGAACATAAATGTTTGAGCATTAAAGCAAAATTGTTTTTTTGGAGAAAGTAAAAAAAACCATATATTTGCAGCCCCACAGGAGAGGTGGCAGAGTGGTCGATTGCGGCGGTCTTGAAAACCGTTGAACTGAGAGGTTCCGGGGGTTCGAATCCCTCCCTCTCCGCAAATGCTAAAAGGAAATTTCGTCAATGACTGTAACCGTTGGCGAAATTTTGTTATATATCGTGTTTTAATTTTTTGATAAGTGGAAAATTTTAAAAAAAATATGTTTTATATTTGCTATGAATTATGAAAAACATAATAATTGTTTCAAAGATGTGTTGCAGATATTAAAATGTTTGCATACATTTGCGATAATATATGAGTAATAAGGAAATTGAATAAAATAATTACCTATATTTGCCAATCAAAATTGTTTAATTTAAAAATTTTTAACTTAAGAATTAAAAAATGAAAAGAAAATTCACATTTTTCGGTATCTGTGCGTTTATGTGCGCACTCGTGCTATCTCTTGGTTCTTGCCAAAAGGACTATTCAGATGACATCGATCAATTGAAAGCCGATGTTGCTGCAAACAAGCTTGCTATCACTTCTTTGCAACAAGCTATCAGTGCCGGTAAGCTTATTACAAGCGTTACATCAAATAGTACCGGCTATTTGATCAAGTTTTCTGACAATACAACCATTCAGGTTAACAACGGTACCAATGGTACTCCTGGTGCAACAGGTCCTACTGGCCCTATCGGTCCTACTGGCCCTATCGGTCCTACTGGCCCTATCGGTCCTACTGGCCCTATCGGTCCTACTGGCCCTATCGGTCCTACTGGCCCAACTGGTCCTACAGGTGCAACAGGTTTTACACCTGTCATCGGTATCGATGCTCAGGGTTACTGGACAGTAATTGCATCTAATGGCGGAACTGCTACCCGCATCAAGGATGCTAACGGTAACGATATCCTTGCAAAGATCGACAACAACAACGTATCTTCAGCCAATGGCTATTTAACAGTTAATGGCGTTGCCACTACTGTTGTGATTCCTACAATCGTTTTTGATGAAGTCAATCATGTTCTTGTGATTACTATTCCTGACCCAGACAACAATAATACTCTAACAAGCTACAATGTTGGTCTGGCAGCAGATTATGTACTTGGCAATGACATTATCAGCCTTCTTTCTCCAATCGGGACAACAACTGCAATTGTTAGCTATGGATCAGTTCCTACAGCTGCAAATAAGGCTCAGGTTCACCCTACCCCTGCTACAGCTGACGCAGCAGTTGCTTGGGCAGGTCTTTCATATGGACAGCTTATCCGTTCTTCAGGTAAAGTTCCTGTCATAGTTAATCCTGCTGCTGCTTCGATTGCAGGTTATACTTTCGAAATTATAAAGCAGGATGGCTCTCTTTACAAAATACAGCCATCTTCTATTACTCCAGGTTTCACAGGTAACTTTGATCAAATTGCTTTTGGCGTTTCTTCAACAACAAACGGTCTTTACACTCTAAATCTTACTCCAACTCTTGATGATGCTATTACTGTTTCAGGTACAACAACAAAAGAGCTTGCTATAAGAGCAGGAAAGGGAAGTCGTGAAATTCTTTCAGGATATCAGTACTCCATTAAGGTTCAGCCGGATGTTACAACTACGTTTGCTTTAAAGAGTAGCTTAACACCTCCTGTATATATTAAGATAGGCACTGAAAAGGATCTTCTAAGCTTCTTTGATAGAGACTTAGGCAGTGGCACTTATAGGACTTTGGCTTCAACCGATTTCTATAAGAGTGAGTCTATTATTGATCCAATTCCTGGCAACTCAGATGTTGAAAATCTTATTCACACTACTGCTTACAGTACTAAAGTAAGTTCTGATGCCACAACTGCTACTGTATCTAACCTCAACGACAAGGCTGTAAACTTCAAGATTAAAACATTTGACTGGGTAGGTAAGTATACTGAAACCTCCCTTAATACTGTATTTTATTCAGCTCTTGACAATACTATCAATGCTATACCTGTTGGGACATTTACTCTTACTGATGCTTCATCTCCTGCAGATCAGATTACAGTTATGTTGACACCGATGTTCACTCAGCTTGATTTAGTGGGTAAGACTGAGCTTTGGAGAAATCAGGCCACAAACGTTAAGATTGAGAACGTTCCTGCTGGTGTTTCTTATAGGTTCCTTGACGCTGCAAACACACAAATAGGTTCCGATAATGATATACTGACTTCAGCCGCTGATGTACAAGCTATCCGCAAGGTTGTTTTTGTATTTGACGAGACTGTTGCTGTCCCTGGTACTTATAGCACTATGAGACTTGCTTTCACTGACCGTCGTGCTTATTCAACAGATGTATTTAAGGTAAGTATGCCTGTTACAATTGTTAACCCAGATATGTCGACTTTATTGTCAACAATGGCACAAAAAGTTCCTAACTTGTGGAATGGTCAAACCCTCACTGTTTATGGTACAGGTAGTGCTCCAATACAAGGTAATTTTAGTCAGTGGTATTATAATGTAAATAATGCATACGTTAATCTTTCTGCAGTTGATAATCCTGCAGCTCCAAAGATCGATAAAGACAATTGGGGATTTATATGGGCAGCAACACCTACTGGATCATCAATTACGTCTGTTCTTACTGCAAAAACAAAGGAGCAATTTAATATCACTTCAAGCAACATTTACAAGACATACTCTTGCGACTTGTATTACTATTACTTTGGTAATGCAAACAATAAAGTAAAGATTGAAACTATCAACGTCACTTCTAAGAGTGAGGTTAAAGAGGGTGTTGTTGAGGCATATGTTGAAACAACACCACATACTCCTGCAATCCTTCAGATTACCAATGGAGATCTTACTTCTGCTCCTCTTAAAGTAAGTGATTACTATAGGGCTAAAGATTATCTTGGAGTTAACTTGAACGTATTTAGTACAACAAGAGATCCAAGAATTGCTTCAGTTACATTAACTAACACATCTGCTAACTCAGGTTTGGTTAACTTGCAGGCGTCCGGTAATGACTGGACTGTTCAGGCAACAAGTACAGTTGCTGAACTTCAGGTTCCTTATGTTGATGTTCCTTTGACACTCACCATAACTGATCTTCTTGGTCAAAAACTTGTGGGTACTGTAACAGTCAGAGTTGTTAAACCGTCACTATAACAGTTATTGAATATAATTAAGGAGCGCCTTTCGAGGTGCTCCTTTTTTTTATTGGATTAGTATAGAATACTGAACAAATTGGGTTGTATTTGCGTTGAATAAAACAGTTAATTAATATTTCAGGTAATGCTTGATTTTGATAATACTCAAATAGCTTATGCCAACAAAAGTAACAAAGACTTACGGATGGCATATGCACTGTTTTCTGCCATGAATTCCAACTTTTTGATGAAGGGTGTTAAGTCTGCCTCAGATGCTGCTGTAAGATTCGGAATACCACTTTCCTGGATTCTTAAGCCGACTCTTTATCGACAATTCGTTGGAGGAGAGACAATAGAGGAGTGCAAAGAGGTGGTAAAGCGTCTGCATAATTCTGGCATAGAATCTATTTTCGATTATTCTGCTGAAAGTGGTTCTGAGCTTTCAGACATTGAAGAAGCCTATAATGAAATACTTAAAACAATTGATAATGCAAGAGTTAATCCTGCTGTTGCGTTTGCAGTATTTAAACCATCAGCTATTATTGTGGAGAAAGTTTTAAAGAAAGCTGCTGAAGATGAGGCTGCACTTGGGGTTATAGAGAAGGGGGAATATGACAATTTTTATCAACGTTTTTTCTCTTTGTGCGAGAAGGCATACAAGGCTGGCGTTAGGATAATGGTTGATGCAGAGAAATTTGCTACACAGTCGATTGTGGATGCTGTAACAGTTGAATCTATGCGGAGGTTCAACAAAGACAAGGCTGTGGTTTTTATAACTTTGCAGATGTACAGGCGTGACAGGCTGGATTATCTTAAATTTTTACATAAGGATGCCATAGAGAAAGGCTATATTTTAGGAGTAAAGTTTGTAAGAGGCGCTTACATTGAGGAGGAAAGGTCAAGAGCATTTGAATTGGGTTATTCTGATCCTATTTTACCTGATAAAGCTGCTACAGATAAAAGTTTTAATGACGGTTTAGCTTATGCTGTGGATAATATTGAGGATTTTGAGATTTTCTGTGGTACTCATAATTATGAGAGTACCAATTTACTTGCAGACATGATGGATAAAAAAGAATTGGGCAGAGGCGACATGAGAATATATTTTGCTCAGCTTTATGGAATGAGTGATAATATAACTTATACTCTTGCCAATGAAGGTTACAATGTATGCAAATATATACCATATGCTCCTGTAAAGAAGGTGTTGCCCTATCTTTTTAGAAGAATGGAGGAAAACAAATCTGTGGCAGGGCAAACAGGCAGAGAACTTGATTTGATTAAGAAGGAGATAGAAAGGAGAAAAGTATCAAAATGAAAAGGAATTATCCCGTCACTAATCTCAGGTGTGCTAATTGTGCACTTGGAGTTGAAAAGAGATTGAGGCAGGAAAAGGGTGTGCTTAGTGCTGAGATAAGTCTTGCAACAAGCATTGCTACTATTGACTACGATCCTTCAAAAACCTCTCCTGAGAAGCTTAGGGAGGCTGTTCGCTCAATAGGTTATGATATGATCATTGAGGGAGATGAAGAGGAACGTCTGAAAAAACAGGAAGAGGAGCAGGAGATTCGATTTAGAAGACTAAGAAGATATGTAATTTATTCATGGGCTTTTGCAATTGTGATAATGACCATATCTATGGCTCATCTGCATGGTTTATTTACTTATTTGCAGCTGGTTCTTTCAATTCCTGTTCTTGCTGTTTTTGGGAGGGATTTTTTTGTAAATGGATGGAAACATGTGGCTAAAGGTAATCCTAACATGGACACTCTTGTGGCTTTAAGTACTTCTATCGCATTTTTGTTTAGTGTTTTCACAACATTTTTTCCTTCATTCTGGCTCGAAAAAGGCATTGAACCTGCCTTGTACTATGAAGCTTCTGTTATGATTATTGCCTTTGTGCTTTTGGGGAAAATGCTGGAAGAGATGGCAAAGGGAAAGACAACAGTAGCAATAAAAAGTTTAATGGGTCTGCAGCCTAAAGAGGCTACCGTAGCCAGAACGAATGTAGATGGAACTCTCTCTTTTGTGCAGGTACCCATATCTGATTTGCAAGTTTCCGATATTATTCTTGTCCGACCGGGAGAAAGAATCCCTGTAGACGGCGTTGTTACTGAAGGCAGTTCTTTTGTGGATGAGAGTGCAATATCCGGTGAATCTGTACCTGTTGAAAAACTACCTGGAGCAAAGGTCGTTTCGGGAAGTGTAAATGGAAATGGTTCTTTTATGTTTCGTGCAGAAAGGGTAGGGAAAGATACTATTCTTTCTCAGATTATAAGAGTTGTCAGAGAATCTCAGGCGAGCAAGGCTCCTGTGCAAAGGATTGTGGACAAGGTGGCTGCTGTCTTTGTGCCTGTGGTAGTGGCGGCATCTCTACTCACATTTATAATATGGATGATTTTTGGAGGAACAAATCTATTCCCCAGGGCATTAATATCAGCAATATCTGTTCTCGTGATAGCCTGTCCCTGTGCAATGGGTTTGGCAACTCCTACTGCTTTGCTTGTAGGAATAGGCAAGGCTGCTCAAAATCATATTCTTATTAAGGATGCAGCAGCCCTCGAGAGGATGAGAATGGTGGATACTGTTGTGTTGGACAAGACCGGAACTATTACTGCCGGTAGACCTGCAGTTACAGACTGGATTTGGCTGGAGGAGAACCCTGTTTTGGCAGAAGGTATTACAAAAGATGAGTTTATGGCAGTAATAACTGCTATGGAAAGAAGATCTGAACACCCTCTGGCTGCGGCAATCATAAATTTTATGGAGGATAAGACAGGTAAGTCAAATATCAATGTTGAATCGTTTGAGAATATTGCCGGTCAGGGAGTTACTGCTTTCTTTAAAGGACATCTTTTTTGGGCGGGAAATGAGCGAATGATTAATGAAAAAAGTATTAATAAATCCGCAAATGAACTTTTGTCCAAATCTGAATACTTGAAAAGTGAAGGGAAAAGTATTTTATTTTTGGGTATTGACAATATTTGTGTGGCAATTGTGGCTGTGGCTGAGAGTGTGAGTGAAAGTTCCGTGAAGGCTTTCAAAAGTCTGAGAGAGATGAAAATTGAGGTGCATATGCTCACAGGCGATAATGAATTGGTTGCTTCAAATGTTGCAAAAAAGCTCGGTATTGAACATTTTTTAGCTGGCGTTTTTCCATCTGAAAAGGAGGAGTATATCATTAAATTGCAGAAAGAGGGGAGAGTAGTTGCAATGGTAGGCGACGGTGTAAATGACAGTCAGGCGCTTGCAGTCGCTGATGTAAGTATTGCAATGGGAAAAGGCACTGATATTGCAATGGATGTTGCCATGATGACACTTATGACATCAGACTTGCAACTTTTGCCTGCAGCATTTGCAATTTCTGAAAAAACGGTAAGATTGATACATCAAAATTTATTCTGGGCATTTTTCTACAATATTATAGGCATACCGATAGCAGCGGGGGCCCTTTATCCGTTTTACGGTATAACACTGAACCCCATGATTGCAGCAGCAGCCATGGCGTTCAGCTCTATTTCAGTGGTTTTGAACAGTCTCCGGTTGGGCAGATTTAATTACCATCCAAAGGGATGACTCGCGAGAGGCAATTTGGCAAATGGATGATAGTCTCCTTTTAGTCCAATAGGTTTTGATGCCTCAATGTCGTGGACTATTTCAACCGAAGGACGGGCATCAGCAATTCCAAAGCCTTCACCCTGGAGAATTTTCTTGTAGGATTCTGTATGCAGATCTGCAAAGCCGTCAGTGAAATCAAAAGTATTGCCATCAACTGTAATGGCTCTGTAAATTCTCTGACCTGTGGCTCTTATCTCAGGAGGCAATGTGTCTGAGTTGATGCTCATAAAGTATCTCACGCGTGCCTTCTCAAACTCAAGAAGACCTGCAACTCTGTCATGTGTCTTGACATGAACAATGTTTGTGGTAACTTTGCCAAATATCCACTGGAACATATCGTAAAAATGTATTCCTATATTGGTAGCAATTCCACCACTCTGAAGAGGATTGCCTTTCCAGCTTGTATAAAACCAGCTTCCGCGTGAAGTAGTATAGTTGAGATCTATATTGTAAACCTTGTCTTTTGGTCCTTCGTCAATCTGTTTTTTAAGTCCAACGATAACATCATGATAACGAAGTTGAAGGATTGTATATACTTTTTTGCCTGTTTCCTTTTCTACTAATTCGATATCGTCCAGGTTTTTCGGATTTAGAACCATTGGTTTCTCAGTTATGACGTTTGCTCCAATTTTCAAACCATAACGAATATGAGCATCATGCAGATAATCAGGTGTGCAGACCGAGAGATAGTCAATCCCTTGACCAGCACTTTTAAGTTTTGCAAGATGTCTGTCAAAAAGCTCAAACTGATTGAAATATGAGCATTCAGGGAAATAACTGTCAAGAAGGCCAACGCTGTCAAAAGGATCAACGCATGAGACCAGGGTATTCCCGGAATTTTTAATTGCCTTCAGGTGTCTTGGGGCAATATAACCTGCGACACCCATTAATGCGAATTTTTTTTCTGTTTCCAAGTTATTATATTTTTTCTTTTTTATTTCCAGCCAAAAGGATGTGGAGTCTGTTGAAGACGTGCAAATGGATGATAGTCACCTTTCAGTCCGATTGGTGTTGCATTTCTGATGTCATGCACTATCTGGATACATTTACGGGCATCTTCAAGACCAAATCCCTTGCCTTCGAGGATGTGCCTGTATGAGGCGGTATGAAGCTCTGTAAATCCTTCTGAAAATTCCACTTCTTCTCCTTCCATGGTTAGGGATCTGTATGTTCTTTTGCCTGACTCCCTTATCTCGTTAGGAAGTGTGTTGACGTTTATACTTAAAAAGTATCTTACTTTAGCCTTGTCAAATTCAAGATATCCTGCCACGCGGTCATGAGATGATATATGTACAATATTTTGCTTGACATCTCCAAAAATCCAGCCAAGCATGTCGTAAAAGTGAACTCCTATATTTGTGGCTACTCCGCCGCTCTTGCGCGGATCTCCTTTCCAGCTGGTGTAGTACCAGTTGCCTCTTGAGGTAATATAGGTAAGATCAACATCATATATTTTGTCTTTTGGTCCATCGTCAACTCTTTTTTTAAGTGCAATTATAGCGTCGTGCAACCTGAGTTGAAGAATATTGTATATTTTGTGACCTGTCTCTTTTTCTGCAAATTCGAGTGCATCAATATTCCATGGATTGAGTACAATAGGCTTCTCACAGATAACATCAGCTCCTTCTCTTAATCCAAATCTTATATGAGCGTCATGCAGATAATTTGGTGTACATATTGACACATAATCTAATTTACCTTTTGGATAATCTTTTTCGAGGTCTCCGGTGTTTGAAAAGGCTCTCTTTTTGGAAAGATGTCTTTCAAAAAGCTCATACTGTTTGAAGAATGCGCACTTCGGAAAATAAGAATCAACTATTCCAACGCTGTCGTTTATGTCGTAGGCTGCTATCAAGTTGTTTCCAGTATCTTTGATGGCTTTCATGTGCCGAGGAGCGACATATCCAGCTGCGCCAATCAATGCAAAATTTTTCATCATTTTTTCTATAAACTGCGGCAAAGATAATTAAAAATAGTTATGATTGTCTGTACATCTCATCATAGTATCTTCTGTAATCGCCGGAGGTGACGCTGTCAAGCCATTCCTGATTGCTTAGATACCAGCGTACAGTCTTAGTAAGTCCATCTTCAAACTGTACGGAAGGGCTCCAGCCAAGTTCTGTTTGAAGTTTTGTGGAATCTATTGCATATCTTAGATCATGTCCTGCTCTGTCTGTTACGTAAGTTATCAATTTTTCACTGCTTCCATCCTCTCTTCCCAGTTCTCTATCTACTATCTTTACTATAAGTTTCACAAGGTCGATGTTTCTCCATTCGTTGAATCCTCCTATATTATAAGTTTCTCCAACCTTTCCTTTGTGAAAAATAAGATCGATTGCAGCTGCATGATCCTCGACATACAGCCAATCTCTGATGTTCTCACCCTTACCATAAACCGGAAGGGGCTGATTGTGCCTGATATTGTTTATAAGAAGAGGAATGAGTTTCTCGGGGAATTGATAACTTCCGTAGTTGTTGGAACAGTTTGAAATAATTATCGGAAGCCCATATGTGTCATGATACGCTCTTACAAAATGGTCTGAAGCAGCCTTGGAAGCGGAGTAGGGAGAGTGGGGTTCATACCTGCTGGTCTCTTTAAACAAAGATATACTGTCATTCAGTGAACCATAAACTTCGTCTGTTGAGACATGGTAAAAAAGTTTATTTTCGAAATTATTTTCCCATGCCAGTTTGGCTGCCTGAAGCAGTGAGAGTGTACCCATTACATTGGTTTGGGCAAATGAAAAAGGATCCTTGATTGATCTGTCTACATGTGATTCTGCTGCCAGGTGCATCACTCCGTCAATATTCATCTCTGAAAAAATGCTTCTTACTAATTCAAAGTCGCAAATATCACCTTTTATGAATGTGTAGTTTTTTTTGTTTTCTATATCCTTAAGGTTTGATAGATTACCTGCATAAGTCAGTTTATCAAGGTTTACTATGCTATATTCAGGATATTTGTTAACCATTAGACGGATCAAGTGCGAGCCAATAAATCCGGCTCCTCCGGTAATCAGTATATGTCTCATAGTCTTGTTTGTAATATTATTTTCATACATTTTTCAAGAGAATCTCTCCAATGTGGAATATTTATGCCATAAACCTTCTTAATGAGAGTTTTGTCAAGCACAGAAAAGGCAGGCCTTGTTGCTTTGGAAGGAAACTCTTCACTTCTTACGGGATGGATGGGGAGTGTATTTGAGGTAAATTTTATAATTTCGACCGCAAAATCATACCAAGAACAAACGCCTTCATTTGAGAAATTATATATATGGTTTTCAGCATTTTCAATATAAAAAGGCTCATCTTTGTGAGCTGATATTTCTGAAATTGCAAGGGCGAGATCTGCTGCAAAGGTTGGGGTGCCTGTCTGATCAAATACAACTTTCAGTTCCTTTTTTTCTTTTGCGAGACGAACGATTGTTTTTACGAAGTTATTGCCATAAATAGAATATAACCAAGATGTTCGAAGAATCAGATATCTGCATCCTGAATTTTCAATAGCCTTCTCTCCTGCAAGTTTTGTCTTTCCGTATACAGAGACCGGGGCAGTGATGTCTGATTCTTTATAGGGTTTTGGTCCTTTGCCATTAAAGACGTAATCTGTAGAGATGTGAAGCAGGAGTGCATTGTTCTCTCTGGCAGCTTCTGCAAGAAATCCGGGGGCTTCTGCATTTAATTGGTATGCAGCGGCCGGCTCGTCTTCTGCTTTGTCTACTGCAGTATAAGCAGCGCAGTTTATTATCAGATCTATATTGTTCTTTTTAATAAATTGAATTACGGACTCTTTCTGACAAATATCGAGTTCTTCGACATCTGTATAATAAACAGTACCGGGCAACTTGTTTTCGATTGCCCGTAATTCATTACCCAGTTGGCCGTTTGAGCCAGTAACTAAAGTCCCTGTCATTGGTTATTGTCTATCATCTTTATATTCAAAAAGGTAAGCATCTTTTAGAAGTGGATGTTTCTTATCTTTGTCGCTGAGAATAACGTCTTTGGCAGGTATTCCCCATTTAATAGCAAGTGACGGATCATTCCAGAGAATTGCTCTTTCATGACTTGGCGAATAGATGTTATCGGTCTTATATTGAACAATTGTATTATCTTCAAGCACTGAAAATCCATGGGCAAAACCTTTTGGAATAAAAAGCTGTCGTTTGTTTTCTCCCGAGAGTTCGACGGCCATATATCTGCCAAATGTTGGAGAACCTTTGCGAATGTCTACTGCTATATCCATTATCCTGCCGGTAACTACTCTGATTAGCTTTGACTGGGCAAATGGTTCTGCCTGATAGTGTAAGCCGCGTAATACTCCGTATTTTGAACAGGACTCGTTTTCCTGAACAAAAGATATTTTAGAAATCTCCCTTTCAAATTCTGACAATAGAAAGGACTCCATGAAATATCCTCTCCCATCTCCATGAACAATTGGTTCTATGATATATACATCGGGTATTGCTGTTCTAATAAAATTCATTTTCTCTTTTTTGTAAGATTAATAAGGTATTGTCCATATTGGTTTTTTATCATTGGTCGAGCAATTTCAATAAGCTTCTTGTCGTTAATCCAGCCATTTTTGTATGCGATCTCTTCGAGACATGCAATTTTAAGACCTTGTCGTTTCTCAATTACTTCGACGAATGTTGAGGCGTCTGATAGCGAGTCGTGAGTACCAGTATCGAGCCATGCAAATCCACGACCGAGCAGTTGAACATTTAATTTTTTCTCTTTGAGAAATTCCTGGTTGACGGTTGTAATTTCCAGTTCTCCTCTGTCAGATGGTTTTATGGTTTTTGCAACCTTTACTACTTTGTTGGGATAGAAATAGAGGCCAACTACTGCATAATTGCTTTTTGGATTTGTGGGTTTCTCTTCGATACTGAGCACTTTACCGGTTTTGTCAAATTCAGCAACACCATATCTTTCCGGATCGTTGACCCAGTAACCGAATACCGTAGCTTCTGAAGACTCTTCAGCACTTTTGACAGCATTTTTTAACATTCTTGAAAAAAATTGGCCGTAAAAGATATTATCACCAAGAACGAGACATGCAGAATCCTGTCCAATGAATTTTTCACCAATTATGAAGGCTTGGGCGAGTCCGTCCGGTGAAGGTTGTTCTGCGTATTCAAAATGAACGCCAAAATCGCTACCGTCTCCGAGCAGTCTGCAAAAACCGGGAAGATCGTCCGGTGTTGAGATGATTAATATTTCTCTTATTCCGGCAAGCATCAGTACCGAAATAGGGTAATAGACCATCGGTTTGTCATATATTGGCAGCAACTGTTTGGAAACTCCCTTAGTAATAGGGTAAAGCCTTGTTCCAGAACCTCCGGCCAGGACTATTCCTTTCATGTCAAATTGTATTATTTATGTCTAAATAGACCCCGTTTTTTTGTTTTTGGTAATTGCTCCTCATTTTGTTGAAATATTTCAGGAGAAAAACATTCATCAGGTTTGTATTTCAGCGCATTGTAAATAAATCCCCAATCGGGTACTCCTCCAAAATTTCTGTCGTCAATATACATGTCTGCGATTAATTTCCTTGGTGAATCATCATTTGTACAATCAGGATGATTACTGTTTACAGCATAGAATTCAAGACCTCTCGATTTGCAGTATTCGACAGCCTCTTCAAGAAGTTTTCCCTCTCTGACTGTCCAGAGAATGATATTATGTCTGAGTTCACTCTGAATCATTCTAAGTGTTTGGATGGCAAATGGGATTTCTTCGCCAATTTCCGGAAATTTATGTTTTACTATTGTACCGTCAAAATCAACTGCGATGAACATTTAATATTTTTTTGAAAACAAATATAAGAAAAACCCCTTTAATTCGTTATATTTTATAAAAAAGGAAGTTTGTTAAAATTCATATATCAAGATAATAATTGCATTGGGGATTTGAAATATTACTGCTTTTGTTTTTTATAGATTGTTTTTGTACTTTTATTAAATAAAGACATTTTAATGGATTTTTCCATCATACTCGGTCTCGTTCAAAATCTGGCTATTTTGATCTCTTTCACACTTCTTTATGATTTGGTTTGGGGAAGATCGGAACATTTTAAAACCTGGTTTTATAAAGTTTTACTTGGAGTAGGCATAGGGATTATAGGGATAATTGTAATGTTGACTCCATGGGAAATGATGCCTGGTTTGGTATTTGATACAAGATCTGCACTTTTGGTCAACGCAGGTCTTTTTTTTGGTCCCGTCTCAACTATTGTTGCGGTTATAATTACTGCTACTTTCAGAATTATTCAGGGGGGAGAAGGAATGTGGATGGGTGTTCTGGTGATTGTATCATCTGCGTCTACAGGCTTGGTATGGAAAAAACTCTTTCCACAGTGGCGCAAGGGCAAATATATTTTACATTTATTATTTGTGAGTTACATAGCCCACATTTTTATGTTGTTGTGTACTCTTGCACTTCCTCGAGAACTGATTATACCTACACTGAAGAATATTTTGATTCCTACGATGACTTTATATCCTTTTGCTGCTGTTTTATTGGGTGTATTGCTGGTAAGGAGAATGAACTATTGGAAGATAAGAAATGAATTGATGCTCAGTGAAGAGAGAAACAGGAAGTTCATGAATGCCATTAGAGACGCTATGTTCATTAAGGATGAAAATTTTAAATATACTTTTTTCAACACTGCTTTTCAGAATCTGGTCAAATTGAAAAACAAAGAAATCATTGGGAATACTGACCGAGAAATTTTAGAACCCCGCATTGCTCAAATTTGTTCTTTTTCTGATATGAGAATTATTGAGCAGAATGATATGGTGGTGGAAGAGGATAATATTGATGGAAGAATATATAAGATTATTAAATTTCCTCTAAATTTTGGGAATGGACGGATAGGTGTAGGTGGTGTAATGAGAGATGTTACTGAAAACAGAAAAAAGAGCGCATTGCAATTGGCATTGCTTAATATATCACGGACTTTTCTTGAAAATATATCTCTTCATGAGTTTCTTCGAAGATCTCATGAAGAGCTGAAAAATGTGATGCAAGTTGAAAATCTATTTATTGCAATTTATAACGAAGCGGAAGATAAATATTCTTTCCCTTATTTTGTCGACGAATTTGACAATTATGAAGGTGCCGATTTGATGTCTCTGAATAACACACTTACAGACTATGTGAGGACCTCTGCCAAAGGGCATCTGGTGAGACAGGAGGACATTGATGAAATTAACAAGGAATATGGATTGAGATTGCTTGGGACTGACACTCTAATATGGATGGGAGCGCCTTTGTTTGACCTCTCTCAAAAGAGTGTGATAGGAGTCGTGACTGTTCAAAATTATCACAATAAGGATGCTTATAATGATGAGGATTTAGTGACTCTTGAGATTTTTGCTGCATATATTGGACTATATTACGACAAACTGACCAAGATTGAAGATTTGCGATTGGCAAAGGAGCAGGCAGAGGAAAGCAATAAACTCAAAAGCGCTTTTCTTGCCAATGTCAGCCATGAAATACGTACCCCAATGACTAGTATTATCGGATTTACAGACATCTTGATGAATGAAGTTAAGGATGAGCGTCTTAAGGAGTATCTCTCTATTATCTGCAATAGTACATATAGGCTTCTTAATACAGTTAATGATTTGATGGATATTGCAAAACTGGAGGCAGGACAAGTTGATGTAAGGCCGGAAAAATTTAATTTAGGGGAAGTTTTCGATACCGTTTATTCATTTTTTAGCAGTAGTTTCAATTCGGAGATTATGCTCAAAGTGGCTCCTTCAGCAGCAGTTGACATAGAGGTGTGTACCGATAAAACCAAACTTACTCAGATTTTTATTAATCTTGTAAGTAATGCTCAGAAGTTTACTAAAGCCGGATATGTGGAATTTGGTTTCTTTTATGAAGACAATTTGTTTGAAGATCCGGATCATATAATTTTCTTTGTTAAGGATACCGGTTGTGGTATTGAAAACAGTGAGCTTGACAGGATATTCGAAAGGTTTTATCAGGTTGAAAATTCTTTCTCAAGATCAGTTGAGGGTACTGGGTTGGGATTATCTATAGTGAAAGAATTTGTTTCAATGCTTGGAGGAAAAATTTGGGTGGAATCTGAAGTTGGCAAAGGGACTACTTTTTATTTCACAATCAAGTTGCAAAACCCCTATTACTCACGTAACAACCTATAATTTTTTAGTTATTTTACTTGTTTTACAGTTATTTCGTCTATAAATATAAACGCTTCACTACCTGCTCCCTGGTGCCATTGTGGGATTGTACCGTAGTTCTTGGCAAAGACTTTGACATATCTTATATGCTTTGCATCTGTTTCAACTGGAAACTCTCTTATTGTCGGATTCATTTCTTTTTCATCTAAGCTGTTGTCTACTCTTCCTGCCAAAACGAAGTTAATGCCGTCTTGTGAAATATAATATTCAACATATCGTGGCATCCAAATCCAAGAGCGTGCATCTTGGAGAAATCCTCCGGAGATACTTTTTAAATCGGTAGGTTTACCAAGATCTATAATAGCCTCAAAATCTGTGTTCTGATAGCCTTGCCATCCTCCCAGCCTAAAATTTTTTTCACCTCGCAATCCGTCAATTAGGCCTTCGTCTCCATTTGCTGTGTAAAGAGAGCTGTAAGGTGAATTGATTTTTATCTTCCATTCTGGATTGACTTTGTTGAGCAAAGTGGTAACAATAAAGCTTCTTTTTCCATCTCTGTTTTCTGCATATGAGCTTATGGAAGTCGTGTTATCAATTTTTACAGGAGAGGAAAAGAGACTGAAGTCTTCGGTAGAATCTGTTTTAAAGTATATAGAACAACCTGTTTGTGCCTTAATATCAACAAAAGCAGAATCTTTGAAAATGAGACTGGGTGTTTCAAACCACGGATTAGTTACTATAGATTCTGCCTCTATCCTTGAAGAAGGTCTATCCTCTGGAGAGCAGCCAAATTCCGGATATGCCGTGTGGCTCATTTCAAAGAGAAGCTTTTTTCCAGACATAATGTCTTCATGCTTAATATATGATCTCAATTTATTCTGAGGTGAGGTAGTGAAAGCTGCAGATCTTACATATATGTTTTCATCGCTGTTAGAGGGTGCACTTATAATAAACTGTTTGCCATTGCCGGTATGAATTATGATTTTTTTGAATAATGGAGAACCTGTTGCATAGCTCTTATCTCCAGGACAAACAGAATAAAACCCCATAGAACTTAAAATATACCATGCAGACATTTGTCCACAGTCTTCATTACCG
>Ga0208825_1001358_pt1 | contig 18853 bp, 17 predicted proteins | sample AD_UKC113_MetaG_FD_184450 | JGI IMG/M metagenome (GOLD analysis project Ga0208825, IMG submission 184450) | Active sludge microbial communities of municipal wastewater-treating anaerobic digesters from Hong Kong - AD_UKC113_MetaG (SPAdes)... | ecosystem: Engineered > Bioreactor > Anaerobic >...
CACTTTGCCGGATATGGGGCTGACTCCGTCGGCCGCAGCCGGGGGTGCACAGGGCATCGCATTGGCGCATGGGCTGTCCACTAATTACAACAATGCCTTGTTCGCCGGTTTGGCCAGTTCTGGGCTGCGGGTGATTCCGGTGGATACCTATCACTTCCTGCAAGAAGTGGTGGCCAATCCGTCGGCATTTGGACTGACCAATGTCACCAGCGCCGCCTGCCTCATGCAGCCGGCACCAGCGGGTGATTCGTCCCTGTTCTGCAACCCGCTGTCCACCGTGCCGAACGGCGCCAATACCTATTTGTTCGCCGATGGCGTGCACCCCACCTCGGGCGCGCACAAGGCGTTGGCCGACTTGGCCGTGTCGATGATCGACGGCCCGCGCCAGATTGCGGTGCTGCCGCATTCGGCGGCGATGGTGGGACGTTCGCGCGCCAGCATGGTGGATAGCCAAGTCAGCAGCATGGCGATGTCCAAAGCGGAGGGCATGCAGTGGTGGGCCGATGTGCGCGGCGACCAACAACGCTTCAACCAGTCTGCCGGGTTTGATGGCATGGGCGGCACCGGTTCGTTTGGCCTGGGTTGGCACGCGGGCAATGTGGTGTATGGCGCATTTGCCGGTTACGGTCGCCAGAAAATCGACTTTGGGTTCGATCGCGGCGACTTCCGTCAAACCGATGCCAGCATCGGTGGCTTTGTTGGCTGGGCGGGCGACAGCGGCCTGTGGGCCAATGGTCAGCTGAGCTGGACCAAGTTGAGCTACAAGGTGGATCGCCAGGTTGAACTGGGCAAGGCCGTGCGCATCCACAGTGGCTCACCCGATGGCACCAATCTCAGCGCTGGGGTCAGCACCGGTTGGAACTTCAAACACGGCAACTGGCAGACCGGCCCGGTGTTGTCGTTGGTATGGCAAAACATCCGCGTGGATGGCTATGCCGAAAACAGCACCCAGTCCAGCGCACTGGCATTTGCCAAGCAAGACGGCGATTCCTTGGTGGGTAGTGCCGGTTGGCAGACCAGCTATAGCATCAACGAACACCTGCAACCGTTTGCACGGGTGAGCTGGAACCACGAATACAAAAAAGCCCCGGCGCAAGTGTGGGCGCAATCGCAATCGTTGACCGGCTCACTGCCGTATGCCGTGCCCGGCGTGGCGTTTGACGATAGCTATGGCACCTTGGCCGTTGGTTTGCGCAGTCAGCTGATGGGGATGGATGTCACCGCCGGCAGTAATCTGAGCATCAACCAGAAGGGCGGCCACGACACCACGTTCTTCCTGACCGTGGGCGGTTCGTTCTGAGTGACAATCTGAGTGGCGATGCAGCGTGCGCAGCCGCGCGCGTTGCATCCTTGGTGGCCAAGGTCTTAGACTGGCGACCCGCGCGGGTGTAGTTCAATGGTAGAACTGCAGCTTCCCAAGCTGCTAGCGTGGGTTCGATTCCCATCACCCGCTCCAGATAGTGTTTGCACATGCGTGTGTCACATTGCCAACAGGGCGGCATCCTTTCGGGTGTCGCCCTTTCTGTTGGAAGATAGCGCCGACCGGTTTTGGCAATCACACGGATGGATCGCAATGAAGCTCGCCATTTTGTCGCGCAACAGCAAGCTGTATTCGACCCGACGCTTAGTGGAAGCCGCACGCACGCGCGGTCACAGTGTGCGCGTGTTAGACCCCTTGCGCTGCTACATGCGGATCAGCAGTGCAGGGTTTGATATGCGCTACAAAGGCAAACCGGTGGCCGGATACGATGCGGTGGTGCCGCGCATCGGTGCATCGATCACGCGCTATGGCTGCGCGGTGCTGCGCCAGTTTGAATTGATGGGCAGTTACTCGCCCAACAGTGCATCGGCCATCGCGCGCGCGCGCGACAAATTGCGCTGCCATCAGGTATTGGCTGCGCGAGGTATCGGGCTGCCGGTCACCGTGTTTGGCGATAACCCCGACGACACCGGCGACTTGCTGGCGCTGCTGGGGCCGCCGCCGCATGTGATCAAGCTCAACGAAGGTACCCAAGGCGCGGGGGTGATGTTGACTGAAAAACCCTCGGCCTCGCGCGCCACCATCGAAACCCTGCGCGGGCTGTACGCCAATTTTCTGGTGCAAGAATTCATTGCCGAAGCCAAGGGCGCTGACCTGCGCTGTTTCGTGGTGGGTGACCAAGTGGTGGCGGCCATGCGGCGGGTGGCACCGCCGGGCGATTTTCGTTCCAACTTGCATCGCGGCGGTACCGCCAAGCCAGTGCGGGCCACCAAGGCCGAGGTGGCCACGGCCGTGCATGCCGCAAAAATCTTGGGTCTGGGGGTGGCGGGTGTGGATCTGATCCGCAGCACGCGCGGCCCGTTGGTGCTGGAAGTGAATTCTTCACCGGGGCTGGAGGGGATTGAAGACGCCACCGGGATCGACGTGGCCGGCGTGGTGATCGAACACATCGCACACAGAGCGCAAGCACAACAAGCTTGCAACATCGAATTGACAGATTCTTAATTGCCGTTCTTCCAAGATAGCCACGCCGCTGAACTTCCCCCCAGCGGTCATGCAGGGCATAAGTGACGTTTCGGCCCGGACGCTCCCACGTCCGGGTCTTTGTTTATGTGCGCTTGCCTGCAATGCCCATCAGCTGTGCAAGAATCACGGAACCGGCGCTGGATGCGGCGGTCTGAGTCCATCAAACCGTCCATTTTGGAAATCAAGCATGCGCATTTTGGTCATCGAGGACAATTCCGATATTGCCGCCAATCTTGGCGATTATCTAGAAGAGTGCGGGCATACCGTGGACTTTGCCGCCGATGGCATCACCGGCTTGCACTTGGCCATCGTCCACGACTTTGACGCCATCGTGCTGGACTTGAACCTGCCCGGCATGGATGGGCTGGAAGTCTGCCGCAAGCTGCGCAACGAGGCACGCAAGCAGACCCCCGTGCTGATGCTGACCGCCCGCGATTCGCTGGACAACAAATTGGCCGGCTTTGATTCCGGTGCCGATGATTACTTGATCAAACCGTTCGCGTTGCAAGAGGTGAACGTGCGCTTGAATGCACTGGCGCGCCGTGGGCGCGGCCTGCCGGTGCGGGTGTTGAACGTGGGCGATCTGGAGTTCAATCTGGAAACCTTGGAAGTGCACCGGCAGGGCAAGCCGATCCAACTCAACCCGACCGCGTTGAAAATCTTGCAGGCCCTGATGGAAGCCGCGCCGGCAGTGGTCACCCGCCAAGATCTGGAAGCCCGTGTGTGGGGCGAAGAATTGCCCGACTCCGACTCCCTGCGCGTGCATATCCACGGCCTGCGCGCACTGGTGGACAAGCCTTTTACCAGCGCCATGATCCAGACCCGGCATGGCATTGGCTATCGCATTGCCGCAGCGGAAGCCGATGGCTGAAGTGCCCGCATCACGAGTGCCCACGCCTGGTCGGCGGCGGCTGCGTACCCGCATCATCGTCTCGTTCGCGTTATTGGGCTTTGGCCTGACGGCATTGTTCGCAGTGGCGATGCTGCATCTGCGCAATCGGCTGGAAAACCAATTGATCGAAAAAACCTTGCAGCGCGAGGTGGTCAGCTTGGTGCAGCAAGTGGAAACCCATCCAGAGCGGCAGCCGTATTTTTTGATGTTCGATGCACGCACGTTCAGCGATGACAATGCCTTCAAAATCAACCCGCTGTACCGTGACCTCAAGCCAGGTATGCATGAAGTACGCGAGCATGACGCCACGGGCGTGATGCAGGTGTACAAAGTGGCGGTGCGGCGTGGTTTGAGCCAGCAAACTGGCAAGCCCTTCACCAGTTTGGTGCGCTACAACGTCACCGATGCGGCGGCCACCTCGGACTTGCTGACGCGTTGGTTGCTGGGTGCGGTGTTGGCATTCAGCCTGTTCGCATTGATTTTGGGGTGGTGGTCGGCATCCAAGGTGATGGCCCCAGTGTCGGATTTGGCGCAGCGTCTGCGACGTTCGGGGAATAGCTCGGCACCGGAAGCACTGGCCCCCAATTTCCCCGACGACGAAGTGGGCGAGCTGGCCAAGGCGCTGGATGATTACGCCGCGCGCTTGACCGAGGTGGTGCAGCGCGATCGTGAATTCAATGCCGATGTCAGCCACGAGCTGCGCACGCCGCTGGCAGTGATTCGTGGCGCGGTGGAGTTGTTGTTGACCCGGCCCGAGCTGGACGAACGCACGCGCACCCGGCTGGCGCGCATCCAACGTGCCGAGCAGCAATGCACCGACTTGATCAGCGCCTTGCTGCTGCTGTCACGCAACGAGCGCGCGGTTGGTCAGTGCAATGTGGCCAAGGTGGCGCAGCAGCAATTGGACAGCCATCGTGCGCAGTTGGCCGGTAAGCCAGTGGAATTACGGTTGGAAGGGGAACCCAGCCTATTACTAGACGTGCCCGATTCGGCGCTGGCGGTGGCATTGGGCAACCTGATTGGCAATGCGGTGAAATACACGCCCAGTGGTGAAGTGGTGGTGCGGGTGCTTCCCGCCGCGGTGGAGGTGATCGACTCTGGCCCGGGTCTGAGTGCCGAGGACGCCGCGAAGCTGTTCACCCGTGGCTATCGCGGCACCCATGCCGGACATTCACAGGGCGGTGGCATCGGTTTGTCGATCGTGCGCCGCCTGTGCACCTTGTATGGCTGGGATGTGCAGGTGCGCCCCGGTGAGGTCAACGGCGTGGTGGCCACGCTGAGGTTTGCTTAACTCGCGGCATAATGTGCAGCATGTTTTCTAAGGATGCCCGCATGAACACCCCCACAGCTGCACCGTTGACCTACCGCGTCACCCTGTCCGATCACGCCCGTAGCGATGCGCAGCGCGCGGATATCCTTGCGGGTGAGCTGGGGTTTGGCAAATATTTCACCGACCATATGGTGGCCATCCAATGGGACAAAGCGCAGGGTTGGCACGATGCGCAAGTGCGTGCATACGGCCCGCTGTCGCTGGACCCGGCGGCGTCCGTGCTGCATTACGGGCAAGAAATTTTTGAAGGTATCAAGGCGTATCGGCATGCCGATGGCTCCATTTGGACCTTCCGCCCCGAAGCCAATGGCGCGCGTTTGCAGCGCTCTGCTGCGCGTTTGGCCTTGCCGCAGTTGCCGGTGGCCGAGTTCACCGAATCGCTGCGCCAGTTGGTCGCGGTCGATCACGCTTGGGTGCCGTCGGCACCGGAAAGCAGTTTGTATTTCCGCCCGTTCATGATTGCCACGGAAGCCTTTTTGGGGGTGCGTGCGGCGCAGGCGGCGGGGTATTACATCATCGCCAGCCCGGCCGGTGCGTACTTCGCCAAGGGTGTGGCCCCTGTGTCGATCTGGCTGTCGGAAGACTATGCGCGCGCGGCCAAGGGCGGTACCGGTGCGGCCAAGTGCGGTGGCAATTACGCAGCATCGCTGTTGCCACAGCAAGAAGCCTATGCGCAGGGCTGCTCGCAGGTGCTGTTCCTCGACCCGGTCGAAGGCAAGTATCTGGAGGAACTCGGCGGCATGAATGTGTTCTTGGTGTACCAAGATGGCCGTATCGTCACCCCAGAACTGTCCGGCAGCATTCTGGAAGGCATCACCCGTTCCAGCATCCTGCAATTGGCGCGCGATCGTGGCCTGACGGTGGAAGAACGCAAAGTCACCATTGATGAGTGGAAGACAGGCGTGGCGTCGGGTGCAATCAGCGAAGTTTTCGCCTGCGGCACCGCTGCCGTGGTGACCCCGATTGGTGAACTGAAAGGCAAGGGTTTTGCCGTGGGTGATATCAACGCGCCTGCCGGTGAAGTGACCATGTCGATCCGCAAAGAATTGACCGATATTCAGTACGGCCGCCTGCCGGATCGTCATGGCTGGTTGGTCAAACTGGCCTAAGTCAACGCGAAACACGCTGCTGTTGCTCAGCATTCCCGCCTTCGCGGGAATGCTGGTACGTGTTCCGTGTGCCACGGGCATACGCACTACAAGCGCAGCGCTTGGGCGGGGCGTACGCGTGTTACAGATGCACCCACCAGCAGTCCATGCGGCGACGCAGACCGAAGCGCGTATTGCTCGGGGTGGCGCTGTTTTTCAATACCTGCGTTGCCAGCAAGCCAAGGACACGCGCTGGGGCTGCGGCAGGCTTCAGTAGTGCGCCTGTCGTCTCGTCAAACCGCAGCGGGGCATCTGTCTGCTCGCTAGGGTTGGAGCGCACCACTTGCACATCCACTAAAGAACGGTCGGCGATGGCTTGCAGGCGGTCCATGGTGGCATTGGCGATGCTGGTGCCGCTGCCGGCCCAGTCATACAAGGCGGCAATGCGGTTGGCATCGCCAGACTGAATTGCCGCCGCAAGGGCGTCGCCTAATTCTTGCGGGTTACGTGCACAAACGGTGCGCCGCAAAGACGCGCCGCCAGCACTGGGTGGGGGAGGCGCCAAGCGTTCACGCGCACCGATGTCCTCGCACTGGCGATCGGTGTAAATCATGCTGCCATCGGGCAAGGTGCAGTGCTTGACCTGTGCCTGCGCCAAGGGCATCCATAGCAATCCAAGCAGCAGGCACGCAAGGCCGAGAAAAGTTCGCATCGGTGCAGGGTACGTGCTGGCCTGCATGGTGGGAAGCCCAGTGCCGCAGCGTCACCCGCTACGCATCACGCATTACTCTAGGCGCTGCAAAATCGCCTGCGTGGGTTTTGCCAGGTTCAACGTATAAAAATGCAGCCCGGGTGCGCCGCCGGCAATCAAGCGTTGGCACAGCTGGGCCACCACGTCGGCGGCAAATTCGCGGATTGCGCCGGCATCATCGCCAAATGCTTTCATGCGCTGCACGACCCAGCGTGGAATCTCGGCACCGCAGGCGTCCGAAAACCGGCGCAACTGGCTGAAATTGGCAATCGGCATGATGCCGGGGATGATGGGAATATCCACACCCAAGGCGCGCACGTCATCGACAAAGCGGAAATACGCATCGGTGTTGTAGAAATACTGCGTGATTGCGCTGTTGGCACCGGCATCGGCCTTGATTTTGAAGTGGCGCAAATCGGCCTGCGCGTGTTCGGCTTGCGGGTGGGTTTCCGGGTAGGCTGCCACTTCGATGTGAAAATAATCGCCATGTTCCTGCCGGATCAATGCCACCAATTCACTGGCATAACGCAGGTCACCGCTGCGTGCCATGCCCGAGGGCAAATCACCACGCAAGGCGACAATGCGCTCGCATCCCAACGCGCGGTACAGCTTGAGCAAATGGCGGATTTCTTCGCGGCTGCCGCCCACGCAGGTCAAATGTGGAACCCCCATCACGCCATGGTCGCCACGCAAATGCTGCACGGTTTCTGGGGTGTGGCTGAGCGTGGAGCCGCCGGCACCAAACGTCACCGACATGAATTGCGGGGCATAGGTCTTGAGCTTGCGCACGCTGCGGTCGAGCTGCTCGCGCTGTTCGTCGGTCTTGGGTGGATAAAACTCGAAGCTGATCGGCAACATCGGGATCGGTCGATGGAGAAGATGTGGCAAGTATATATCGCTTGTTCGCGATAAAGCGATATATTAGATGTCGTCATCAGCCAAACCCTAGCAACAGCCGTGTGTCATGCGCGCTTGGGGTTTTGCTGCCATCTCCCCTGTAAAATAGGCGGTTTTCACCCTTGCGATGATGGATCACGACCCGCTGGCACCGCCGCCTGCGCCAACGTTCATTCGGCTATTGGCGCGTGTCACCACGCTGTCACCCAGCCCAGCGGGCGAGCGTTTGTTGGATTATCTGGCGCAGTGGTTGGATTGGACGCGCGCGGTGGCCTTATCCAGAGTGTTGGATGCGCCGCTGGCGTTGCCGCTGCGCGATGACGACCACGGTGCGGGTGTTGGCAGCGATGCGCTCATCCAAACCCAGCAACAGTTGCGTGATGCGATTGATGACGATGCATCGTGGCGCGCGCTGGCCACGCAGACCGGGGATACCGCCGAGCAAGCGTATGCACCTTTGCGTCAGCATTACGTTGCCTTGCAACGCAAATTACAGGCCGCAAGTGGGCGCTTGCGTGGGCAGCTGCGCGATCAATTGAGTCAAGCGGAGCCGCAGCGCGCCCGACTGGCTGCGTTGGACGCACACATGGATGCCCTGCTCAGCCCGCGCGAGCACAGCTTGCTGGGTGCCATCCCGGAGTTGCTGGGTCAGCGTTATGCCCAGTTGCACGCGCAGGCACCCGCATCGCCAGCGGAGAGTTGGCAGCACAGTTTTCGTACCGATATGCGTTGCGTGTTGCTGGCCGAATTGGAGCTGCGCTTCCTCCCTTTACATGCGTTGCAGGCTGCATTGCGGCCCTAGGAATGAGTTCAATGCGTCAACCTTTGTTATGGCTGTTGTTTGCACTTGGCTTGCTGGTGGTGGGCTGGGTGGCGGTGATGCATGCAAGTGCAAGCCCTTGGATTTTGCTGGTCTGCCTGCTGATTGCGCTGGTGTATGCGGTGGGCGGCATCGGCTTGCTGCGCTATCGCAAGGCCACTGCCAGTGTGCAACGTGCATTACAGACATTGCCGCCAGCGCAAGGTTTGGAGGACTGGCTGCAACAGCAGGATGGCTCGTTGCGCACTGCGGTGCGGTTGCGCATTTTGGGTGAGCGTGTTGCGTTGCCCGCGCCCAGCTTGCCAGCGTATTTGTCAGGGGTATTGGTTTTGTTGGGCATGCTGGGTACCTTGTTGGGCATGATGGCGGCCTTGCAAGGCACCGGCATGGCGCTGGATACCGCCAGCGATTTGCAGGCGGTGCGCGACTCGCTGGCGGCACCTGTGCGCGGCTTGGGTTATGCGTTTGGTACATCGATTGCGGGCATCGCCACCTCGGCGGTGCTGGGCTTGCTGACCGCGCTGTGCCGGCGCGAGCGGTTGCAAGTGGCGCGTGATTTGGATGCGGCCATCGCCGGCCCGTTGCAGATCTACACCCGCGATCATCGGCAACAAGACAGTTGGCAGTTGTTGCGCCAACAGACCGAGGCGATGCCGGCGCTGGTGGCGCGTCTGCAAGCGCTGGCCGACACCATTGAGCAACGCGACCACACCAATATCCAACAGCAGCAAGCGCGGCAAGATAGCTTCCATGCCCGTACCGAGGCGGCATACACGCAATTGGTGGCAGGCGTGCAGCAGGCCTTGCAGGCCAGCATCAGCCAAGCGGCCGAAGCCAGTAGCCGCGCCTTGCAGCCAGTAGCACAGGCCACGATGGAGGCCATCACCACCAGCACGCGCGCGGTGCACAGTGAGTTGTCGCAAAGCCTGCAAACGCAATCGCACCACAACAGCGCGTTGTGGCAGGCGGCAACCACCACCATTGCCGATCTGTTGCAGCAGGCGCAGGCAACCCAGCAGCAAACCCAAGCGGCGCTGTTGGGCGATGTGCGCAATGCGTTGCAACAGTGGGATGCAAGCATGGCAACGCGGGCGCAGGCATTGCTTGAAAATGTCACCACGCAATTGCAAACCGCAACGCAAGCCCATGCCGCCGCTTGGGCGCAGGCCATGACGCAGCAGCAAACAACGCATGCGGCCCTGCTGACGCAGCAGCAAACGACGCATGCCGCGTGGGCGGCAGCGCAGCAGGAGATGCAGGTAGCGCATGCCGCCAAACAGCAAACGGTTGTTGCCGAATGGGTGACGACACAGCAAAATTCGCTGGCACAAATCGTTGCAGATGTGGGGCTGCAAGCACAGGCGCTGTTGCAACAAATGGACACGCAGCAGCAGGCCACGCTTGCGCAATGGGAACTGCGTGAAACACAGCGGCAGTCGGAATGGCAGGCATCCGAGCAGCAGCGACAAGCGGCTTTGCATGCCGGTGCGCAACAACAGCAACACGCGCTGTGCGAGGCCATGCAACACACCGCCAACGGTATTGCCGAGCATGCGCAACAGCAAGCCAGTGCCACCCTCGATGAGATCGCCAAGTTGCTACAAACCGCCGCCGAAGCACCGCGCGCGGCGGCGGAGGTGGTGGCCGAGTTGCGTCAATCGTTGTCCGACAGCCTGCGCCGCGACACCGAAATGCTGGACGAGCGCAACCAACTGCTGACCACGCTGGGGCAGTTGTTGGCGGCTATCAACCATGCCTCGCACGAACAAAAAGCCGCGATCGACGCACTGGTAACGGGTGCCTCCGATTTGCTGGAACGCACCGGCAGTCGCTTTGATGCTCGTGTTGATGTCGATACGCAACGCTTGGATGCCGCCGCCACTCGCGCCGCTGCCGGTGCGGTGGAAGTGGCCAGCGTGGGCGATGCATTTGCCGTGGCCGTGGCGACGTTTGGGCAGGTCACTGTGCAATTGTCCGAGCGACTGGAGTGCTTGGAAGGCGCGTTGGAAAAATCGCTGGCACGCAGTGATGAGCAGTTGGCTTATTACATTGCCCAAGCCCGCGAGGTGGTGGACCTCAGTTTGCTATCGCAACGCCAGATCGTGGCCGACCTGCAAACACTATCGGCATCACGCACCGCTACGACGATGGCAACGACATGAGCTTGGAGCTAGAAGACGACGACAGCTTGGAGCAAGGCGCGCCCATCTGGGCCGCGTTTGGCGATTTGATGGCGGTGCTGCTGGGCGTGTTCGTGCTGATTTTGGTGGGCGTGATCGGCGTGCAATTGCATTTGGAAGGAAAGCTGCACGAAGAAGTCCGCCAGCGTGAACTGGCCGAGCAGCGTCGGCATGCGCTGGAGCAAGCCTTGGCTGCCCCGTTGGCCGAGGGCCGCATCAGTTTGGTCGATGGGCGCATTGGGATACGTGGCAGCGTGTTGTTCGCGAATAATTCTGATCAGTTGCAGCCGCAGGGCCGCACCGTCTTGAACGGTCTGGCTGGCCCGTTGGCAGACTACTTGCGCGCACGCAGCGAAGTCTTGATGGTCAGCGGGTTTACCGATGACCAACCCGTGCATGCCGATAACCGACATTTTGCCGATAACTTAGAACTATCCGCACAACGCGCGTTGACGGTGACGCGCGCATTGGTGGATGCCGGGGTACCTGCCAGTGCCGTGTTTGCCGCCGCGTTTGGTGCGCAACAACCCTTGGCATCCAATCGTGATGCAACCGGCCGCGCCCGCAACCGACGGGTGGAAATCGCCCCGATGCCGCGCCCGCAGCAAACCACGAGTAAGCGTGGTGATTGAGGATGCGGTGACGGAGGGCGTACTCGCCTTGCAACTGCGCTTGGATGCACTGCGCCAGCGGCAAAATGGCCGCGCGAGCCGCGTGGCCCTGTATCGCATCGAAGCGCTGTTGCAGCGATTGCCCGCGCAAGATGCCAGCGTGCAAGCGGCGTTGCGCGTGCGTGTGCGGACATTACTGGATGCCTGCGAGGCTAGCTGTGCTGCGTCACCACGGGCTGCAAAAGCGGCACCTGCGCAAGTAAGTCACGCATTTGCGGAAGTCCTGCGTTTGCTGTCGCAAAAACATGCATCAATGGATGCTGCCGACATGGCCGCGCCGGGGATGGCATCGGCGCCTTCGGTCGAGCACCTGTTGGACACCGCACGCGCCACATGGCGTGATCTGCGTGCGCAAACGCAGCTTCGGCAGGCCTTGGCGCAGCCGGCGGAAGATGCAGGCCCGCTCAATTCCAGCCGCTTGGTGGCACGCACATTGGAGGCAATGCGCGCGGTATCGCCGGCATATCTGGAGCAATTTTTGGCGTATCTCGACGTCTTGGCGGGCATGGCTGCATTGGTTGGCGAAGCTGCCGTTGCGCCGGCGACAGGATTGCCAGCACGCAAGCCCGCGCGCACACGCAGCCGCAAACGTGCAAGCAAAACCGAAAGCATCAGCAGCACACCAATAAACACTGAAACCACGACAGACTGACCAATATCAAGGCAGTCGCAGGGTGGTTGTCGTTTCATGGGGCATCCCATATTGGCGGTTCCCTATGAATGACGACGGAGTAACTATTGGCCGCATCCTGCGCGCCGGTGATGGCCTTGAAGGTCACTTGCAGCGCGTGTTCGCGCAGTCGCCAGCGGCGGTATGGGCGATGCTGACCGAGTCTTCCGAAATGGCGCAGTGGCTAGCCCCAGGCAGTATCGAACAGCGCCTAGGCGGCAGTGTCCGGATTGATTTTGCCGACAGCGGTAGCGTGATCGATAGCTGTGTGTCCGCGTTCGAATTCGGCCGGCTGTTGGAGTATTCGTGGAGTAGCGGCACGCAACCGCAACGGCCATTGCGTTGGGAATTAAGCGAAGCCGCAGGCGGCACGCAGTTGCGGCTTTGCGTGAAGGTGCCGGCCAATGAGGATTTGGCCAAAGCCTGCGCAGGGTTTGAAGGGCATTTGGAAATGCTGGCCGCAGCACTGGAGGGCGTGCCGATCAAATTCCCGTTCGATGTGTTCTTGCAAGCGCGTAAAACCTACGGCAAACAGATGCAATCTTTCGGGTAGGGGCGCGATTTATCGCGCCCGCAACCCAGACCATCGTGCCGCGATCAAATCAATACCGGTAATGCTCCGGCTTGAACGGTCCATCCACGGCCACGCCGAGGTAGTCGGCTTGTTCTTGAGTCAGCGTGGTTAGCTTCACGCCAATTTTTTCCAGATGCAGGCGCGCCACTTCCTCGTCCAGCTTCTTCGGCAGGATGTACACCTTGGTGGTGTAGCTGTCTTTGTTAGCCCACAAGTCGATCTGCGCCAAGGTCTGGTTGGCAAACGAATTGCTCATCACAAAACTGGGGTGGCCGGTGGCGCAGCCCAAATTCACCAAGCGGCCTTCGGCCAGCAGGAAGATGCTGTTGCCATTGGCCAGCGTGTACTTGTCCACCTGCGGCTTGATGTTGGTATGGATCAGACCCGGCAAGGCTTTCAGCGCGTCCACTTGGATTTCGTTGTCGAAGTGGCCGATGTTGCAGACGATGGCTTGATCCTTCATCGCCTGCATATGCTCGACGCGGATGATGTCCTTGTTGCCGGTGGTGGTGACATAAATATCGGCGCGGCCCAGCGTGTTTTCGAGGGTGGTGACTTCATAGCCTTCCATCGCCGCTTGCAAGGCGCAGATCGGGTCGATCTCGGTGACAATGACGCGGGCACCATACGCGCGTAGCGAGGCCGCCGAGCCCTTGCCTACATCGCCATAGCCACACACCACCGCCACCTTGCCGGCCAGCATCACGTCCATCGCGCGCTTCAGGCCATCGGCCAGTGATTCGCGGCAGCCGTACAAATTATCAAACTTGGATTTGGTCACCGAGTCATTGACGTTGATGGCCGGCACCAACAATGTGCCGGCCTCGGCCAGCTGATACAGACGATGTACGCCGGTGGTGGTTTCTTCGGACACGCCCTTCCAGTCGGCAACGACGCGGGTCCAGTAGCCGGGGCGCTCGGTGGCGACGCGCTTGAGCAGATTCTTGATGACTTGCTCTTCGTGGCTGCCCGAGGCGGAATTCACCCAACTGCTATCGCCCTGTTCCAGTTCATAGCCTTTGTGGATCAGCAAGGTGACATCGCCGCCGTCATCCACCACCAATTCGGGGCCGGTGAGGGTGCCATCGGGCAGGGTGAAGGTCAGTGCATCCAGCGTGCAATCCCAATATTCCTCCAAGGTTTCGCCCTTCCACGCAAACACCGGTGTGCCGGTGGCGGCAATCGCAGCAGCAGCGTGGTCTTGGGTGGAAAAAATATTGCAAGACGCCCAGCGCACATCGGCGCCGATGTCTTTCAAGGTTTCGATGAGGACGGCGGTCTGGATGGTCATGTGCAGGCTGCCGGTGACGCGCACGCCTTGCAGCGGCTTGGTGCTGGCGTGCTTTTTGCGGATTGACATCAAGCCCGGCATTTCGTGCTCGGCGATGTCCAATTCTTTGCGGCCCCAGTTGGCTAGGGCGATATCGGCGACTTTGTAGTCACCTTCAGTCGAGAAGGTTTGGGTGTGTGCATGCATGGCAAAACTCCGTGAGTGCAATGGTTGCGGTCACGGGCGCCGTTGTTGCAGGAAACCTCACCAAGCCTGGCCGTGCTGTCAATGCAGCGACACGGTCGCAGCGCCCCTCGGTGTAGCCGGCCATTATAAGTGGTGGCGAGTGCGAGTTTGAGATTTGGGAAATTGAGGAGGTTGAGGATGTTGACGCAAGATGCGTGATGCGTGATGCTTTGCATCAGCAACATACCGAGGTATTCCGGATGCGAACAACCTTGCAATTGGACGAAGACATTTTGTCTGCCGCGCGTGCGCTGGCGGCGCAGCAGGGCCGCACGCTGGGGGAAGTGGTGTCGGCATTGGCACGCAAAGGGCTGACGCCTGCGGCCGCACCCAAAACCCGCAACGGCATTCGCTTGATGCCGGTACGCGGCGATGCCAAACCCACCGGGTTGGACGTCATCCATCAATTGCGCGATGACTTGCCGTGGGCACCGTGAAACAAAACACGCGGTCACGGATTGCCGATGCCAGTGCGCAATGGCGGTCTCCACCCACCACGTGGTTATTGGATGTCAATGTCTTGCTTGCGCTGCTAGACCCCGTGCATACCCATCACGCATTGGCGCATGCGTGGTTTGTCGATGCCCGCGCGTCGTGGGCCAGTTGCGCCATCACCCAAAATGGCGCGTTGCGGATCATGGCGCACCCACGCTATGGCAACGCGGTTGCCACCGTCGCGCTTGCGGCGGAATTGCTGGGCGATTTGTGCGCGCAACCCGGGCATGTGTATTGGCCGTCAGGGTTGAGCTTGCTGGATTCGCCCATCATCAATCAGTCGCGTTTGCTAGCATCCGAACAAGTGACCGATACCTACCTGCTGGCGTTGGCAGTGCAGCACGGCGGCAAGCTCGCCACCTTCGACAAAAAACTCATCACCAGCGCGGTGCGCGGAGGTGAGGCTGCGAAGTTCGTGATTGGTGAATAACCCAAAGATCACCCGTCCAGCGCTTCCCAGCGCGCAAAACAGGTGTCCAACTCAGCTTGCAGTGCTGCCAATTCGGTATTGGCACGTAGTTGCGCGGCAGCATCTTGGCGATAAAACGCGGCGTCTTGCATGCTGGCGGTACGGCTGGCGATGTCGGTTTCCAGTTGTTCGATGCGCGCAGGCAGCAGCTCCAATTCGCGCTGCTCTTTGAAGCTGAGTTTGCGCTTGCTGGCTACCGGCACAGGTGCTGGCGTGGTGGCAGGTGCCGGTGCTGGTTGGAGTGTGGCGGCTGCCGCGGCCGCGCTAGGCCGTTGTCGCAGCCAATCGCTATAGCCACCCACGTAGTCGCCCAGCCGGCCTTCGCCTTCCAGCGCCAGCGTGCTGGTGACCACGTTGTCCAGAAAATCGCGGTCGTGGCTGACCAGCAGCAAGCTGCCTTTGTAGTCCAGCAATAATTCTTCCAATAATTCCAGTGTTTCCACGTCGAGGTCATTGGTGGGTTCGTCCATCACCAATAAGTTCGACGGCTGTGCGAACAGCCGCGCCAGCAGCAGGCGATTGCGTTCACCACCGGACAGCCGGGTGATCGGCGCACGCGCACGTTCCGGCGAAAACAAAAAATCCTGCAGGTAGCCGATGATGTGTTTGCGGCTGCCGTTGATCTCCACAAAATCCGCGCCGCCGGCGACGTTTTCAATCGCGTTGCGGGTTTCGTCCAGTTGACTGCGATGCTGGTCGAAATAGGCAATCTGCAACTGCGTGCCTTGTTCGATGCTGCCGGCATCGGGCGTCAATTCGCCCAATAGAATTTTCAGCAAAGTGGACTTGCCCGAGCCATTCGGGCCGATGATGCCGATGCGGTCGCCGCGCAGGATGGTGGTACTGGCATCACGCAAAATGACCTTACTGCCGAACGCCTGCGACACGCCGGCCATCTCGATCACTTTTTTGCCCGATGCCTTGGCACCTGCGGCTTCCATCTTCACCTTACCGGTCAGTTCGCGGCGTGCGGCGCGCTCATTGCGCATCGCCTTCAAGGCGCGCACGCGGCCTTCGTTGCGGGTGCGGCGGGCCTTGATGCCTTGGCGGATCCACACTTCTTCTTGCGCCAGCAGTTTGTCGAAGCGGGCGTTTTCTTGCGCTTGTGCGTGCAGGCGTTCTTCGCGGCGACGCAGGTAGTTGTCGTAATCGCCGGGCCAACTCGTCACCTGACCACGATCGATTTCGACGATGCGGGTGGCCAGCGCGCGCAAAAAACTACGGTCGTGGGTGACAAATACCAAACTGCCGTTGAACGACTTCAAAAAGCCTTCCAGCCAGTCGATGGCCTCGATGTCCAGATGATTGGTGGGCTCATCCAGCAACAGCACATCCGGGTTGCGCACCAGGGCTTGCGCCAGCAACACGCGCCGCTTCATGCCGCCGGATAGCGAGGAAAAATCCACGTCTTCCGGCAATTCCAATTTCTCCAACACCTGCGACACGCGGCGGTCCAGATCCCAACCGTGCTGCGCCTCGATTTGCGTCTGCGCATCGGCCATCGCGTCCATGTCGCCGTCGTGCACCGCGTGGTGATAGCGCGCCAGCAGCGCGCCCAGATCGCCCAGCCCCTGCGCCACCACGTCAAACACGCTGCCGTGGGTGTCCTGCGGCACTTCCTGCGCCATGCGCGCGATGACCACGCCGCCCTGCACGCGAATCTCGCCATCGTCGGGCGTGATATCGCCGGCAATCAAGCGCATCAGGGTGGATTTGCCCGCGCCATTGCGGCCCACGATGCAGACACGTTCGTTAGGTTCGATGCTCAGCGTGACTTGCTCAAGCAGCAGCGGGCCGCCGACGCTGTAGTCGACGTTTTGAAATTGAAGTAGAGGCATCTGCGTAGTTTACGATGCTGTCGCACAATGGCGACGTAACTGGCAGAGGTGGAGGACAGATGACAACCGCGCCACAGGCACCCGAGCTGCAATGCACGCAGTGGTTCAACACCGATGCCCCCGTCACCTTGGCCGCGCTGCGCGGCAAGGTCGTGGTGATCGAAGCCTTCCAGATGCTCTGCCCCGGCTGTGTGTCGCATGGCCTGCCGCAGGTGCAAAAATTGCGACAGATTTTTCCGCAAGAGCACGTCACCGTGCTGGGCCTGCATACCGTGTTTGAACACCACAGCGCGATGCCGCCGGTATCGCTGCAAGCCTTTCTGCACGAATACCGCATCCAGTTTCCGGTGGGCGTGGACACCCCAGCCACCGACGGCCCCATCCCCCGCACCATGGCCGCCTACGGCATGCGCGGCACACCCACCCTATTGCTGATTGACCGCGCCGGCCGCTTGCGCCATCAACATTTTGGACAAGTGGACGACATGGCACTGGGCGCGCAGGTGGCGTTTTTGATGGGTGAGGGCGTGACTGCCGATGTGGATGCGTCTGCGGCATGCGCCGTGGGCGAGGCCTGCGCACGATGACACTGCGATGGACACGCGATGGTTTGGACGCTGGTTCTGATGGTGTGTTGGCACTGCCATTGAACCTGTTGGACAATCTGCTGCGCGGCGTTGGCCAGGTGATGTTTCAGAACAACAGCTATACCGGCGTGTTGTTTGTTGCAGGCATTGCCTGCAATTCTTGGGTACTGGCCTTGGCGGTGGTATTGGGCGCGGGCGCAGGGACCTTGGTGGCCGCATGGCTGGGGGCCAAGCGTGACCTCTTGCGTAGCGGCATGTTTGGCTTCAATGGCGCATTAGTGGCCTTGGCCGTGTTGGTGTTCTTGACCCCAAGTGCATTGACGTGGGCGTGTGCACTGCTGGCGGCTGCGTGCGCCAGCATTTTGATGGCGGCCCTATTGGTCCATCAACCACGCTTGCCCGCGCTAACCGCCCCGTTCGTCATCACCACGTTGTGCGTGTTTCTGGCGGCAGCGCGGCTGGGCCGGCTTGAACCCAGCGGCCTGCTACCCACCGCCGAGTTGCCGCAAACTGCCACGGTGGAAGGTGTGGTGACACTGACAACGCTGATCCACGGGGTATTTACCGGGGTGGGGCAGGTGTTTTTTCAAAACAGTATTTGCAGTGGCCTGCTGTTTGTTGCCGCACTCTTGGTGGCCTCGCCACGCGCAGCAGTGATGGCGCTGACCGGCTCCCTGCTGGGGCTACTGGTGGCATGGGCAATGGGTGCAGCAGAGCCCGCCATCCGCGCCGGGATGTATGGCTACAACAGTGCCTTGGTGGCATTGGCGCTGGCCTGCGTGTTTTTGCGCCGCAGCCCGGCGGGGTATGCCTATGCCTTGTTGGCGGCAGGCATCACCCCCTTCGTGGCGGCGGCCACCACCGCCGCACTGGCACCCCTCGGGATGCCCGCACTGACCCTGCCGTTTGTGCTGGTGGCATGGCTGTTCTTGCGCGCAGCCCCGGCGTTTACCCGCGTGCAAGTGCAGTGAAGCGAATGACTTCAGCTTGGCGGCCTTTTTCAGGGTTTCTGCCTTGTCGGTCTTTTTCCAGCTGAACGCCGTGGCTTTCTGCTTCTTGCCGTCGCCGTCGGTGTAGTGATGTCTTTCGGCTTGCGGTCAAAGTGGCCGTAGCTGGCGGTGGGCTGGTAGATCGGGTGTTCCAGAGTCAGCATGCGGGTGATGGCGCCCAGTCTCAAGATCTGGGACGATAACAGGACAATATGTCCGCTTTTCGTCCCTGAGCATTGTTCCCATGGAAGACCCCATTTCCTACCTGCTGGCATTGCGCCGGCATCATTCCCAAGCCGACATTGCACGCGCGTTGCAAACCACCGCACGCACGGTGCGGCGCTGGGAAGCCCGCGAAACCGACCCACCGCCTTATCTGCTGGATGCGCTGCGCCAGCGCATGCTGCTGCCGCAAGAATCGCAGCGGCCCGCGCCGGGACAGGCCGCATTCCGTTTCATCGACCTGTTCGCCGGCATCGGCGGGCTGCGCACGGCGTTTCAGGCGCAGGGCGGCCAATGCGTGTTCACCAGCGAATACGACAGCTACGCGCAGAAAACCTATCTGGCCAATTTCCCCGAC
>Ga0208825_1001361_pt1 | contig 18833 bp, 33 predicted proteins | sample AD_UKC113_MetaG_FD_184450 | JGI IMG/M metagenome (GOLD analysis project Ga0208825, IMG submission 184450) | Active sludge microbial communities of municipal wastewater-treating anaerobic digesters from Hong Kong - AD_UKC113_MetaG (SPAdes)... | ecosystem: Engineered > Bioreactor > Anaerobic >...
ACCAATTTTCTATTTTTGTCTACTGTATAACCAGCAGGGACCACATATATACCATTTTCATCTGAGAGGATTACATCCCTGTTGAGGCTTTCACAGAAATCTAACCAGCCTTCGGGGTCGTCTATGGGGGATGTCAACCGTACAACCTGATCGATCACAAATTGGCCCACCCTATCAATCTCTTCCAGGGTGGCCGGTTTGCCGGTCTTCCAATTAATGACATCAAGCTCGACTGTTGCATTTTCCATTTCAATCCTCAATGTGGATACGAATTCCTCATCTCCAGCAGCATTGTATGAAATATTCATCCCATTTCTTCCATAATAGCTGCCTTCAATCTGCCCAACACTGATCCTCATTTCATTCTTTCCAGCTATATCTTTGGAAGTCCAAGTTCTATGATAATTCCAATAGCTGCCATCCCCTCCTTCCATGATAAACTCCGATACTTGGGAGATTGACTCTGGGGTTTGCACCCCCTCATAGTGATAACTGGATGAGGCATTTCTAAACCCAGTTGCCTCGTTGACCCTGCCCTCGTGGTAACTTGATCCCGATCCTGAGCCCTCTATATCTGTTTTTATATAAACATCTGCATGGGTGCTAATCCCCAGGGAGATGATTGCACAGACAAAACAGATAATAGCCAGGAATAAGGATGCATAGTAATACTTCCCAAAAGTTACCGTCTTTGGCATGGTCATTTCTCCAGCTCTTCCTCGATATCGGTAAATAGTTTATTGGCTTCGGGGACAGATATTTTCATACCTGCCAAAATCTCCGAGGCCTTCATGGATATCAATTTAAGTATCCTGCCCTGCTCAAGTTCAAGGGCTACCTCTTCGGCTGTCATGTTCATAATCCTGGCAATTTTCTGTTCTGGCTTCTCAATCTCATCATACTTAGCAAGCAAAACCAATAGCTGGCCCATTTCTCGGATTGATATATAAACAGTATTTTTTAACCCCCGAAATTGGCAAAAGAGCCAGAAGGCTACGCCTGCAGCAATTAAGAGAAGCCAGGATAGAACCATATAAGATAGGCTTATCTCCATTAGATCACCTTTCATTTCAAAGTAAAAAAAATAGGATGTTTTAGGATATAAAGTTATGCTTGATACTGTTCCTGAATAATCCCAGACTGCTCGATCATCTTAGTGGCCCTTTTGTGATTATCATCTTTAAGATCGATGTCATAAACTATTCTTTTCACCCCTGCATTGATTAACATCTTTACACAGACTATGCAAGGTTGGTGAGTACAATAAAGGGTTGCCCCTTCTATTGGCACTCCATGAATGGCAGCATGAATGATAGCGTTCTGCTCTGCATGTACGGCCCTACAGACTTCGTACATCCTCCCAGCTACATTCTCATCCGTCGATTCCATCATTTTAAGGCAGCCTACATCAAGGCAATGATAGAGCCCCTTAGGGGCTCCATTATATCCGGTGGTCAATATTCTTTTATCCTTAACTAAAACTGCTCCTACATGATGCCTTAGGCACGTTGATCTTTTGGCTACTTGCCTTGCTATATCCATAAAATATTTAGTTTCATCTGGTCGATCCATATTTTCTACCCCCATAAATGAATGCATCCCTGGCAGTCCCAGAAAATTCACAGGCTATTAAGACTTTCATTTACCCACCCATATTTTAATGTCGGGATTGACGGCCCCATCTTTCATTAGCTGATCCTCCCTATATAGCTGCTCATCTATCATCAGGGCAGGGGTGGCAAAGATTAGGATACCCCTCTTAAGAAGCATAGCCTTATACTTTCCACTGCCACGGCCCTCTAGGTTGGCTTTTGTGTATTTCACCTCCAGATTATCAAGATACTGCTCAAGTATCTTGCACTTCGGGCAGTTTTTGGTTCTGAATAGAATTATATTCATAGCATCCTCCGATGGCTCCTAATAGCCTTGATCATCTCGACTGTGCAAAGGTGAAACAAATCACCGAAGTCTCGATCAGCATTTATAACAACCCAGTCGGGGGCTATCATCTCCCTATATCGTTCTCTAACTCCATCCAAAAATCTCTCACTTTCGTATTCTTCAGTTGGATATCCCCTCTTCTTGATCCTCTCCATAGCTGAAGACACCGGCATATCTAATAGGATAGTAAGATCAGGCCGGTAATCCCAGTCATGAGAGGCCTTCACGAGAGCATAATTTTGAGGGGTGTCCCCCTGATATGCATATGACGACCAAGACCATCTATCTGAGATAACCAAATTACCGGCTATCAAGGCAGGGATAACGATCCTTCCCAAATGAATAGCATGATCCATAGCCATCCTTGAAATATCATCCTCAAAAACTTTTTTAGGCAGCCGGTTATAAGAGCCAGTTGGTTCTGAAGTCAATACAACCCCTGGGAATATTCGGGAGATATTACTTGCCAGGGCTGTTGCTAAGGTAGTCTTGCCCGTCCCGTCGATCCCTTCAATGACAATAAGGAGCCCATCAGACTTTTCCCGATTGAAAAGGTCGGGTAAGTCTATAGGTTGGGCCTCTTCAGCATAGATCCTTTGTGGAAATGTGATTTTCATGCTTTAACGTCTCCTGATATTTTTATTCACGGTTCATTTAAAAACCGTTTAAAGCCATGATTTTTTAGAGGATGAATAATTTATCATCCTCGTAAATAATATGGCTTATTTTTGGCCTTTTATCGAGCCATTTTCTGGCATTATAGAGGTTAACATCTTGATTACAGCATCCTCCGACACTGCCCCAGATTCTACCCCCAAAGATAGGGCCTGCATGAATCCAAAGAAGAAGGCTGCCATAGCCAGGGAAGCTAAATAGTCTTCCTTAGGAATATCAGAGGATTTGAGGGTATCTGCCACCAGCCAATTGAGCACCTCCTCCATCGGCTTACCAGGGTTTTTCTGTTGCTTTTCGACGATCCTTTCTATCTTCCGTGAAGCTATCTGTTTCACGAATTCGGTTATATAGTTAGGCATGTACAACTCTCTCCTTATAGTTGAACTGTAAATCTCTCCTGGCATCCCATGAGAAATAACTCGATCCATCCTTTATATTCCCATGAATAACCAGGCCTGGGGACAGGTGATCCAAGTTCTCCTCATCATCTACAATGATGCACTTTATAAGTGATGCTTTGGGGCCTGCCTTCTCCAAGACTGCAATTGAATAGTAATTATCCTTCTTAGACTTTTTGGGATAACTAATATACAATATCCTATATCCTTCTTTCAATATAGATTTTCTCCCGTTCATCCTCTCCAGCAGAAATATCTGATTATTTTTATCCTTCAGGAAGTGGCCCCTAATGATGCCCAAATCCTTCTCTTCTTTGGTCACCCAGTCTCCCTTAGAGGTCCTCAGGTAGTATATCCCTGAATTGTCCTCAACCTTCATGATTTTATCCTTATCTTCAAATACAATTAGCTTCCCAAAGAAGTCCTCTCCCTCCTCCATTTCTCCAATTTCATCCTTAAAGTCGTACTCATACCAGGGTAGGATCTTATGATTCTCAATTGGTAGGCTGGTATCTATGAAAGCCCCCTCTCCGACAAACCCAGCCTTAACAACCAACTCCTGCCTTTTGGGAGTCAAGCTCTCAAAGCCTCCCTTAGCCAACTTCTTAGCCATGCTCTGGGAGTTCTTCTTGCCTAATCCCTTGACCAGGTTTAGGCCTAATACTATAGCCTCACCATTATAAAAGGATCTTGAAAATTTCTCAAATTCCTCTCCATGAGGATATAGTAAATTGGGCCTGGCTATCTTTATGCCCAACTTATGGGCCTCTCTAAGGGCAGCTCTTAGAAGGACGGGATCATCCTCCAGATTCAAGAAATGGGCATAGAATATTTCTTTGAGATTATATTTAGCCCAAATAGTCATCATAGTCAGGGTGGCATAGGCTACAGCATGGGATCTATTGAACCCATAATTGGCCCAATTCATTACCTGATCCCAAATTTCTTTTTTCTTTTGGTCCTGCAGGGCATCTGATAGCCTCTCCTGAATGGCAGCCAACTTATCCATCTTTTTCTTAGAGATATATCTCCTAACCTCATCGGCTTCCCCTAACGACATCCCAAAGGCCTGATTCAAGATAACTAAAATCTGCTCCTGGAATATCGGGCATCCATAGGTTGTTTCAGTAGAAGGAAGGAATTCATCTGGCTTTATTGCCTTTCTTTCCTTATATAGGTCTATCATGCCTGAGTCCCTGGGGCCAGGACGGTTTAGGGCCACGACATGAACCAACTCCTCAAAATTATTTGGGTTTATATCCCTCATGGTCCTATTCCCCGAAGGAGTCTTAATCTGGAAGAGCCCTATAGGGTTCTCAATAGCAAACTTAAGCATCCCCTCTATATTCGGGATTCTATCTATATACAGCTCTCCATCCTCAAAAATCTCTGCAGCCTCCATAGCATCAATGATAGGCTGCCCTCCATCATCGATCATGTATATATTGTCCAATTCAGTCAATCCCAGAACATCAAACTTTGCTATCCCCAATTTGAGCAGGGTATTAAGCTCAAATTCTATAGATGGGATATTATTCTTCTCAGATAATTTAGCCAGAGGGAAGAATTCATTTTCACTGCTGTAGGCTACAAAGCCGGAGGCATGAGTGCTCCGGTATTTGATATGCCCTGTGATAGCATTTTGAAGCTCCAGGGCCTCCTGGCTATGAATGAGTCCTTTACGATAATCGTAAATGTCGAGATTGAGGAGCCAACAAACATCTCTTTCAGCTCCATCCTTTTTCCATCTTGTGTAATCCATGATCCCAGACAGGCTATTCGGGGCCAATACCTCACCGAGAATCTGAATAGCTTTAGATCTATAAGATGTAGCTACATCTATATCGATATCTGGAGGATCATTTCTCTCTTCAGACAAGAATCTATCGAATAGTAAATTATATTTTATTGGATCAAGCTTAGTTATGCCCAAAATATAGGCCACTAACGAGCCTCCGGCTGATCCCCTGGCTATGCCTACGGGGACCCTTGCCTGCCTAAGCCTCTTAACGAATTCGTATTCGATCTTAAAATACCATTCAAAGCCCTTTCTCCTGATCCTATCGTACTCCATCTTTAATCTTTCATCATATATTTTGATTGTCTCCTCTGAAGCATTGCTAAGCTTTTGCCCCCTGAACTCTTCATAATTCGTTCTAAGGGCATCTTCAAGCCTGAATTCCCCAATTGAAATAGGCTTGAATTCCCTGGGGAGCCTGAAGTTGGCCCCTGCAAGCCTGGAGGCCAGTTCTTCAGTAGCTTGGATTAGTCTATCAATGTCCTGGTCTTCAGTCCCCATCTTCCTAAGGTTATCCCTAACCTCTTGCTGAGTCATGAAATGGTACGTTTCCCCTTTGAATGAGGTTGGAGACTCCAGCTCTTTTTTATTCCGATGGATGATAGCTGCAGCTTCCATCTTGAACTTTTTATCTTGGAGATTATTATAATGTGTATCAATGGTTACAATGGCCGGAATTCCTAACTTCTTGGACTCCTGGAGGTAGAAGGCATTTAGCCTCTTTTGGCTGAGGATATAGGTAGAATCCTCTTTATTTACGATCACCTCTATATGAGGCATTGTCTCCAGATAAAAAGAGGAGCCCGTCTTCTTCAGGGCCTCTGATATCTCTATTATCTTAGCCTCTGCAGCCTCCTCCCCATCTTCCATCAAAATTTTAGCTATCACCCCTCCTATGCAGGCTGATCCCAAAATCAACCCTTCGGAATTTTCTAAGAGGGAATTATAATTTAATGTGACTTTTCTGGAGGCTCCTATACCCATATTGTGGATTTTTATTAAATTCTTCCACCCAGTTAGGGAGGTAACCCAGATAGTCATATGCCCAGTCCTTCCGGCCCCATAGTCCACATAGGCCTCATAGCCGATGATATAGGGCTGTCCTGCAGTAAGAGCAGCATCCTCAAAATCGTACACTCCGGCTAATGTGCCATGATCAGTTAGAGCCAGGACAGGCATATTCCCCCATCTGGCCCGATTAACCATTTCTGCAGGATTCCTTATGGAGTCTCCGACACTATAATCAGTATGGTTATGCAGGGAAGATATGAATGGCTCCAGTGGTAGCCCCTCATCCAAGTTGATACTTGATAGGGCAGCAGAAAGCTCAAAGGCATATTCATCTACAGCCATCTCTTTCCTCAAGGCATATGATGGATGAATGACATGCAGATGGGGGACCTTAAGGGAGGCCAAAGCCTCATGAGCCACCTTCCCCAGGGCTATAATAACTTTCGGCTTATATTCGTTAAGTTGTTGAGATAAGAATGGGATGCAATTTTGAATTTCAACCATAGTAGGGGTTCTATTTTGGGGAGGCCTGCACTTCAAGACATTAAACAGGTAATAATTTTTGATCCCAATAGAATCTAAGGCCTGCCTCAAGAAGATCCCCGACGGGCCACAAAATGGCCTCCCCTCCCTGGCTTCTACTTCTCCAGGGGCCTCCCCGACAAAGGCATAGATAGCCTGATCAGGCTCTCCCACTACAGACCCAAAAACATGACAATGCTCTAACTCAGGACATTGATTACACTCTGCTATCTCCATCCCAGCACCTCTAAAAAATAAGGGAGCAGATTACTCAATCTGCCCTATCTCTCCCTCTAACTCTTCCAGGGTTGCTTTTCCCTTCTTCCCAAAATTGTCGAGAAGGTTATCATCTGCAAACCCCTTGTTACGGAATTTAGGCTTTATACTCTTCTCACCTTCCTCCTCCTGAACAGGCCATATGGCATAGGCCTGCCTTGATATCTTCGTCTTCCCGTTCTGGATGTACTGCCCGATGGAAGTCAATAGCCTGATCCTGGCAGCATCGAACAGAAGATCATCATCCATCTTCGTTACGATTGATGGATCTATATCTGCATGTTCAAGGATCTGAATGGAGGCCCTGGTCTTGGTCAGTATATTTTGGACTTCCAAGAATCTAATAGGCTGTCCGTTCTTCCCCTCTATGGTCCTGCAGTTGCCAGGGGTGCCATCATAGATCACTATATCGTTGAGATAGTCCTCTGCCATCTCATCAGAGAAGTCAATGAGATGGGGGATATCCTCAGGATACGGGATGGGAGACTGATCCTTTGCCATGTGCCACTCTCCGATACTGTAAAACTTGCCTTTGGGAGTCTCCTTCTCTACAATGGTGGTATTCAAGATCTTGCCATGAGGAGCCTCAAGCCAATGCTGAGGCTGCAGGGTCGAACCCTCGACTATCTCAGGCTTACCTCCTTTATCCACGACCAAAACCAGATGAAGGCCTTCAAGAGAGTAATCCTTGCCGTTCTGGTCTACCCCGATCTTAGTATATGGGGTCCCTGTCGCCACGAGCCTAACCCTGGCTCTAATATCCCCTGGGATGATCTCAGGAAGCTTTTTGTTACTGGGGGTGAACTCAGTTAGGGTTAAGAACTCTCCCTTCTTCCCTCTCTCCTCCAGGACGACATTGTACGGCTCCCCAAAGTTGACTGTAGGCTGAGCCCCCCAATGAATGGCTTTCTTGACCTGCCAATTTTTACCAGGCTGGTCAGGTTCGACCATGAGGGTTACCCATCTGAACTTAGAGGCATTGTTGCCCTTTGCCGTCTTGGTCTTCCCTACATCAATGAAGAAGGCTAATTTTTGAGTCTTCCCAAAGAATCTTTGAGAGAGTATCTCCTTCAAAGAGCCTTTAATAAGATCCTCCGGTGAAGTTGGAATATTCATCTGGGCAAAGGCCCCCTTCCAGCCTACCAGTTGGCCGATGAACTCCTTCCAGACGACCTTTTCATCTACTCCGAGGTCCTCAGCTATGATCCTGCAGGTGGCCTTATCTTCCTCCACTGCTGCCTTGACCTCTTCGGCTTTCTCTCCCAGTTTCCCAACTTTTAGCTCTACATAGAACTTAGGGACACCAAGTTCCTCAGCTATCGTTTCCACAAATTTAGACATCTTTTCTTACCTCCATGAGGGTTAACCTCAGCAAATAATCCTTATCTGTCTCCCCGTCAAACCTGGGGGCACCTTCAATCTGACAGCCACTACTGCCCTGCAAGTCTGATAGGATTCTCTCTGCATATTCCTCAGCCGTTTCCCCTGCTGTTGGATATGGATACTCAATAGAATCCATCCTCTTCAGGAGGTCCCTGAGGGCCTGCTGCGTCCTGGCAAACGGGCAGTTTTGGTAGTGTTTGATAAGTCTGGAAATGGTATCCTCATATCGTTCTCCTGAATAGCCAATAGCCTGTAACATTTCCCTCGTTTCCTGTGTTAAAGCCACCGATGAATTTACTTTCTTCATGATTGCCTCCTGAATGCTATAGCTCCTCTATAGTATTTGAATCTTGTGCTTTTACCCTGTACTCCCACTTTCCGTTACACCTTTGGTTAGGCCCCCAGCATTTATGTTCAGCTCCTCCTATTTCTCCTACCAGCCGATCTTTCTTAGGGAGCAGAGAGCACTCCCACCAGCCGAAGAGCATCTTTTCAGTCTCGCTAAAGACCAAATGCTTGCAGCCGAAGCAATATAGCTCTGCCATTTCTACCCCTACCAACTATCATAGTTTGTTACATTAGCTATTTCCATGCACTGCCCACATTGAACATACACGACCTCACCGACACCAGTAGGATCATTCTCTATAAAAAATACATTAGAATGATAATGTACATCGATGAAGGCTTTTATCTTCTTAAACTCCTCCCTATCTATCGATACACTTCTTCTTGCCATACTGTCACTCCCTATATATATGGGCAGAGATAGAAAAGGTCGTCAAGGTCCCTATCTCCACTCCGAGGCTTTCAGCTATCAATTTCATGATCTTACTCAACCCATAGACGTTAGCAGGCCACGCCCTGGCTATATCATGAGACCTGAATATTGCCGTAAGATGTAGCTTTCCGGCCCGTATCAATAGATCTACCATGATCATACACGGCACATTTTTCTTTTTGATGTCCGAAGGATACCAGGTCACCATAATGGCCCGTCTTGTCTCCTGGGCCTCCCGAAGCTTGTTGATTACATTCTCTAATTGGTCGAAGATAGAGGCTTGACGATCATCTATGAATGACTCATAGGCCCTAAGTCTATTCCCATATGAATAGTCGAACCCCCTGGGATCAGCATCTACCATGTGCTTACTATACTCCTCCAGGGCCATCAAGTCCCAACCTGAACCCTGAATGGGCCACCCCTGAAGAGGGTATTTTACGGTCACTAAAAAATTCCTGGCTTCCCTGGTCAAGGCTCCATCTTCGGTTTTTACGTCGTCCCCCCATTGTTCAATCAGGTTTTTCATTGATACCCATGCAGAGGCAGGAGTATCCCTAATCAAGTATGCAGGTATCATCTCTCTCCCCACTCTACCTTATACCCCATGCCTCCGACTTTCCCATATGTCTCAAGGTATTTTGCCCTCTTCTCCATAGCTATCTTAAGGGCCTCCTCCTTATCTTTGGCCCAGAAGCACATCATCAAAAACTCAGGGACATCATACATATATGGAAGCTCAGGGTTTCCCTCCCATACTTCTGTCTTTACCCCCTCTACTAGAGGCAATTTGACGAAAAAGAACCTTAGCCCCTGGGCTTCCTTTTCGGCCAATTTGTCAAGGGTAAACGTCAAAACTGAGCATTCGTTACCGAATAGCTTCTCATTTACCCTCATGGCATCCTCGATAGAGGAAAATACCCCCTCAACCTGTTTATCTGAATACTCTCCTGACTCCAGCACATAGACTTTCTGCTCCATAAGATTACTCCTCCTCTTCCTCCACAGGTGGCAAATTATCAATAAAGTTCTGGGCTTCTTCTTTAGTCTCAAACACCTCTCCCAAAGAAGCATAGTAGGCTACACTATAATACCATTCTAAAGGAACCCAATAAACTCTATCTAAATCTTCTTCTCTTATCAATCCCTCATATTTCCCATACTTCACATGTGAATAGGTTCCCTCCTTTAGAACTTTTATCTCTATCTCAAGCAAACAACCGTCATCACTGGGCCTAAACGGGACAATTATATAATGAGTTGTATAATCTTCAAAGGCACATACCCCATCCACTAACCCAGACTCTTTTACGAAGTCCAAAGTATTATTGTACTTTTTGGGCATATGAGCATCCTCCGAATTCTTGACACTCTTTGCAGGGCCTATTTGCCCTTACAATCCTGAATGCAGGGCATAAAGATAGCTTATTGTCTGGATAAGCCCCTCTATCCCTGCAGCCAGGAAAGTCTATACACCTCTCACAGGGGTCCATGACAGGCCTGAGCCTGCCTGCAGGACAAAAGGCTGTCTGCTCAGACCTCATAGACTTCTCCCCTGGTTGAATTCGCCCCATTTCAATCTCCATGCTTTAGCCTCCAAAAATGAGGATTATGGGTGATTAACCTTAAGCCCCATCGAGTAAGCTAATAAGGTTGCCTCCCTCACGTTTTTATCCTTGATAGCCAGTATATCCTTGACAATTCGGGCTATTCTATCGGGATCATTCATGTATTTTAGATGCTCGATATCTAAAAAGGTTGACAGATTGAGGAGCTGTGAATCCGTCAAATTGAATAGTTCTCCTATGCCTTTCATGCCTTTTTACCTCCACTCTCTCTATATCTTGCCCCAAAGAAGACAATCAGAGCTATCTCTCTTGCCGTCTTGTCTTCTATCTTTTGAATCTCCTCAAATACGTGTCGAATGGGATCTTCTTTATCTGCCCATTCTTGCTCCAAGGAGGCTAAAAGGATGGCTATCTCTTTTAGCAGCTCTTCATCAGCCCTGTACAAATCTTGTAAAGTCGTCATCTATTCCACCCACCTATGAGGACCCCGATAGTGAAAAGCTTTATCTCTCGGATTCTCTCATCCTCTTCCTTCAATACCTCCTCGACCATAGAAGAGTTAGGAGATTCACTATTCCTATGCTTCTCGGTCAGCTTCATGACCTCCTCCCCGATTCTAAGGGCCTCTTCAGTATCTACCCCGAAGATCTCAGCTATCGTTACCATTTTAGGCCTCCATAGCCAGGGCAAATGTGAATAGCATTATCTCCCTGGTTCTGATATCTGGCTCCTCCAAAATTTCATGAACTATAGGCTTTATACCCTCTTCATCCGTGCCATACTTAGATGTCAGCTCTGCAAGCCTCCTGGCTATCTGAATGCTCTCATCTTTACTCATGTTAAACATTTCTGCAACTGATGACATATTTTGCCTCCTTACTCCAAAGATCCAAGATAGAATCCAAAGGCGAATAATTCTATCTCTTTTATTCTATTGTTCTCTTCCTTAAGGATATCTTGAACAACTTTCCTATAGATATCCTTCTCTCCAAGGTACTTCTTCATCAAATTGTTAAGGTTGCCATTAACCTCTTTTGCTTCGTCCTCCTTAATGTCGAATATGCCCATCGTAGCTGCCATTTTAGGCCCCCTTGCTCAGTCTATGCAAGACTCCATGCTCAGGCCGATCAGGAACAGCATAATCTCCCTGGACCTGATGTCTGGCTCCTTCATGATATCAAGCACCAGGCCTTTTACCCTATCCTTATCGCCCCAATGCTTATCTGCCAGTTCAGAAAGCCTCTGCCGAATTCTTTCGGACTCCTCTTCATTCATATCAAAGACATCTATAACCGTTACCATTTAACCCAATCCTCCTTTAACATTCTCCTGATTTGTCCTTCTCCCCCAATAGCCGATGAACTACCCTCAGATTACTACTTGCTGATTTATTTTGGGGGTCCAATTGAACAGCCTTCTCAAGATACTGGATAGCCTCTTCCAATTTGCCACGGTTTATTAAGCAAACGGCCAAATTGTTGTAAGATGAGCTTGAATCCTCATCTTGAGGGTTAATCTGAATGGCTCTCCTATAGCATCTCTCTGCCTCCTCTTCGTCCCCTATTTGAGACATAACGATCCCCCGATTGTACCATAGAGAGGTATTCTCTTCATCAATCCTCAGAGCTGCTGCAAACTCCCCTATGGCTTCGTCGATCCTCCCTAACACGGCTAATGTATTAGCCCTATTAATCCTGCTAAGGATGGCCTGGGGATCTAACTCAATGGCCTTATCAAAGCATTCCAGGGCCTCCTCTACCCTGCCCTCTTCTATTAGATCGACTCCTCGATCATTCAGTTCCCTTGAATTCATTTTTTCTCCTCCAGATTTCATCATGGAGCAAATCGGCCATCCTGGATACCACCCTGGGGTCCTCCTCTACCTTGAGAAGAATTGCCAATATTCCTAACCAATATCCCCAGAGCACTTTTTCCTCTCCGGTCTTATCCGATGCTACCAAGTCGAATATGAGGCCACTGCTATGTAAGACTGGCTCTCCTGCCTCTATCGTCATATGCTCTGCCATGAAGTCTATTACTTCGGGCAGAAGGTCATCCATCCTTTCTATTAACTCTCTTCTATTCATTTACAATTTCCTCCTCCCTTAGTCTCAATCCACAAACTATACCTCCTAAGAACATGCTCCCTGCTGCTGAAACCAATAGGAAAAGCCCTGGGATAATGCCTACCAGAGTGAGACATAGGCAGGCACCGATCAGGCCCAGGAATAGGCCAAAGATGATTAGGCCTACCCCAATTATCTGTTTCAGCACTATACAGACGGTTATTTTGTCCATAGTCTACCATAGGGCGTTATGGCTTAAATAGTTTTTGGTCCAACAAACCTCTTACAGGGAAGATGCCCCTCATACCTCCAGGTATATTCCTTCCCATGATCGAGGCATAAAAAAGCCTCAGGGATAGCCCACCAACTGGCAGGCTTCCCACAGATACCGTTTTTTGTCCTCCACTGGCACTTTATGATTGTGACTCCTCCTTTGCTAAAGCCCTCATAGCCATAACGTATTTCTTATGGCAAGATTTTATCTCCTCGAATACCTGAATGGTTGCACATAGGCTCAAGATGGCAATTATGGAGAAAAATATAGAAAAGAGGAGCATTAAATCCATATTTTATATCTCCTCCTATCCTTTAGCTCCTGTTTTTTGGCCTCATTCCATCCTGAAACAGCCTGGGCATAGCCGGTAACCCTGCTGATATGATCGACCTTGAGGCTGTTGCATGAGGGGCATTTCTCCTTTAGTCCTGCAGAGAGCCTATTACAGCTCAGGCAGACAGTAAAGTCCCTTGTGAATGCAAAATAGCCTATATCGGTGCACTGGGCTATTTTGAAGGCCATGTTCATTATAGCCTCAGGATTAGGATTCTCCTCTCCGAGGAAGATATGGAAGATATCTCCTCCAGAGAGCAGAGGGAAAAAGGCTCCTTCTCTTTTGATTTTAAGGCCCAAAGGAACATCTGCAGATACCGGCAAATGTGTACCATTTGAATAATAAACGGGCTCATCCATAGTAGCCTCTCCAGCTCCTATCCTCTGCATAGCTCTTACAACGTCTCCCTGCAGGACATCAGCAGCATCATACTTAAAATTTTTATCCATTAAATCAAGTACGGCAAACCTACCTGCAACCGTCTCGGCTGGAGTCCTTGCCAGAGATAGCTTGATCCCGTACTTCTTTTCAAGCTCTGGTATATACTCCTGCATTTCTGCAATTATAGCCAGGCCTGTCTCAAATCCAATATCATCTTCATCTTCTAATCCTTTCTTGGTTAGCTTTTTAACACATTCATTTAGGCCCACAACCCCGATTACATAGGTATATTGGCTCAAATCAACAGCCTCCGGCCCCTTCTTCCCTGGGCAATTGGGGTCTATTGGATGTTGAGTTATGAATGGCATCCTATCCGAGGCCCTGATTTTATCCATCCATTTCTTTTTAATCAGGAATATATCACAGGCCCGATCCATGTACTCCCTCAAGATGTCCAAAAATTTATCATAGTCTCCAGATGCATAGGCCATTCGGGGCAGGTTCAGGGTGATTACCTGGTAGGCTCCCATTGAGAAGTGTTTCCCATCCTCAAATTGTAGCTTTTTGTCAAATGATTCATCTATTTTATTGTCTGTTCTGAATGAATATGCACAGCATTGATAACAACGGACTCCTTGACTATCCTTCTCTCCCCTGTAGGAAGGCAGGCAATTATCAAAGTATGGAGAGCCAGTCTTTGCTGCCAGATTGAAGGCCATCATATACAGCTCCCTATAGGTAAGGCAGCCGTCTAACTTGGCATCAAGGTTCCCGACAAATTCATGATCAAATAGAATCTCCGGCTTAGGGAAGCTAAACGGTTTACCCCAATAATCCCCCTGCAGCAGGACCTCCATAAGGGCCTGGAATAGGAGCCTATTCTCCCTCTCAAGCTCCCCATAGGTCCATAGTGGAGCTTGAATCCCGTTGTGGACCTTCCCACAGGCTACCACAGGCTTATCCTGCCACATTTTAGGCACACCTGGGGATAGTTGGACAGATGAAAAGACGGTTTGCCCTCCCCGTGCCACCATCATCTGGGTCATCTCAAAGACAAACATCTGCATTAGTTGTTTAATCCTGGGATACTCCAGCCCCTTGAAATAGGGGGCCAGGAAGGTCAGGAAGTTATAATATCCCTGCCCACCAGAAAAGTTAGTCTGGGAGGCTCCTAGAGCCTTTACAGCATGGAGGACGGCAACCTCTACATGCTTTGCAGGGCCGGATACCGAGGCCTTGATCCCTCTGCCATCGGGCATTAGGCCATAATAGAAGAAGTAACGAAGATCCAAATCGGCACAGAATGGCCTGGTGCCGAAGTATTCTAAATCATGAATGTGTAACCAGCCTGACTCATGAAGCTTCCTGAGATTTGGAGGAAGAGAATTTAAATAATATTGCTTGAATAGTGCATCGGCAGCTTTCTTATGGGTCGTCTCAGCATTGTTCTGCAGGTTAGCATTCTCATGATTCTCAAAGCCATCCCCTATGACTATATCCGTGATATCCTTTGACGGGATGGAGACTATGGAATATAAAAATGAATATTTATCTAACCCTTTGAATTTCAATATTTGGCAGATTAGGGCATTTTCAAACAGCTTATCCACCTTAAAGGGAAATATATTTTCAATTTTATTTACAATTTCCCCTATTTCTGTAGCTGTCTCAAGATCCATTTGTGGAAGCTTAAATAGCTTTGAAGTATTTTTTAGCAATCCTTGTGTAATAGTCTCAACACTCATAAAATCACCTCAAAAAATTAAATTCTAACTAATCTCCACAACGAATACTCTTCTGCATAGGCCTTATCTGCCTCTCTCATTTCTTTCTCAAGAGCTTCTTTGTCGTTCGATATTCCAATTATCAACTTCGATAGCATCAGCATATATACAGGCTGGTTTAAATCCGGCGTAGTTAACATTTTATCACCTCATAAATTTAGTGGGCCGGAGGAAGGGAGGAGAAAAGGCAAACTCCGGCCCTGTCAATGGTAGGGAGGCACTAGCCATTGACAGGGACATCTGTGTGATCATCCTTTATAGCCTTTTCTATCAATTTCCTTCTCTCTGACTCAATTTTTTCATAGTCCTCTGAACACAATGGGACATCTCCCAGGGGCCTATACCTGAGTGTCGCCTCTTTCTTGCATTTCAGGCAGGTAGACTTTAAACCCCATTTCTTCAAGGACCCTTTTGATTTGCTCCCCATCTATCAGTCCCCTCTGGTCTATATAGCTTTGCATTACCCCTCCAGTCCTTAGGACCTCTGATATGCAGATGTCACAGTAGTAGCCTGGCACCTCCCTAAATATCGTTGTGGCTGGATTTGGGCACATGCCCCCTCTACCCTGGCATCTCATAGGTCCTCCCTATCTATATAGTTTACGTTCACTTTAACCGAGTAGTGGTTCAGGTAAGGGTTCAGGGCCAGGGCACAGGTAAGCCTGGTAGGATAAAAGAAAAGATCCAATTCCCCAGGGTATCTAATCCTTTCTTCATGATCTTCGGCCCCTCCTCCAGCCAAAAGTACTATCTCCGGCACTGCCTCATCCTGGTGCTGAGATGGGATAAGGGCTGCCAAATCAACTAAATTTTCAAGAGAGATAGTAGCCTTGAACCCTTCAAACTTTGGCTCACTCTCTACTGCCACAGCCAGCATAGCAGCCTTTTTATCCCCTCTCTGCATGAATAGAAGCCCACGGGAATAATAAATATCGACTATCGTATTCCCGAAAAACTGAATGGAGTTTTTAAACTCCCAGGGCTTCAGCCTCATCATCTCTCCATCAAGATCTTTGTTTGCCATTGTCACCTCTATCTAAATTGTCTGGGGAGGGTTATAGGCTTGAAATTTGGATTATTCCTCCCAGCAACCTCATTGAACTTTGTGAGGAATTCGTTACCCTTTGGCTTTGCTGCAGGGAAGCCTGTTCTGCTATAAGAGGACGTAAATATGGCCGGTTTGTCCTCCCAATATTCCCTAAGAGTCCTGGTATCGGAGGGGGCCGTCACAGTCCATCTAACCTGCCCACCGTTGTAATAGTCCCCTGAATAGAAAAGGGAGCCATCACTGGTAAACTTCCATGTTTGAGCTGCAGCAAAGGGGCTGTTTTTGAATGTGATTATGTCCGTCACTGTCCCCTTACCCGTTGCTGTCGTCGTTTTTGTAAAGTCCATACCTGTCCCTAATCCGATGATAAGGAAAAGGGCCAATATTATAGCTACTTTCTTCATCTTTCGACACCTTCAAACCAAGTAATTGTACCAAATACCCTATCTAATGATTCATGAGCTTTTTGGTCGTTGTTGCAGTCTATGACCCATGACTTCAGGCAGGAGTAATGAATGATTCTACGCCCGTTGCTATCGAAAGCCGAAGCATGTAGGTCCCCGACTCCAGGGGCATAATCTACTATTCCGGCATATACTCCGGCCACTTCAGCCACCGTCATAAGAACGTCATCCTTAGAGCAGTTATAGGATACCGTAACCTCATCTTCAGATATTTTAATGTTAAAATTATAAATATCTGGAGAATCCCCTATGACGTTTTGGGCCATCCTCTCAACCCTGGAATAATCGGCTGAGGCCTCATCTGAGGCCATAATTGCCAGCATTACCCCAAAGAGGTTAGCCATAACGACCAGGGCAATCCATTTCTTCATTACTCTTGCCTCCTATTGCTGTCCCTGCAGGTCACAGATTCAATACCAGGCTACAGTATTAAATACTTTTTCAACCAATTTTTGACTTGCCTGTTCTGTGACTCCGGTATTCTTTGCCCAGCTATTCAAGCAATAGTAATAAGCCATCTTTTGCCCATTACTATTGAAAGCATAGGCATGTAAATTCCCTACCTCTGGAGCATAATCCACTATCCCAGCATATACTCCAGTCACCTCCCCAATTGTCATAGGGATATCGCCTTCGGAGCACTCATAGGCCACTTTGACCTCATCTTTAGATACCTTGATATCGAAGTTATGAATGTCTGAAGTCCCCTCCCTGATAGCCTTTTTAGCTACCTGCTCGATTTGGGAGTAGTCTGTAGTCGTTACCTCTGGAGCCGGAATAGCTACCAGGATGCCCAGTACAACCACCAGGGCCACCAGGATATACCATTTCTTCATCTTCCTTGCCTCCTAAATTGTGAATGTCTTTTCTCCCTTCCAAGACTGCTCTAACTCTTTTTGCTTCTTGTTAATGGCTGCAAGTCGGGAGCCACAGATTTTAGCCCATTTAATGGCATCTTTGAGATACTTGTCATCATAGAGGCCTCCCCATCCTTTCATGGATAAGGCTTTGGGCAAGGGGATATTACTTCCCTTTTGTGGGAGCCATATATAGAGTGTATCCCTGTCTACGTTGAGGCCCATGCACGGGAAGCTCTCACCATATTCTTTAGGGCATTCATCTATACTCTTAAAGTTCTTCAGCTCTAATATCCTCCATTTAGGCTCTCCCCTTACAACCACCCTCTCAGCTTTGATCTTTGCTAACATCCTTCTCCTCCTTTAAATTGTGAATGTCTTTTCTCCTTTCCAAGTCTCCTGCAGGGCCTTTTGCCTTTTATTGATGCCTGCAAGCTTCTCTCCACATACCTTAGCCCACCAGAGTATTTCCTTGAAATACCCATTGTCATAGAATTCTCCTATTTCTATGGTCTTTTGTTGGGGAGCCTCTACCCCCTTTGTGGGGATATATATATCCAATTTATTTTTATTTCTATTGGCTCCCATGAATGGAGGGCTGTTTACGTACTCCTTCGGGCATTCATCAAGGGTTTTGAAGTTCCTCAATCCCTCTATCTTCCATTTTGGCTCTCCTCTAACGAGGACCCTTTCAGCTTTTATCTCTGCTAACATTCTCCTCACCTCTCATGTTTTATGAATGACTATAGGCAGTCATGGCTTAAATAGCTTTCTGTTCGATTTGAAGCTTTTCCATCAATTCGGTGATAATGTCCTGCTGGTTATCGAGATTTGCATCAAACAATTTCTTCCCATCCTCTGGAGAAAAGCAATATCTGATAACCTTGTCTTCAAGATAGGCCTCAGCCTGCAGGGGACCTATTGGGGATAAAGAATTCCCTATTATCCCTGCATAGAGCCCCAGGATGCAATATATAGTCTCCACCAGGGCATCATTTGAGCAGGAATAGCTAATAGCAACCCTGTTTTGATTAATTGATATCTTAAAGCCCTTCACCTTATTGAAATTAAGGCTCTTCAGGGCCTTTTTAGCTGCCTCCTCTGCCTTCAGGCAGTCAGGGGTAGAGCAATAGTCAGATAACTCTAATCCTTTTATATCCTCTTGAGTCTTAAAGTAGAACCATGCAGCTACCAAGACCAAAATCAAGAAGCAAACAAACAAGCTCAATAGATCCATTTTTATCACCACCTACCAATGTAAATAGACCCTAT
>Ga0208825_1001364_pt1 | contig 18811 bp, 15 predicted proteins | sample AD_UKC113_MetaG_FD_184450 | JGI IMG/M metagenome (GOLD analysis project Ga0208825, IMG submission 184450) | Active sludge microbial communities of municipal wastewater-treating anaerobic digesters from Hong Kong - AD_UKC113_MetaG (SPAdes)... | ecosystem: Engineered > Bioreactor > Anaerobic >...
ATTTTCAGTGACTAATCTTCCTTTTACAATGGGATCATCTTCTTCATTACCAGCACGAGCCACAAAACAAACAAAGTACCGTGAGTCGCCATACGCTAATGAGTATTCATTGCGAGCAGGAGTATTTGTAATTTGGAAGGTGGAATAACTTCCTCCGCCGATTAAAAGGCCATAGAGGGCGCTTGTGCTAGTGTTGTGTATAACAACCAAATATTTATGTGTTGCAGAATTATAGTGGATCGATTTACAAGAGCCTGTTGAGAATCCAAAAGGAGAATAAACTAACGTAGGCGAAACCCCCAACGAAATTCCATCTATATTACACCCCACAACAACAGGATTCTCCTCTATAGAGTTGCTCCAAAGCACAAGGTATTGTGTACCATCGAAAGCTACCTGCGGCAAGAATTTCAAATCCCGCGCTAAAAAAGTTGTTGTACCTAATTCAATTGGTTCTCCAATTAATGAATTATCTGATTTAGAAAGCGCTTGAGCAATAACCTTTGATCCACCAGCAGGATTGTCCTTAAGCATTACAATTAAATAATTTGAATTCCCTTCTGCCCCGCAGGATGCAAAATTAGAACCTCCTACTGCAACTGGAAATTCTGCCCCAACTGTCTGAGCTTCCACAGTAATTGAACTTACTCTTACAATGAACAATAAAACTAAAAATCGAGTAACTGTTTTCATACTACATCCTCCTTTATAATTTATTGGACCTCCTTAATGGTTGTTAAAAATGTATTACTCAATTACTTTAGTAGCAATGCGAGCTATCACATCAATCAAAATGAATACGTCATTTTACTTCCAATATTTATAAAAATGGTGTACAGGACCATACCCTTTCCCCAATTTGTATTGAGTACCCGATCGTATCGCAGCTAGAACGTACGCATGGGCGTCTTTGACGGCTCGTTCTAATGAGTACCCTTTCCCCAGATACGCTGTTATGGCAGAAGATAAAGTGCAACCCGTACCGTGCGTGTTCTTTGTATCGATTTTTTTACTTTCCAGCCAGATCATCTTTGGTTTTCCCTGTGTATCACTGAGGCACAAACAATCACTGCACTTTGGTCCTTCAAGATGACCTCCTTTTAAAAGCACTGCGTTTGCTCCAAGGGAAAGAATTGTCGTAGCTGCATTTTCCATGTCAGACTTACTTTTAATTGGTAATCCTGTAAGCGCTTCCGCTTCCGGTATGTTTGGCGTAACAATCGTTGATAGTGGAAAAAACTTTTCTTTTAATAGGTCGATTGCATTTGAGCGAAGGAGCTCAGCGCCGCTGGTGGATACCATTACCGGATCGACTACGATATTTTTTACCTTCCGCACACTCAATTGTCGCGCAACAGCTTCCGTAATCGCATCATTCGCCAGCATTCCAATCTTTACGGCATCTACCGTTATATCAGAAAAAACTGCTTCTATCTGCTGTTGCACAAATTCTGGTGGAAGCGCATGAATGCCGGTCACCGCGGTTGTATTTTGAGCAGTAACAGCAGTAATGACGCTTGCACCATAGCATCCAAGCGCCGAGAATGTTTTGAGGTCGGCTTGAATACCAGCGCCTCCAATACTATCGGATCCTGCAATTGTAAGAACACAGGTATAGGTTTTCTTTTTCATTTTGCTCCTTTTGGCGTTGTTGTGTATACTTCAGAACCTGACTTTTTGAACTCTTCAGACTTTTCTTTCATTCCAGCATCAAGTACTTCATTCTCAGAAATTCCATGCTCTACTGCATACGTTCGTATATCTTCTGTAATCTTCATTGCGCAGAATCGAGGACCGCACATAGAACAGAAATGCACAAGCTTTGTTGGATCATCTGGAATTGTTTCATCATGGTATTGTCGCGCCGTAGATGGATCCAGAGAGAGATTGAATTGATCTTCCCAGCGAAATTCAAATCGCGCCTTCGACATTTCCCAATCCCATAGTTGAGCCGCCTTATTCCCTTTTGCAATATCGGCTGCGTGAGCAGCAATCTTATGAGCAATCACCCCCATCTTTACATCATCTTTTGTTGGCAATCCAAGATGCTCCTTGGGCGTTACATAGCACAGCATCGAGCAGCCATACCAGCCGATCATTGCCGCACCGATGGCGCTCGAAATGTGATCGTAGCCTGCCGCAATATCCGTAACAAGCGGTCCCAATGTGTAGAACGGCGCCTCATGACAATGCTGCATTTCTAAATCCATATTCTCTTTAATAAGATGCATTGGAATATGTCCAGGTCCTTCGATCATCACCTGACAGTCGTGCGCCCACGCAATCTTCGTCAATTCACCAAGTGTCCGCAGTTCTGCCATCTGCGCCTCGTCATTTGCATCGGCAATGGAACCAGGGCGCAAGCCATCGCCTAACGAAAAAGCGATATCGTACGCATTCAAGATGTCGCAGATTTCTTCAAAGTGCGTATAGAGAAAATTTTCTTGATGATGCGCGAGACACCACTTTGCCAGAATACTTCCGCCGCGGGAAACAATGCCGCAGAGACGCCGCTCGGTTAGCGGAATGTACCGAAGCAGCACGCCAGCATGAATAGTAAAGTAGTCGACCCCCTGTTCCGCTTGCTCAATCAAGGTATCCCTGAAAATTTCCCAGGTCAATTCTTCCGGCACGCCGCCGACTTTTTCCAGCGCCTGGTAGATTGGTACCGTTCCAATCGGTACCGGCGAATTGCGGAGTATCCATTCTCGCGTGGTATGAATATCCTTTCCCGTTGATAAATCCATAACCGTGTCGGCTCCCCAGAGAATTGCCCATCGCATTTTTTCCACTTCATCTTCGAGCGTTGAGCCAAGCGCAGAATTGCCAATGTTCGCGTTGATCTTTACAAGAAAGTTTCGTCCAATAATCATCGGTTCGCATTCTGGATGGTTGATGTTTGCCGGAATAATCGCTTTTCCCTTTGCAATTTCATCCCGAACAAATTCGGGCGTGATGTAGTCAGGAATTTTTCTGTCAGAGGCTTCACCACTATGAATTCTGCCAAATGGTACTTGTAACACACCGTTATTAGATAGTTCTCTACTCACTTCTCCGCCTAAATTCTCACGGATAGCAACAAATTCCATTTCTTCGGTGATGATTCCCTGCTTTGCGTAGTACAGCTGCGTCGGGTGTTTTCCTGTGTTAGCACGAAACACGGTATGATTGAATCCAGATTCTTGCGCACTATCAGAATTCTCGGGCTTTGGTACTGCTTCGATGCTACCGCGGCGCTGTATCCATCGATGCCGCAGTGGTTCCAATCCTTTTGTAACTTCAGGCTGCTGGTTGGAATCGCCCCACGGTCCGCTTGTATCATACAAACACATAGATGGGTTACGTCCCGCTACATCGCTTTCAGACTCAACGGTATGCAATGCAACTTTACGAAACGGAACTTTGATATTTTTGAAAATTCTTCCTTCTACATACACACGACTGCTTTGTGTAAAAGGAATGTTATTTTGACTGTTCATACAATAGTACCTCTTTTTTATACATAGAGAAATACAAAAACATGCCTATTTATAAGACTCAAAGCGGCCCCTTAAGAAGGTGGTAAATTTTTCGGTGTGTCCTGCGTATGTATAAAATGATCATATCCATGGGATTGCAACTGTACGATCTTTCTGTTGAGCGAATATTGCAAACCGAAATTTTGCTCCATAATTGTACCAATCTTCTGTAATTTCCTGCCGAAAGTTTTTTCAAATTCCGATGCAATATCCTCATACTCATCCTGCGATACCGTAACTAAAAGGCAGTAATCTTCTCCGCCAGTTGCGGCTATGAGCAACGGATCCCATTGATACTTTTCTGAAACTCTTCGAAGCTCCTGCGAGATCGGTAGCCGTTCTAATTCTATATGCGCACCACACGACGAGCGTTCCATAATACGCTGAATATCTGAATCTACTCCGTCCGAAACATCCATCATCGCATGAACCGCGCTCTTCGCTGCAAGCCATTTTCCTTCCTGAATTTGTGGCCGTGGCAGATGATGCCGTTGAATAAGGTAGTGCGCATCAGTATCAACCTCAAGGTTATTCAGTATTAGTTTGAGTCCTGCCCCAGAATCTCCAATGCAATCAGTAACGCAAATACAATCGCCAACCGTTGCTTGAGAGCGATATTTAATGGAGTGCGACTGCGCTATTCCTAATACTGTGATATTTACGACAATATCATTTTTAGATTGCGTTGTGTCGCCGCCAAGGATGTATACTCCGAAAGAATTTGCAAGCTGTTTTAAACCAGAATAAAATTCATCCATCCACTCGACCTCGATATTCAAGGGAACGGCAATCGAAATGAATGCACTCTGTGGATCGCCGCCCATTGCTGCGATGTCGCTCAAATTGACTGCCAGTGATTTATAGCCAAGTTCGAATGGTTGGATTTTCTCCCGGATGAAATGAATATTCTCGACCAGCATGTCCGTAGTTACAAGTAATGATTTTGCGGAATCAATTGGAATGACGGCACAGTCGTCTCCGATACCGACGACGCCGGCAGGAAGTGTTTGGCGTACTATTTCCGACGCTCGTTTGATACAGCCAAATTCACCTAACTCTGATAATTTCATTGTTGCCTTCTCTTGAAATTTTCAATGATGCGTTTCAATTCCTGCGCAGCAAGTTCTGGATCGCCTGCAGCGCATATCGCCGAAACAACCGCCAGTCCATCGGCGCCTGCTTCTAAGACTGCCTGAGCATTCGATGTATTGATGCCACCAATTGCTATTAATTTTTTCCGCACGCGGGATCGCAATTCCTTTAGTCCTTCGATTCCCCACTGGGTTTGAATTTCTGATTTTGTCGGCGTTAAAAAAATTGGACTTACTCCCAGATAATCAACATCTAAATTCTCCGCTTCCAGTGCTTGCTCCATTGTTTCAACAGAAAGGCCAATAATTTTTTCTTTCCCTAATAATCTCCGTGCAATATCACAAGGCATATCCTGTTGTCCAATATGCACACCGTCGGCATCAACGGCTACAGCCACATCGATCCGATCGTTGATGATGAGCGGCACATTGAAGGGTTGTAAAATCTCTTTTATTCGCCGAGCAGTTGTAACAAATTCCTTTGTCGAAATATCTTTTTCACGAAGCTGAACCGCGGTAACTCCACCTTTGACAGCCATCCGTACCACTTCTTCAACCGTACGAGGTTGTGACAGAATTCGATCAGTAACAAGGTATAGACTAAAGTCAAAATTCTTCATCATTGTTCGACCCTCAACCGTTTTTTAATATCTGCTTCCTGAAGTTGATAGAGTGCATCAAGAAAATATAATTGTAACGTGCCGGGACCCTTTGCTTTCTTCGCCGCAATTTCACCTGCAATTCCCATCACTGCCATTGCATGCGTAGCCGCTACGATTGGTGACGGATTCACAGCAGCGAAGGCTCCAGTAAGCGCCGAAGCGGTACAACCAAGCCCGGTAACTTTTGGCATCAATGGATGCCCATTGTGAATGCGGATACATCGATCATTCTCAATGATAACATCAACTTCTCCACTGACGCTGACTACACAATTGTATTGCTTTGAAAGTGCCTTTGCAGCATCTACTGCCTCATCCGAACGATAGGTACTGTCGACACCTTTTGTCGTGCCTTCTGCATGATAGAGCGCCCGAATCTCAGAAGCGTTCCCTCGAATAATCGCTGGCGGTGCTTCTACCAGTAACCTGTGAGCCGTGTCTGTTCGGAATTTCGTTGCGCCAGCTCCGACTGGATCCAGAATAATCGGAATGTTCTTTTTCTTTGCAGCTTTTGCTGCCTGTATCATAGATTCAATCCATGGCTGGCTTAAAGTGCCAATATTGATCACGAGCGCCTGAGCAATGCTCGCCATTTCTGCAACTTCTTCAATTGCATGCGCCATCACCGGTGAAGCTCCAATCGAGAGCAACGCATTTGCCGTTGTGTTCATCGCAACATAATTGGTGATGTTATGAATGAGCGGCGCTTCCGACCGAATTTTTTGAACATCAAAAAAAATACTTTCTGCTGTTATCATAGTTTGCTTTTCTCCTTTTGAGTAAATAAAAAATAAAAAGCCGTTTTCCACAACATTGTAGAAAACGGCTTCTAAAAAATTTTCTTCCCGTTTTCCTACGCTGGTATTATCCAGATCAGGTTCAGGGTATAATCTCAGCCCTCCCGATAATAAGAAGGATCGGGACCGGACACCCCTAACGGATCATAATATCAAAACAAAATGTAAAAGAACTTTTGTAATATATGTTAATGATGCACAGATGTCAAGGAATGAAAAATTTTTTCTCGCATAAATATTGCGGTTTTTTTGCAGATCAGAATCGGCATAATTATTTCCCAAAATTCTTCAGCCCTTGCATTTCCAGCGCTGTTTCGACAAATTGTTCCATTAAATTTAGAAAGATAAACATATATGAAACATACAATAACTCTTCTATGCTGCAGTGCGTTTGCTTTACTGTGGATTTCGTGTAAACAGATCGAATCAGAAAAGGATCAATCCACTATGACACTAAAAGAAAAAATAGCTCGATTCACGCCAGTTAAACTTTCTGCTGATACTTCGATGCTCTCGGCGGAAGACAAAAAAGCATTAGAGCACCTTTACGAAGCTGCTCGATATATCGACGAAATTTATTTCAGACAAGTATGGCAGGACAATCCAAAACTTCTAGAAAAACTCCGTGCCGATACTTCCACTGCTGGACAGGAACGCCTTCAGTATTTTTTGTTAAATATGGGACCATGGTCTCAGCTTGATGAAGGCGCTGCTTTTCTGAAAAACGTACCTCAGGTTCAGCCGCCACAGGCAAACTACTATCCACTCGATATGACGAAGGATGAATTTCTTCAGTGGCTCGAAACTCTAGATAATAAAACGAAAGAAACTGCAACCGGCTTCTATACTGTCATTCGGCGAGATACGAGTGGAAAGCTCATCATCATTCCTTACAACATCGAATACAAACAATGGCTTGAACCAGCGGCACAGGAATTAGAAAAGGCTGCCGAGCTAACTCAAAATCGTTCATTGAAAAAATTCTTGAGACTCCGTGCAAAAGCGTTTCGCACAAACGACTATTATGAAAGCGATGTTGCATGGATGGAACTTGATTCGCCAATCGAAGTTACAATTGGTCCTTATGAAACATACATGGATGGATTGTTCGGATACAAAGCGGCGTTCGAATCTTATATTACAATTCGGGATAAAGGTGCAACTGAGAAGCTGTCAATGTTTGGGAAATATCTCCAATCAATCGAGAATAATTTGCCAATCGATCCGAAATACCGCAATCCACACATTGCTAAGCTTTCTCCGATTCGTGTTGTCGATGTACTCTATGCTTCTGGTGAAGGAAATCGCGGCGTGCAAACAGCAGCGTTTGTTCTGCCAAACGATGAGCGCATCATAAAAGAAAAAGGCGCAAAGCGTGTGATGCTCAAGAATGTCCAGGAAGCAAAGTTCAATGCGATTCTGGTACCAATCGCACAGAAAGTTCTCGATTCTACTCAGCGTCGTTCAATTTCATTTGATGCATTCTTTACGCACATTCTTGCGCACGAACTTGTCCATGGACTTGGACCACATAATATTACGGTCAATGGACAACCCACAACTGTGCGGAAGGAATTGAAAGAACTTTACTCTGCCATCGAAGAAGCAAAAGCAGATATCACAGGGCTTTTCGCCCTCCAGTATCTCATCGATAACGACATTCTTCCGAAGCAACTTGAAGAGCCAATGTATGTTACATTCCTTGCAAGCATGTTTCGTTCGATGCGATTTGGTATTACAGAAGCTCACGGAAAAGGCGTTGCAATTCAATTCAACTATCTTACACTCGAAGAAGCAATTGAGATCGATGAAGCGAATGGAACATTTACAATCAACATCGAAAAAGCAAAAGCTGCCACAAAAAAATTGGCATCTGAAATTCTAACAGTTCAAGCCGAAGGATCGTACGACAAAGCAAAGGCTCTCATCGATCGATATGCAATTCTACATCCTGCAATGGAACGAGCGCTAACGCAGCTCAAAGATATTCCTGTGGACATCAGACCTGAGTACGTTCTTGTTCCGCCGAAGGAAGGCGCTCTTCGTTAAAGAAATTGGAAGCGAAGCTATGAAACGGAAGCAAAAAAAAAATAACAGATGGATCATCCTTGTATCAATCCTTATTATTGGATTGCTTGTAATAGCCTTACTGCAAAAACATGACACACAAATGACGAAACCATTAGCGCCAACATTCAAAAAACAAGGCGAGCTTACGTTTACAAAAGCAAGCGGCGAACCTATCATCACTATTGATATTGAAATTGCAGATACTGACGAAAAGCGCGAGATTGGAATGATGGGACGCCCAACGTTGGGTGAAAATGAAGGTATGCTCTTCGTCTTTGACAATGAACATTATGCTTCGTTCTGGATGAAAAATACAATTATCCCACTCGATATGATTTTTATAAATAAATACGGCATAATTGTTACCATCCATCAGAATACGACTCCTTTCTCTGAGCAAAGTTATACAGCAACAGCGCCGACCTTGCTTGTACTTGAAGTGAATGCCGGCTTTACAGAACAGCACAATATTAACGTCGGCGATAAAATCGATTGGCATCGTATCCAATAGTGAAGCTGCAAAATACTTTTCCGCTGGCTGATTTTTCAACTTTGCATCAATTGACTAATTCCATATCTCCACAAAAACATTGAGAGAAAATTCAGTATCTTATTTCTGTCCGATATCGATGTGCAACTAAGAGAAGTTTTTTTCCTGATGAAAGGATGTTGAATTGAGAGAAAATTCAGTATCTTATTTCTGTCCGATATCGATGTGCAACTAAGAGAAGTTTTTTTCCTGATGAAAGGATGTTGAAGTGACATTTCTTAATCCATGGGCGTTGCTTGGACTTGTTGCTGCTGCAATTCCGCTGGTGCTTCACCTTCTCAATCTACGTAGACTTCGTACGGTTGAGTTTAGTACATTACGATTTTTGAAAGACCTTCAGAAAACCTCCATTCAAAGATTAAAACTTCGGCAAATTTTGCTCCTCATCATACGAACACTTCTCATTATTTCACTAGTGATGGCTTTCTCGCGCCCCACACTTCAAGGCTCGATTCCATTCTTTCTTTCTGAGAAAGCAAAAACAACGGCTGTAATTCTGTTCGATGATTCCTACAGTATGCAGGCAAGTGATGAGTATGGCGTTTACATTGCACAAGCTAAGAAAGCTGCTCACACAATTCTTTCCTCACTGAACGAAGGCGACGAAGTCGCTCTCCTTCGTCTTTCGGAATGTAATGCGCCACAATTAACAGCTCAACTACAACATACTTTTCCCGCCGTGACATCGGCAATCGACAACATAGAACCTGTCGCTTCGTTTGTTCCCTTCAGCGCCGCGCTTCCAAAAACAATCGACATTTTCTCCACATCGCATAATTACAATCGTGAGCTCTACCTCCTATCCGATTTTCAAGAAGGATTGATCAAGGAACTTTCTTCTTCAATAAGCAATCTACCTCGATTTCCTGAACATACTCAATTCTATTTTTTCCCGATTGGTAAAAAATCGACGCGCAACGCTTCACTCGAAGCTATTTCCATACCGACAGTTATCTTTTCTCCAAATAAACCTTATACCGTTAGCGCCACAGTAGTTAATACAGGCACAATTCCGCTTGTAAATCAAAGTATTAGCATCTATCAAAATGGGAAGAGAGCCGCAGAAAAAAGTGTCGATGTTGGTGAAAGCCAACGCCGTGAAGTTGATTTTTCACTCCTTCCTCTTCAAAGAGGAACAATTACGGGAGAAATTATTCTTGAAGATGATAATTGCGAATTCGACAATAAACGAACCTTTGCAATAACGATTCCTGAACAAATCCACGTCTGTATTATAGGAACGCCTTCGGAGACGCAATATTTGTATGCAGCTCTTTCCACTTCTTTAGGCGATTCCCTTACCGCATTTCGGATTGTGCGGTGCACTCTCGAACAGCTCTCTACAGCACGGCTCAATGCTTCCGATGTTCTGGTTCTTGCTACCGATCAAGAAATAACGCCTGAACGGGCTTCGATGCTTGGAGCATTCCTCAAACGCGGTGGCGGGGTAATTCTTTTTCCACCTGAAGATCCAAATTCGTTCAATTCACTTTTTGCTATGCCGAACAACACAACGGTTTTTGGCGCTATTGAAAATATTCAGCCAACGAATCTTCCCAGCGAATTTTCTTTTATTGATTTCCGTCATCCAATTTTTTCTGACATGTTTGAATTTAAAACACCTGGTGCAAAGAAGGAAGAACAAAGAATAACTCTCGAGGCGCCATCTCTCAACCGATTTATTACTCTCCTTCCAAAACTTCAAACTCAAATTGTTGTACGATTGCCGAACGGAAAACCGTTCCTCACCGACGACGTATATGGAAGAGGGCATCTCCTTACCGTTGCAGTTAATCCCACGACAAAGTGGTCTGACTTTCCTCTTCGAGCTTTGTTTGTTCCATTTATTCATCGTGCCGTACTTTACTCTTCACAAATGATAGCAGCGCCTCTCTTTGGAGTATGCGGAGAACCAATGACCATCCCTCTCCCACCATCGCTGAACGTATCAAAAGTAACCGTCATTCCACCTGACGGCTCGCAAATTTCCGTGCCTCTTCAATGGACAGGAGATCAGTATATTGTACAATATTCGCAGACAATAATTCCAGGAATTTATTACCTTAAAAATATTTCGACGACTCTTCGTGCATTTGCAATAAATCTTGACTCCCGTGAAGGTACTCCTCCGCTTCCACAAAGTGAGATTGAAAACATTTTCAACCAAATTGTCAAATCATCTTCGGATATTCATTTTCTATCCCAAAACACGCCCATTGAATCAAGTATTGCGCAAGGAAGATATGGCACGGAACTATGGCTCTACTTCCTGATCCTTGCAATTCTCTGCGCCTTCGCTGAAATAATACTAGCACGAAATAAAAATTCAGATGACTCTCAACGACAGTCATAAACATTATGATTGAATTAGCAACAACAGATAAAGAAAAATGTATACTCGTTGGCATCACAACGCGCAATGTATCAAAAGAGAAACTTAACGAATCTCTCGACGAACTTGAACTTCTTGCCGACACTGCAGGCGCAGTTGTCGTTGAAAAGATTACGCAGGATCGTGAACGAATTGAACCAGCAACTTTTATTGGAAAAGGAAAAGTTGATGAAATCGCAGCTCGAGTTGCCGCGGAAAAAATTCCTCTCGTTATTTTTGATGATGACCTTACTGCAGTACAGGTTCGAAATCTTGAAAGAGCGTTCCAATGTAAAGTACTGGATCGAAGCGCTCTCATCCTTGATATTTTTGCCTCCCGCGCTCGCACAAGTGAAGCAAAATGTCAGGTTGAATTAGCTCAATTAGAATATCTCCTTCCCAGACTTACCAGACAGTGGACTCACCTGTCGAAACAGTTTGGAGGAATCGGAACAAAAGGTCCAGGTGAAACACAAATCGAAACCGACCGTCGCCTTGTGCGTACTCGCATCAGTCATCTCCGCGAACGGCTGGAACGAATCGCACAACAACGTTCTGTACAACGGAAAGAACGTTCGAAGCATATTCGAGCTGCGCTTGTTGGATATACAAATGCTGGGAAATCAACGCTCCTCAATCACCTTTCGGGCTCGGACGTCTTCGTAGAAAATAGATTGTTTGCAACTCTCGATCCAACGACACGTATCGTTCCACTTTCGTCATCGATTTCAATCTTGATGACCGATACCGTTGGATTCATCCGCAAACTTCCGCCACATCTTGTTGCTTCCTTCAAGAGCACTCTTGAAGAAGTAACAGAAGCTGATCTGCTCCTTCACATCGTTGATATTTCCAGCCCTTACTTTGAAGACCAAATCCATGTTGTGCTTGAAACTCTCGAAGATCTAAAAGCTCATGATAAAGCGATCATCACTGTCTTCAATAAAGTTGATAAATTGCTGGATCGTAGTATTATTTCTTCGCTTCAAGAACGTTTTCCGAATAGCGTTTTTATTTCGGCAACTCGAGGTATCAATATTCTTGGATTAAAAGAAATGATTCTGAAAGTGCTAAATCAGGAATTCATGGAAGAGACCATTACAATTCCTCACTCCAATCAACGGCTCATTGCGCAAATTTACAACTTCGCCGAAGTACTGGAACGCGACTTCAAAGAAGATGCTATCGAATTTCGAGTACGGTTTGCCAAAAAAGACAAAAATATTTTTGACCAACTTCTCCATCAGGCAAGTTCATCGTAGCTAACCATAAGTCCAATTTATTCAATAGAGAAGAGTAAACACCAACAATTTTCATTCATCTTCTCCATTACTGTTTTCCCTGTTTTTCCACTCTGGTGGAATTTGAGAAACTTTTTCTTTTCCCGTCGGTTCAAATACAGGTTTACCAAGTGGTCTAATTTTTAGCTTACCTGTGTAGAAATCTTCGATTCGTTCTTTTGCTATTGAAATGTATTTCTGCTCTTTGTCAACACCGATAGCTTTTCGGTTATTCTTTAATGCTGCAATCAGGGCTGAACCAACACCGCAATATGGATCGAAAACCCAATCATTCTCATCGGTCAACGCAAGTACGCAACGTTCTACTAATTCAATTGGATACTGACAAGGATGGATGGTTTTTTCGGGATGATTTGCCTTGACGTTGGGGATATTCCAAAATTCTTCCTCCCATTCTTGCCTAACAAATTCCCAAACATCCGAAGGATTCTTCCCAAGAGGATTACCAGAAGGCAATCCATGTTTTGGTCCCTTGAAATATCTTTTTCCTGGATATTTCGATGGGACTCGAACATCATCTAAATTAAATGTATAATTGTCTGATTTCGTGAACCAAAGTATTGTTTCGTATCTTCCAGAAAATCGTTTGCTAGCATGTAATCCATGATTAAAACGCCAGATAATCCTATTCCTTAATTTCATACCGTACTTTTTAAAGTGGCTATAGTACAACGTATCCAGCGGAAATACTTCAGAATCTTCTACAAAATTTCCTACCTGCCAGCAAATGCTCCCATCACTTCGGAGTTTCTTTATCAGTTTTTCAATGACTTGATCCTGAAAATCTAAATAAGAATCGATTGCCGTTTTATTTTCATATTCTTTACCAATATTATAAGGTGGAGATGTGATAATTAATTTTACAGTATCATCAGGAATATTGTCAAGGAATTCCAACGTGTTATCACATCTTAATATTATTTGCGCATCAAGATCAAAATTTTCTCTGATTTCAGGTCCCTTAAACATCGGATATGTACCATCATTAACTTGCATATCAAAATTTACTAAATATAACTTTAGAGAGCAATTCAAGACAAAGACGAAGTATATCTTATACTGCTCATTATATTGCTCTAAATTAAGCATTCAAACCATGAAAAATTGATTCCATAACTTTTAAAATTTCTTGCGCTTCTGAACTTCTCATCATACATTGGTACAAAAAAATTACGAAAGGATTCTGCTATGAACCGTTCATTTCCATTATTCCTAATTTTAGCGGGGTGTCTTATGTCTTGTTCTAATCAATCCGATGAACAAAAATTTCAGGAATTTCTCCAGCGGCATGTTGCCACAATTGAACCAAAATTCAAAGCAATGAATCTCGCGAACTGGAACGCGAGTGCAACGGGAGAAAAGAAATACTATGATGAGCAGGCAGCGCTCGAAATCGAATTTCGCACAATCTATTCAAACAAAGATGAATTTGCACAGTTAAAGAAATGGAAAGAGGCTGGCACAATCAAGGATTCACTCCTCCAACGTCAATTAACACTTCTCTATAATTCGTACCTCGTCAATCAAATTGAACCAGCATTGATGAAACAAATCGTTGAGAAGAGCACTGAGATTGCAAACACCTTCAATGTATTCCGTCCGACGCTCGATGGGAAGGAAGTAACCGACAATGAAATCGAAGAAATCCTCAGCTCCGAAAAAGATTCCGCAAAACGCAAAAAGGCTTGGGAAGCAAGCAAATTGGTTGGAGAAGCTGTTGCGCCCGATCTCATCGAACTCGTTCGTCTTCGAAACAAAGCAGCTCAACAATTAGGATTCAAAAATTATTATGAAATGATGCTCGTTGCTTCCGAGCAAAGCATCGGGGAAATTCAATCGATCTTCGATGAACTCGACACTCTCACAGCAGAACCATTTCGGAAGATGAAACAAACCATCGATGAAAAACTTGCACACCGTTGGGGAATTCCCATACAGGCAATGCGACCATGGCACTATCAGGATCGATTCTTTCAGGAAGCTCCAAAGATAGGTACGGTAGACTATGACAAATTCTTCAAAGGGAAGAAAGTTGATGAGCTTGCACGGCGCTTCTATGCAAGCATCGATCTCCCTGTAGATGATATTCTCCAGCGGAGCGATTTATACGAACGGAAAGGAAAATATCAGCACGCATTTGAAACAGATATCGATCGTGCAGGTGATGTTCGTGTTATGCTAAGTATCAAAGATAACGATTACTGGATGACAACGATGCTCCATGAACTTGGTCACGGCGTTTACACAAAGAACATCGACAAAAATCTTCCTTTTATTCTACGAACAGAAGCTCACATCTTTGTAACGGAGGCAATTGCACAACTTATGGAACGACAAGCACACAATGCAGACTGGCTGCAATCAATGGTCGGAATCAGCGATAGAGAAAAAGATGAAGTGCGAAAAGCAACTGATGATTATTTGCGAATGAAAGCGCTTGTCTTTTGTCGGTGGACGCAAGTGATGGTTCGCTTTGAGCGCGCTCTGTATGAAAATCCAGAACAGGATCTCAATAAACTGTGGTGGACACTTGTCCAGCATTACCAACTGATTACTCCGCCAGAGAACAGAAACAAGCCAGACTGGGCTGCAAAAATTCATCTTGCGCAGGTACCTGTGTACTACCACAACTATCAACTTGGAGAACTTGCTGCATCGCAATTTCAACATTGCATTACAACAGAAATACTCAAAACCAGCGAGCAGAATCCTTCCTACTATAATCATCCTGAGGTTGGAACATATTTACGAGATCGAATATTTGCACCTGGCGCTCGTTTGCGGTGGGATGATCTAATACGCTCGGCTACAGGCGAACCGCTGACAGCAAAAGATTTTGCACGTGAGTTTGTACAGTAAACATTGATTGTAATAACCGTTTACTTGTTTTATTATTTTCACTTTCTCGAGTCGAGGTAATTTCATTTTGTTCACTGGATGGAATTGCCTCCATTGATATTGTGAAAATATAATTTCAGGGCCCATTCTTTCTCAACCACAGGTTCTCTAAGTTACGTAACCATAGCCATTTATACACTTCTTTGCCTTATAAAAGCCAGCTGGCGAATATTGGACTATATAAAATTTACCCTTCGATCAATTTGCTTAAGATTTTGCTCCCATTTTTTTGGCATTGGCTTTGCTTTATTTTTTCGCGCTATAATTTTGGAGAAATTTATGCCGCTTATTCAATGGTCAGAGGATTTAAGTGTTGGCGTCGAAAAGTTCGACTCACAGCATAAAAAGCTCATTGCCTTAATCAATGAACTTCACGACGCAATGAAAGCTGGTAAAGGACATCTGGTATTGCATAAAACGCTGGAAGAATTGACATCATATACACAGACTCATTTTGCTGACGAAGAAAGGATTATGAAGCTCTATAATTATCCTGGATACAACGCACAAAAAATTCAGCATGATAAGTTTGTTGCTGAATTGCATGAACTCCAGCAAAAAATTGAATCGAATCCACTTTCTCTTACAATCGATGTAATGAATTTTTTGAAATCATGGCTAACGAGCCATATCCAAAAGACCGACAAAGCTTATTCATCATTTTTCGAATCAAAACATATTATATAATTAAAGGAGTTTTTAATGTCAAAAATTAAACAACTACTTAACAATCTTTCGTTTGCAACGAAAATTACACTTCTGGCAAGCGCTGCAGTTATTCTTATGGGAGTATTTATTTACGTTTATATTCTTCCCATCGTTGAAGATAATTTGTGGAATGAAAAGAGAAAACAGGTACAACATATAGTAGAAGTTGCTCACAGTACAGTCGAAGGATATGCAACTCTTGCACAACGAGGGGAAATGACTGCCGAAGAAGCACAGAAACATGCTCTTGAAGCTGTTCAATCGATGCGGTTCGATAACGATAACTATGTTTGGATCAACGACTATAATGCAATTATGCTTGCACATTCTTATTCTGAACTTATAAACAAAGATCAAACAAATTTCAAAGACCCCAATGGAGTACAAATATTTGTAAAAGCTGTGCAAATTTGCAAGCAATCTGGAGAAGGATTTTTTGAATACGAGTGGGTCAAACCAAACTCTTCAACACCAAGTCCGAAGATTTCTTTCGTGAAACGGGTAGCCGATTGGAATTGGGTTGTTGGGACTGGAATCTATGTTGATAGCGTCAATGAGCAGATCAATAGTCTTGTAGTCAGCACTTTGATTGGCGTTATTATTATGACAATCATTACGATTCTTCTTTGTGCTTATATCGGCAGAATGCTTACTCGTCCAATCCTTGATGTTGCAGAACTCATGAATAATGCCGATGTGAATACCCAATTTGAAATCGATCGTAAAGATGAAATTGGAAAACTACAGGAAGCATTCAATAAATTTGTAGGATCGATCAAAGCGACTCTTCTTGAGGTTGCGCAATCCGCTCATGAAGTTGCAAACGCCTCGGTTGAAATTTCCAGCAGTTCAGAACAGATGGCTGCCGGCGCCCAGGAACAAACCACTCAGGCAAGCGAGGTTGCAAGCGCTGTGGAAGAGATGACCAAAACGATTGTCGAGAACTCAAAGAATGCAAGTTATACCGCTGAGACAGCGCAACAAGCCAGAGCGGCGGCAGAAAAAGGCGGCGACGTTGTACAAGAGACTATCGATGGAATGCGTACAATTGCAAGCGTTTCTCGAAAGTCTGCTGAGGCTGTTAGAGCGCTTGGAGCATCGAGCGACCAAATTGGAGAAATCATCAGCGTGATCGATGACATTGCAGATCAAACAAACCTCCTGGCTCTTAATGCAGCAATAGAAGCCGCACGCGCTGGTGAACAAGGTCGAGGTTTCGCCGTCGTCGCCGACGAAGTACGAAAACTTGCAGAGCGCACAACAAAAGCTACAAAAGAAATTGCAGGAATGATCAAGAAAATCCAGACAGATACGCACAATGCAGTGCAAACCATGGAAGAAGGGACTGCAAAAGTTGATGCAGGGATAACATTGGCTGACAAAGCAGGGGCTTCGTTAAAGGAAATCGAATCAATAAGCCAAAAAGTTACCGATATGGTCAACCAGATTGCAGCAGCAAGTGAAGAGCAATCGAGCGCAAGCGAACAAATTTCTAAAAACGTCGAAGGTATATCGACTGTTACAAATCAAACGGCTCAGGCGACACAACAAATTGCTCAGGCAACCGATGAGCTAAGTAAATTAACAGAACGTCTACAAGCCCTTGTTGCTCAATTTAAACTCAAAGAAATGGAAACAATGTTGACAAAAGAAGAGCGGCATCCTAAGAATCGACATTCCCCCTTTGCAGTTCGTGCAAATGGTCAACTTGTAAAAACACACTAATGGGGATTGGAAAAGACTATGTCAAATGAACATAATACAACCGACAATAAAAAATCCGATAAGCTTCTTCAGCTTGTAAGTTTCAAAGTTGGCAATGAAGAGTTTGGCGTGGATATCTTAAAAGTGCAGGAAATCAACAGGATGATTGAAATAACTCAGGTGCCGGATTCCCCACCGGATGTCGAAGGCGTTGTAAATCTTCGCGGAAAAGTAATCCCTGTAGTTGATTTGCGAAAACGATTTGGTTTAACATCTCGCGAAGAAACAATCCATACTCGTATCATCGTCGTTGAACTTACAAATCAAACTGTAGGTTTTATAGTCGATGAAGTTAAAGAAGTATTACGAATTCCATCAAGCGTAATGGAGCCACCGCCAGATTTAGCAGTCGGGAGAAACGCAGATTACATCATTGGGATTGGTAAACTTGATAATCGATTATTGACGTTGCTTGATCTCGAAAAGGTCATGAGCAACTAATACCCCGCACCTTCCACTGGTCTCCTCCTTCTGGTGGAAGGTGTTTTTTATCTATTTTAACCCTAATTCTTTACACATCCGATAAAAATTCGATGGCGCAATACCAAGCTTCTCAGCTGCATTGGCATCGGAGCTCGAAATACTTCGTACATATTTAAAGTAACGAAGACGAAAATTACGCTCCATCTCACGGAGTGTCAGTACCTGTCCATTGTAAAACTCATCGAATGATACTTCTTTCGATAAGACAGCATTCTTAAGAATAGTTGGATCGCTTACTTCTTTGACTCCAATTCGCTCTGCGCCGCTCAAGACTAATCGCTGGGCAACATTTCGTAACTCGCGTACATTGCCAGGCCATTTATAATTGATAAGAATTTCATACGCTTTCGGCTCGACTTCAGGAGGGTTAATGCCCATATCATTACTAAAATATTCCAGAAAATGTTTAAATAGTAAGACAATATCTTCACCTCGTTGGCGGAGCGGTACAACATCAATGGGAATGACATTTAGACGGTAGTAAAGATCCTCACGGAATCGACCCTCGCTTACTTCCGCTGCAAGATTTTTATTTGTAGCCGCAATGATGCGCACATTGACAGAGAGACTTCCCGTCCTTCCGATTTTTTCAATCTCT
>Ga0208825_1001371_pt1 | contig 18761 bp, 14 predicted proteins | sample AD_UKC113_MetaG_FD_184450 | JGI IMG/M metagenome (GOLD analysis project Ga0208825, IMG submission 184450) | Active sludge microbial communities of municipal wastewater-treating anaerobic digesters from Hong Kong - AD_UKC113_MetaG (SPAdes)... | ecosystem: Engineered > Bioreactor > Anaerobic >...
CTTTGTACAACACAAGACGGGTTTGAACTCGCTGAGGCTGATTTGAGAATGAGAGGTCCTGGAGACATTGAAGGCACTCAACAAAGTGGACTTGCAATTGATTTGCACCTTTCGGATTTATCTAAAGATTCTCAAATTCTTGAAGAAGCAAGAAGAGTGGCCACTGCAATTTTAGCAGAAGATCCCTTTCTTGAAGACAAGGAAAATAAAATTCTTGGCGAAGTATTAGAAAGTCTGAGAAAAGAGATAAAAGATTACTCAAAAATAAGTTAAACTATTATGAAATTTATAGGAGCACATGTAAGCGCAGCCGGGGGAGTTGAGAATGCCCCTTTTAATGCACACCAGATAGAAGCAACAGCTTTCGCTCTCTTTACAAAAAACCAGAGGCAATGGTTTTCATCTCCTCTAACAAAAAGCAGTATTGAACTTTTCAAACAGAGATGCATCGAATATGGATACAAACCAAATCAGATACTTCCACATGACAGTTATTTGATTAATCTGGGACATCCAGAAAAAGAGGGACTTGAAAAATCCAGAAACTCTTTTATTCATGAACTACAGCGATGTGAACAGCTCGGGCTCGACAGGCTGAACTTCCATCCCGGAAGCCATTTGAACAAAATTGATATAGACACTTGTCTGCGAATAATTTCTGATTCAATTAATATTGCACTCGAACGAACAAAAGGAGTAACTGCTGTTATAGAAAATACAGCAGGACAAGGCAGCAACCTTGGACACACATTTGAACAGATTGCACAAATATTGTATTACGTTGAAGATAAAACCAGAGTTGGAGTTTGCATAGACACGTGTCACTCATTTGCTGCAGGATATGACTTGTCCACTCCTGAAGGTTTTAGAGACACTTTCAACAAATTTGAAAAAACAATCGGTTTGGAATATTTGAAAGGCATGCATCTCAATGGAGCCAGGAAAGGTCTTAACTCTCATATAGACAGACATGAGCCCATACAAGAGGGAGTGCTTGGAACTGATGTTTTTAAATTAATAATGCGTGATCCACGATTTGACAATATACCACTTATACTCGAAACCCCTAATGAATCAATCTGGAAAGAAGAGATTGCTCTTCTCAAAAGTTGGGTATAAATTATAAAATTACCAAGCCGACTTAAGAGTTACCGTCCTGTTAAAAATCACCTTGTCTGCTGTTGAATCATTATCCTTAATAAAATAACCTATTCTTTCAAATTGGACAGCTATTCCGGAATTGTCTTCAAAGAGGTCCGGCTCACAATGGGCAGTGGCTAATTCCAAAGAATGAGGATTAAGGTAGTCTGTGTATTGTTTCCCATCAGGCACAGAATCCATATCTGCAAGTGTAAAAAGTCTGTCAAACAGACGTACTTCAGCACATTTAGAGTGTTTAATGGAGACCCAGTGAATTGTACCTTTTACAGAACGCCATTCTCCTGCTCCCGGACGACTTAAAGGATCATATGAACATCTTATCTCAACAACGTTACCCTCAGAATCCTTAATAACTTCCTCACATTTAATTATATAGGAATATTTAAGTCTGACCTCGCCTCCGGGTTGCAATCTGAAATATTTTTTTGGGGGGTTCTCCATAAAATCATCCCTTTCAATATAGAGCTCCCTTGAAAAAGGAATCTTTCTTGATGGTCCATCAGGATTATCAGGATTTAATGGAGCAGTCATAGTTTCTACCATATCCTCGGGATAGTTAACTATTAACAGTTTTACAGGGTTTAGTACCGCCATGTAACGATTGGATCTTTTGTTCAAATCCTCCCTGACGCACCATTCGAGAAGAGAGAGATCAATAACATTATCTCGTTTTGCAACACCAACCTTGTCTGAAAAAAGTCTTATGCTCTCTGGTGTAAAACCTCTTCTTCTCAACCCACAAATCGTAGGCATTCTGGGATCGTCCCATCCTGACACCACATCGGATTTGACCAGTTCGAGCAGTTTTCTCTTGCTCATAACTGTATAGGTCAGATTCAATCTTGCAAATTCATATTGATGAGAAGGGAAAATTTCAAGTTTTTCAATAAACCAGTCATAAAGAGGACGATGTACATCGAACTCTAAAGTGCAAATGGAATGTGTGATTTGCTCTATGGAATCACACTGTCCATGAGCATAATCATACATTGGGTAGATGCACCATTTGTCACCAGTACGATGATGAGTAGCATGAATTATCCTGTAAAGAATAGGATCCCGCATCAGCATATTTGGGTGAGCCATATCAATTTTTGCTCGAAGAACCTTTTCTCCATCTCTATATTTTCCTTCGCGCATTTCCGAAAAGAGTTTGAGATTCTCCTCAACGCTCCTATCTCTGTATGGACTCGGAATACCGGGTTGGTTTACAGTACCTCTATTGAGTCTGATCTGTTCTTGTGTCTGATCATCTACATATGCTAGACCTTTCCTAATCAGTTTTTGAGCCCAAATATAAAGTTGCTCGAAATAATCGGAAGCATAGAGCTCTCTTGCCCATTTAAAGCCCAACCATGAAATATCCTCCTTGATAGAATCCACGTACTCAGTATCTTCCTTGGCAGGATTGGTATCATCAAACCTGAGATTGGTCTCGCCGCCATAGCGTTGAGCAAGACCAAAATTTAGACATATACTCTTGGCATGACCTATATGAAGATACCCGTTAGGTTCCGGAGGAAAACGAGTACGAATAGATTTATATTTGCCTGAAGCAAGGTCATTTTCAATTATCTCCTCCAAAAAATTCAATGAACGTTCGTTTTTTTCCGGTTCTTTTTCTGTCTCTTTCATACATCGTTCTTAAATTGGGGCAAATATAAGATTCTTTACGTAAATTTGCAGTCAAAATAATCAAAATATGGTACAATCAATGACCGGTTATGGTCGAGCTGAATGTTTAACAGGCAAAAATAGAATTATTGTTGAAATACGATCTGTTAATGGTAAAAACTCTGACATTAATTTCAAATCCTCAGTTATACCACGAGATAAGGAGACAGAATTAAGACAGTTGATTATAAAATATCTTCAGCGGGGTACAATTGATCTCTTTCTCACCATAGAATCACAAGGAGAGGAAAAAGGGAAAAAAATAAATAAAGAACTGTTTGTTTCATATTACAATCAAATAAGAGACATTAACCAGCTGTTAGAAGAGAAGCTTGATTATTCAGGTCTGATAAATACCATTCTAAGACTCCCCGAAGTTGTTGATAATCAGAAAGAAGATCCGGGAGACAATTGGGAATCAGTGAAATCTTGTATCGAAAAGGCACTTTCAATGCTCTGTGATTTCAGAACAACCGAAGGAAAAAGATTGGCTGAAGACATATTAATGAGGGTTAAACTGATAACTAACTGTATCACAGATTTGGAGAAATACGAAGTTCAAAGGGTTGAGGCAATTAAGGATAGACTTTATTCGAGAATTCATGAACTCTCTTGTTCCCCTGACATTAACAGGCTCGAACAGGAGATAATATATTACGTCGAGAAACTTGATATTACTGAAGAAAAGGTTCGCCTGGGACAGCATTGCAAATATTTTCTGGAATGCATGGAAAACGAACAATTCCCTGGCAAAAAACTTGGCTTTATTGCTCAAGAGATGGGACGTGAGATCAACACAATCGGTTCAAAAGCCAATCATGCTGAAATCCAGAAGATAGTAGTAATGATGAAAGACGAACTTGAGAAGATCAAAGAGCAGATTCTCAATATTCTATAATAAATAATTCAATCTATTTGTCAAGAAGTGTCCTGCGCCAGAACATCAATTCCTCGTTATTGGCATGATTATTCTGATAGCCCCTGTATCCGTGCATCCCGCCAGGATATACCATCAGTTCAAAATGCTTACCCTCTTTCTGTAATGCATCAATCAACTGCATAGTATTCTGTAGATGGACATTATCATCGCCAGTACCATGAGTAAGATAAAGAATTGCCCCATCATTATCCCGATACAAGGAAGCTTTACCGGTTACTGCAGAATGTTTGTATCCCTCAGGATTACTCTGTGGTGTATCCATGTATCTTTCAGTATAGTGTGAATCATAAAGAGCCCAGTCGTATACACCGCCTCCTGCCAATCCAAATCTGAAATAATCGGCTCCCTCTGTCAATGCAAGAGCAGTAATGGTTCCACCAAAACTGAATCCTGTAATACCAAATCTTGAACCGTCTATAAAAGGAAAAGCTTTTAAATATTTTGCCCAAAGGATATAGTCCTGAATTTCATAGTTGCCCAAATCTCTGAAGACATAATTAATTCCTTTTTTGCCGCAATGTCCTGAAGCTCTATTATCCACAGTAACTTGTATAACTCCATCCCTGGCCAACTGCAAAATATTGCCAGAAGGTGTCTTCCAAGTATCCATGACAGAACTTGAGTTTGGCCCACCATAAATATAAAAGAGAACAGGATATCTTTTACTTCTATCCATATTCAGAGGCCATATTATTGAAGCCGGCAATTTAAAACCATCAGATGTAATAAGAAACATCAAATCCGATTTAGGAAGAGCATTAAATAAAGAATCTTCACCTATGCTGCTTTCAATTTGCTTTAACATGCCAGAATTGACCACAACCGAGGCAGACGGAGTTTTTAAATTAGATATGATTGCTGCAAACTGTCTCTTATCAGGTGAAAATACAACTGAAGTATAATTAAAATCTCCAACCGAAGTCTTTTTTACACTTTCAACCTGAAAATTACTTTTCCACTTAAGGAAATATACATCGTTTCTCACTGAAGTTTCACCTCTCGACGTAAAATATATAGAGCACAAATCCTCATTAAGCTCAAGTAACTTGGTACCCCAAAAATTACCATTTGTCAGTTTATGAAGAGTACCACCATTATAATCCACATAGTAGATTTGTTCCCACAAGTCAAAATCTCTGACAAAATATAATCCCTGTTTCCCTGTTTTATATTCCTCAATCCATTCTATCCATGTCGGCTGATTTTCTCTGTAAATCTGTGTTTTACTGCCACTTGAAGCAGAGAAAGAATAGAGACGGAAATCATTCTGATCACGATTCATCCACTGTATTAACAATGCCTCCGAATCTGGTCTCCAAACAGGCATACCGAAATACTGATCTTCCTTACTGTCAAAATCCGCCCATATGGTTTTTCCTGACAAAATATCTATTATGGCAATCTTTACCTCTGGATTTGGATCGCCTGCTTTGGGATATCGAGTTTCTGCAACAGAACCGTGCTGTCCTGAAAAATTGAAAATCGGGAACATGGGCACATTAGTGTCGTCAAATCTGTAAAATGCAAGTTTTTTGCTGTCAGGTGACCACCAGAAAGCTCTGTATTCACTGAGACGACCAAAAATCTCTTCGTAATATACCCATGATGCATATCCGTTTTTAATAAGAGACGATCCATCAAATGTGTAGCGTTTTTCAATACCTGAAGCTATCTCAATTATATAAAGATCATTGTTACGAGTCAAAGCTATCATCTTACCGTCAGGAGAGATTGTTGGATTTTTATCCCCCTTTTTAATCAATTTATAATGTTCAAGGTCTTTGCCTTCAGCAGCAACCTCATGCAATTGGCCAGTTTTGGTGTCATATTCAAAGCTTATCCGTTTCATGTCTCTATTACCTGAAAGCAAAACAGTACTGTTGTCTTTCCAACCAACAGGCCTTGCAATACTCTTAACTGCCTGTCCATAGATAACTGACGAAGCAAAAATGGCGATAGTAATAACTGCCATCTTTCTTGCATTATTGATTATACACATAATTAATTATTAAAAAATTTATTATTAAAATTCACAAGATAAACATGTTCAAATCCTCTCGTAATAGCAGTATACAGCCATTTAAGATCGTCAAGGGTCAGATAATCCCTCCAAAAAGGATTGTCAATAAAAACACATTTCCATTGACCTCCTTGTGATTTATGACATGTGACTGCTGCTGCAAACTTAATCTGCATGGCGTTGAAATAGTTGTCTTCCCTCACTGCTGCAAGTCTCTTTCTTTTAGTCCGAATTTCTGAATAATCAGCAAAAACACCATAAAATAGACTTTTTTGCTGCTCTGAAGACAAAGAGGCACTTTCGCTTTCCAGTGTATCCAATATAACTTTAGCACTAATCTCTATATCATGATAGTCTAAGAATTTCAAAACAGCATCTGCAAAGTGAAAACTATACCGTTCTTCAAAATGAGATATTTTAACCAGCTCTGCAACGTCACCATTAGCAATAAAATCAAGTTCTGCAACGTCATTACCAGCGAACTGGTAACAATTCTTAACAACCATCACCTTGTCGCCTTTATTAATATGCTCTTCCCTGCAAAGAATTCTATATCTTATCTCTCTATTGTACAAATTAGCTCTTTTATTTGATCTGCAAAGGACAAGCGTCTCTTCATTTCCATAGCTATCATAGGCTTCTCCTATTTTTTCAAGCAATTCATTCCCGCTAACTCTTTCAATATCATTAAAACTTTCGAGTTCAAATTTTGGAAATTCAATTTCTTTTCTCTCTATCATATGTCTGAGCAGCGTTGCATTATGTAAAATGCCTGATAACTGTGCCTGCCTTACAACGTCTGTCATGGAGCAATATGTTACCCCTCCCCATTTTGAAAGATAAGCAGAGTCCAATGCCCTTGAAATATCAGCTCCTATAGGTGGTAATTGAGCTGAATCCCCTATTAAAATGAGTTTATTATTTTCTCTGGAAAAAACATATTTCATTAAATCTTCAAGTAAGTCTCCGGAACCAAACATGAAAATGTCCGAACTACCAGAAGAAATTAAAGAAGCTTCATCGACGATAAATATTGTGTCTTTGTGTTTATTAATGTCCAGTACAAATTGTCCAAATCCATCACCAAGAGATTTTTGTCTATATATTTGCTTATGAATTGTCAAAGCCCGGACATTTGTATAGTTAGATAATACCTTTGCTGCTCTGCCAGTAGGTGCCATTAAAATAAAAGGCTGCTCCAGTTCTGTAATAGTAGTAACGAGCGATGCAATTGCAGAGGTCTTCCCCGTGCCTGCATAGCCATTTATAACCATTATTTTATTACTGTCAGAACAATTAATGAAAACTGAAAGGGCTTTAAAAAGTGAATCCTGAGATTGAGTTGCCTCAAATCCCAGATAAAAAAGCATCTTTTTATACAAGAAATCGTCAACCGGCATATTCTCTATCTCCAACGTCTTATTGAGAAAACAAGAATGAGAGGATAGATCTCGAGACGACCGAGAAGCATTTCAAAGCCAAGCAAAATTTTTCCCGCATCAGGAATAGAAGAATAATTGCCCAACGAACCCACCGCACCAAATCCTGGCCCACAATTGGCCATATTGGCTATTGAGCCTGAAAGAGCCTCAGTGACCCCAACTCCCATAAGTGTAAGCAACATGGCTACAATCAATACAATAAACAAGTACAAAGCAATGAAAAGTGAAACTGAATGGGCAATATCCGATTCAAGAATATTTTTGCCAACCTTAACCGAAACAACTGCATTTGGATGGAGTTGCTTTATAATTTGAGCCTTGACTGATTTAAAAAATATCCATATCCTGTCAACTTTAATTCCTCCTGTGGTAGACCCTGAACAAGCACAGGAAAGAGTGAAGTACGTAATAACCAGCATTGAAAAACCTGGCCAAACAGATGAATCTTCAGAAGCAAAACCCGTTGCTGTGCCACAAGAAATTACCTGAAAATATCCATGTCTCAAACAAGTGGCTAAATTGTCATAAATACCTGCAAAAAACAAGTTTAGCCCAACAAATGCACCTCCAATTAAAATCGAACCTATATAAAGCTTGACTATTGGAGATTTGAACAGTTTATTAGATTTGCCTGAAACAGCGCCAAAGAGCAATCCAAAATGTAAACCTGAAAGTATCATGAATATCATGATAATAAGTTCTACAGGAAAAGAGTTGAAGGCTTTGACTGACAGATTTCTTGTGCTAAAGCCACCAGTCGCAACAGTACTGAAAGAATGAACAACAGCCTCAAAAAGAGACATCCCCGCAAACATCAGTAAAATTGTCTCAATTACAGTAAGACCCACATAAACAATTGCAATTATAGTTATTGTCTGACGTGCTTTATACCTGAAATTTTCTCTTGAAAGATCAGATATTTCCATTTTACTCACCCTCATCCTAATAGAGCTTAATGCAGGTAAAATCAACAACATAAACAATACGACTCCCATACCTCCCAGCCAATGTGTTGAGGCACGCCAGAAATGAAGCCCTTTAGGAATTCCTTCAACATTTGTCAAAATAGTTGCTCCGGTAGTAGTATAACCAGAGACACTTTCATACCAGGCATTTGCTATTGAAAACTCACCTCCATACAGAATATAAGGCAACATCCCGAAAATACATGAAAAGATCCAAGCCAATACAACAATAACAAATCCTTCTTTATTGTTAATCTCAGGTTTGTTTTTTACAAATATCATGGGAAAAACACCACATACAAAAGTAATAATTGCGCTCATTATAAGTGGTGAAAATGAAGAATCATAGCCATTACCGGCTGACACTAATGCTGAAATCAACATGAAGACAGCATTCATAAAGAGAGCCATGCCGACATATCTGCTTATAACACTATAATTCATGTTGCTGCTTTTCTCTCTTTAAATTTCTGTTTTCATCAATAATACTCTTAACATCAGAATTCAAATCCTGAAGTTCATCATCGTTTTCCAACTGAACATTATAACTTTTATTATATTCTCTGTAATTCTTAATACCTTTGGAAATTAAAATAATAGGAGATATAAAATAAATATTCAGAAAATAGTTAAAAAGCAGCACAAGCATTAATCCTGCTCCTACAGCTATAATACCTGGCATAATGCTCCTGTAGTAACCTTCCTGAAGCTCCTTTGTGTTTTCTGCTAGTGCAGCCTGGGTCATCAATCCCAATTGCTTTTTATATTTATTTAAATTATTGTAAACAGGCTTAAGCTCCTCCTCATACCACTTTATTCTTTCCCTCAAACTTTTAAGCATTATATCAGAAGTACTGTTAATGACAGAAATGTAATCCAAATATGCTTGAGAAAGAGAGTCCACCACAACTCTCTCTTCATGTGATGTAAATCCTCTCCTTATATTGCCGAGATACTTGTGTAAACGATCATCAGGAAAAATCTCTACACTTTTGACAGATGAGTCTTTAATAACGCGACTCAAAAGCTCAAAATTATATTCATCAGTAAGTTCGAGAAGTAATCTGGAAGTATTAATACTATTTATATTATCCTTCATTAAATTTGTAACATTCTGTCTCATACGGCTAAATTCAAAAACAGATATTACGCTGGATATAAACAGGACAACCCCTATTATGACAAAACCAAGCGAGATTTTTCTACGAATTCCCATAATTTAAGTTTTATATGCAAATATAAAGATACGGTTTATAAAAAGATAACCTTCCGGAAAATTATCCGAAAGGTTAAAAAAACAACATTATCTGAAAATATTATTTGACAGTTGCCATGTGAGCTATCATGTCAAGAACCTTGTTTGAATATCCCCATTCATTGTCATACCAGGACACAACCTTTACAAAGTTTGGATTGAGTGATATGCCGGCTCCAGCATCGAAAATAGATGTACGTGGGTCTGTAATAAAATCAGATGAAACTACAGCATCCTCTGTGTATCCAAGAATCCCTTTAAGTTCATTTTCGGAAGCTTTTTTCATGGCAGCTTTTATCTCATCGTAAGTAGCAGGTTTCTCAAGGCGACATGTAAGATCAACCACAGATACATCTACAGTTGGAACCCTAAATGACATCCCAGTCAACTTGCCTTTCATTTCAGGGAGTACTTTCCCAACAGCCTTGGCAGCTCCTGTAGAAGAAGGAATAATATTAGCTCCGGCAGCGCGACCACCTCTCCAGTCCTTAGCTGAAGGAGCATCAACAGTTTTCTGAGTATTGGTTGTTGCATGAACAGTCGTCATCAATCCTTCAATAATGCCAAAGTTCTCATGGAGCACCTTAACAACAGGAGCAAGACAGTTAGTTGTACATGATGCATTTGAAACAATTGACTCTCCGGCATATTTCTTATGATTGACTCCATAAACAAACATAGGAGTATCGTCCTTGGAAGGAGCTGACATAATAACTCTTTTAGCACCTGCATCTATATGAAGTTGGGCACTCTCCTTTGTAAGAAATAGACCTGTTGATTCAACAACATATTCAGCACCTACTTCACCCCATTTCAGATCTCCAGGATTTTTCTCAGCTGTAACTCTAATAGGATTCCCATTTACGATAAGCATGCCATCTTTAACATCGACAGTACCGTCAAACCTTCCATGGACTGTATCATACTTCAACATGTAAGCCATATAATCGACACTTATCAGGTCATTTAAGGCAACAATCTGAATATCATCCCTTGACTGAGCAGCACGGAAAACCAAACGGCCTATACGGCCGAAACCGTTAATACCAACTTTAATTTTGTTCATCTTGCAATTATTTATTAGATTAACACTATATAATCTTGGGCAAATATAAGCATTTTTGGGTAATACTCCGGCAAAATTACTATTTTTGTAAGATTAAAGAAAGAAATCGATTTGAATAAAAAATGAGGAAGATTCTGATTACTAATGACGACGGAGTTAAATCAAAAGGAATTTCGCACTTGGTGGAGATGATGCTCCCATATGGAGAATTAACAGTTGTTGCACCTTTTGAGGCACAATCAGGGATGTCGGTGGCACTAACTATTGGCAAACCGCTGAGATTGACAGAATTGAAGAGTGGTAATGGATTGAAAGTTTACGCATGTTCGGGAACACCTGCAGATTGCGTTAAAATTGCAATGAATCAGTTATTTCCAGACGAGTTACCTGATTTTCTTGTATCAGGTATCAATCACGGCTCAAATGCATCAATTGCATCATTATACTCCGGCACACTTGGCGCAGCAATAGAAGGCACTATTTACGGCATTCCGTCCATTGGGCTTTCGCTCTGCTCACATAAACAAGATGCAGATTTTTCAGGTGTTACACATTTCGGAAAGATAATTATTGATAATTTTATTGAACATCCTGTTGGCCCTGACGCTTATTTAAATGTCAATTTCCCGGATCTCAAACCGGAAGAGATTAAGGGTATTAAATTTGCCAAACAGGGAAGAGGTAAATGGATCAAAGAGTTTGAACAGAGAGAAGACCCTTACGGTTTTAAATATTACTGGATGACAGGAGAATTTCTCAACCTTGAACCTGACAATGAAAAATCTGACAACAATGTAGTTGAAAGTGGATATGTCAGTGTTGTCGCTCACAAAATAGACAATACTGATTACGATGAAGTAAATAGACTAAAATCACTCTGGAAAATATGAAATATTACATCATTGCAGGTGAGGCATCAGGAGATCTTCATGGATCCAATCTCATGAAAGCGCTTTTTGAGGTAGATCAGGAAGCTCAGATACGCTTCTGGGGAGGCGATTTGATGGCTTCAGTAGGAGGTACTCTTGTAAAACACTACAAACAAACTGCAGTGATGGGAATATTTGATGTGATTTCAAAATTAGGGCCCATTATTCGTAATTTGCAATTTTGTAAAAAAGATATTATTGAATATCAACCTGATGTTATAATTCTTATCGACTATCCCGGTTTTAATTTCAAAATAGCCAAATTTGCCAAGAAACATTCATTAAGAGTATTTTACTACATCCCTCCTACTGTCTGGGGATGGAAAGAATGGAGGATTAAAAGCCTGACAAAATATGTAGACAGAATCTTTATAATTTTCCCGTTCGAAGTTAACTATTATAAGAAAAAGGGAATTAAAGTTTTCTATTTTGGAAATCCTCTTCTCGACAGCATTGCCGGTCACAGATGCAATTTTGAGAGCTTTGAAGAATTCACCAAACGATGCAATCTTGATCAAAAACCAATTATTACTCTGCTTCCAGGTAGTAGAGTAAGTGAGATAAAACACCTTTTGCCTGTTTTTTCCAAACTTGAAAGCGAGTTCCCGGATTATCAACTAATTGTCGCCGGCGCACCATCAATCGATGAGAAAATATACCTTCCATACATATCAGGTACAACTATAAAACTCCTGTTTGGCGAAACATACTCGTTACTAAAACATTCCAGGGCTGCAGCATTATGTTCCGGTACAGCAAGTCTTGAGGCAGCAATTCTCGATACACCACAGGTGGTTTGTTACAGAGCAAAGCCAATTTCAGTAGCAATAATACGGCCATTTGTAAAGGTAAAATATATAAGTCTCGTTAATCTCATTTTCAACCAGCCTGTTGTCAAAGAGCTTATTCAAGAGGACTGTACTGTTGAAAATTTAGCTGACGAACTACGTAAGATTCTTTCAGAAAAAGAGAGCATAAAAATCAGAAACAAATATGCCAAATTGAGAAAAATATTGGGAGATGCCAGCTCATCCAGGCGAATCGCAGAATCTATGTTGAATGAGATTCAATCTCTATCTGATGAAAATTTATATTATAAATATTATAAATCTCCTATCGGCATGCTTAAACTGATAGCAGACGAAGATTCTTTAGTTGCAATAAGATATATCAGAGAAGATACAGAAGAAAAATATCATGAAAAATCCAACCCAAAAGGAAATTCAATACTCGAAAATGCGGCAAGGCAACTGGAAGAATATTTTGCAGAAAAACGTAAAGTTTTTGACATTCCTTTAAAACCAACCGGTACTCCTTTTCAACAGAAAGTCTGGAAAGAGCTGTCCAATATTCCCTATGGTCAGGTTAAGACGTACGGTGAAATAGCCTCAATTGTGGAAACTAAAGATGCCAGCAGAGCCGTAGGTAATGCTTGCAGGCTGAATCCTCTCCCTATAGTTATTCCTTGTCACAGGGTTATAGGCGCAAATAACAGACTAACAGGTTTCAACATGGGAATAGATAAAAAACTATTTCTTCTTACTCTCGAAAAAGCTTATGAAAGCTCTGAAGTAAATCTTTTTAACTCAAACTCGAACTTTAATTCAAATAGGATTGATAATGATAATTAAGGCGCATAAGTACCAGGGAGCAGGTAACGACTTCATTATTTTAGATAACCAAAATAATAATATAGAACTATCTGCAGAACAAATCAGACATTTATGCCACAGAAGATTTGGAATAGGGGCAGATGGTCTGATGCTACTCGAAAAAAGTGAAAAATATGATTTCTCGATGAAATTCTACAATTCTGACGGAATAGAAGGCCCAATGTGTGGCAATGGAGGAAGGTGTCTAGTTGCTTTTGCATACCATTCAGGCATAAAAAATTATCATTTTGAGGCAAGTGATGGAGAACATAGAGGGACAGTACTCGTAGGTACTCCTTCGAAATGCATAGTTGAGCTTGAAATGATAGATGTTCATGAAGTTAAGGAATACTCTCCCAAGTCATTTTTTCTTAATACTGGAGCTCCTCATCTTGTGATTTTTGTCGAGAAGTTAAAGGATTATGATGTCTTGGAACAAGGTAAATTCTGGAGACATCATCCAAATTTTCATGGTGGCACAAATGTAAATTTTGTGCAGGGTAATTGGGGAAGAAGTGCTATTCCAGAAGGTGTAGACCTTTTCGTAAGGACTTTTGAGAGAGGCGTTGAGGATGAAACATATGCCTGTGGGACAGGCGTTACTGCTTCTGCAATTGCATTTCATAAATTATTTCAGAGAAATCTCTATCCCTCAGGTACTGTTTCCACAAGAGTACAAACTATTGGTGATATTCTTGATGTTAAATTTGACTACAATGGCGAAGACGAATATTCCAACATAAAACTTAAAGGTCCTGCTACTTATGTCTTTACCTGTGAAATTGAAATATGATCATGAATATTGCATTATTTCCCGGATCTTTTGATCCAATTACATTAGGACATATTGATATCTTAAAATCTGCGCTAAAGCTTTTTGACAAAGTAGTTGTCGCCGTAGGATATAATATACAAAAAAAAGGGCTTTTCACTGTTGAAGAAAGGTTGAAATTGATAGAAGATAGTGTAAGGTCAATTAATCAAAATAATAATATTGAAATTGCCTCTTATTCCGGATTGACAATTGACTTTTGTAAAAAAGAAAATATTAAGTTTATTATACGAGGACTAAGAACCACAACTGATTTTGAGATGGAAAGGGTTGTTGCTCAAGCCAATCTAAGTATGGCCCCGGATATTCTTACTGTTTTTATACCATCACGTCATGAATACTCATTTATCTCTTCTACTGTAGTAAGAGATGTTATAATAAACGGAGGTGATGCAACCCCTTTTCTTCCTGATGGAGTTGACATATCTGAATATTTAAATAAAGTCTGAATGATTCGCAAGGCACTTTCAATATTTGGTTTAATTTGTTGCCTTATCATTAGTGTCCATGGTCAGGAGAAAGAGAAGCTGGAAAAATATATCGATCAATATATAGCAATGACTCCTCCTTCGCCAGACTCTTTATATGCAGCCTGTGACTATTTGATAAATATAAGCAATGATACTGCTATTCAGGCTCATATTGCAGGATATCTTTTTAATAAATTTTATTCTTCTCCAATAATGGGAATGGAAAGTGTCGCCATTCATATTGCCAAAAACTATTTTTTAAACAAAAAACTCAACTGGCATGGAGATGACGGAATGCTTTTCCTTAGACTCTTCGTCGAATTTAACGAGAACTCCCTAATAGGAATGAAAGCTCCTGAACTTATTCTTCCTGATACTTCCGGCAATTTGCATTCATTAAGAAATTTGGATGCAAATTATACTGTTATCTATTTTTTTGATACAGATTGCAGTCTCTGTCAAAAAGAACTGCCGAAACTAATTGAAATTGCAAATAAATTCAAGGACAGTGATTTGCATGTATATGCTGTTTATACACAAGCCAATGAAAACAATCTTAAACAATTCATCAGAGATGAATTCCCAAAATCAGTAAACAATTGGACTTTTGTGTGGGACCCGGATTTTAAAAGCGGATTCCATAAACTGTATAATGTGCTTAAAACCCCTCAAATCTTTCTACTTGACAGAGATAAAACAATTATTGGTCGGAATCTTGACCACACGTCATTAGACCAATTATTAAGTTCATATACTGAGAGCAGAAATAACTTGTCAAAAAACATACGTGCATTTCTGAATGATTACCTTAAAGTCGTAAAACTTGACGATACTTCGTCTATAAGATTAGCTATCGAACCTCTCTTTATTAAAAGTACAGAAAGTGATATTGATCTTTACAGAATGATGTTTACTGAATTGTTTGATATTTTACAACGTTCAGATGACACAACTTATCAAAATTGTGCAATTTATGTTGCAGAAAATTACATACAAAACAGAAAAGAACTTTGGTGGGATAACTCATTTCCGGAAGATTACGTGCCAAAAATGATTGAGAGAATAAAGAGCAACAAAATAGGAGCAATTGCAAACGATTTTATCTTCTATACTGATAAATTAAAACCTGTAAGATTACATGAAATTAACGCAAAATACACAGTTTTATATTTTTACAGTCCTAAATGTGCTGTTTGCAAACCTTTTGGAATGGATTTGGCTGATATGTACAAAGCGCTCCATAAAAAAGGGGCATTTATCCTTGCAGTAGATGTTGAAAGTAGATTTGAAGATTTTATAAAGTCAGTCAAAGAGAACAAGTGTCCATGGATAAGATGTTTTGTTAAAGATGAGGACAGACTGGAACTCTTCTATAAATTCAGGACAGAAGAGGTACCAATGATTTATCTTCTCGACAGTGATAAAAAAATTATCGCAAAAAAAATAAATACGACCAAATTAAATGAATTGGTAAAATGATAACAGGAAAATATAAAGAGTTCTATAATGAACTTCTCAAACAGATTCCTTCTGAAAGAATGCATCATGATGCTTTAAGTACTCTGGCTTTTGGAACTGATGCATCATTTTACAGACTAATTCCAAAACTTGTGGTAAAAGTTAAGGATGAAAAAGAACTTCAACTAGTCGTTCGGCTGGCAAGTAAATTTGATATACCGGTTACCTTCAGGGCAGCAGGGACATCTCTTTCAGGTCAGGCAATCAGCGACTCTGTCCTTGTTTTGGCAACACATGGATGGCAAAAGCATCAGATTATAGAAAACGGCGAGAAAATACGTCTTCAAGTTGGTATCAGAGGAGAGCAGGCAAACAGGTATCTCGAAAGATACAGCAGAAAAATCGGTCCAGATCCTGCATCATTAGACAGTGCCATGATAGGAGGTATTGCCGCCAATAATGCTAGTGGAATGTGTTGTGGAACATCAGAAAACTCATATAAAACAATAGCTGACATTCGGATTATAATGAGTGATGGGACAATTCTCGATACTGCAGATCAAGAAAGTCGAGAATCTTTCACCAAAAGTCATTCGTTTTTACTTAAAGGACTTGAGAAACTGGCTGAAGAGATTGATTCTAATGAAATACTTCGAGAAAAAATCAAACAGAAATATAAAATCAAAAATACAACTGGATATAGTCTGAATGCATTTACCGATTTCAAAGATGGGTTCGAAATTCTCAAGCATCTGATTATTGGCTCTGAAGGTACTCTTGCATTTATTTCTGACATCACCTACAAAACAGTTATTGAATACAAAGACAAGGCTCTTGCTCTTGCTATATATCCTGATATAGAGCAAGCATGTACTGCTGTAACTATATTGAAATCAGCCCCTGTTACGGCTGTAGAAATAATGGACAGGGCTGCACTTCGCTCAGTCGAATCAACCAAAGGAGTCCCTGGATACCTCAAATCTCTGGCTCCAAATTCAACAGCACTTCTGATTGAAACTAAAGCTAAAAACGATGAAGAACTGAACAAAAATGTCTCTTATATAGAAAATTCCATCTCTAACATACATACAGTTACCCCATTGTGTTTTACCAAAGATCCTACTGAGCAGGCAATCTTGTGGAAAATACGCAAGGAGACACTTCCTACTGTCGCAGGAATGAGACGCAGCGGAACAACTTCAATAATTGAAGATGTCTGTTTTCCTGTTCCTTCGTTGGCAAAAGCTGTTCTTGATCTTCAAGCTCTTTTTTCAAAGCATGGATATGATGAAGCCGTAATTTTTGGTCATGCTCTGGAAGGCAATATGCACTTTATGTTTAGCCCAGATTTCAATAATGATGTGGAGTTCAAGCGATATAGTAACTTTATGGAAGAACTGGCAGATATGGTTGTAGAAAAATACAACGGTTCTCTTAAAGCTGAACATGGAACAGGACGCAATATGGCACCATTTGTTGAGAAAGAGTGGGGAAAAAATGCTCTTGCAATCATGAAGGAGGTCAAACATTTATTTGATCCTAAAGGAATATTGAATCCTGGTGTCATTTTAAATGAAGATTCCCAAATCCATCTGAAAAACATCAAGCCCATGGCATCTATCAGAGAAAGTGTCGATAAATGTATGGAATGTGGATTTTGTGAATCTGTTTGTGTGGCAGAAGGGCTGACCCTGTCACCAAGACAAAGAGTGACTGTATATAGAGAGATGGAACGTCTTAGGAAAACCGGAACAGAGCCACACCGTGCAGCAGAGATACAAAGTCGATACAAATATGCAGCTCTTGCGACTTGTGCAACAGACAGTCTTTGTGCAGCAAAATGTCCTGTCAAAATAGATACCGGAAAACTTGTAAAAGAGCTAAGACATGAGGGACACTCCCAATTCCAGGAGAATGTTGCAGCTTTAATTTCCTCCAACATGAGAGCAGTAACAGCTTCCATGAGATTTGGATTGTCAGTCCTTTATTATCTACGGCTGATTTTAGGAAAGAAAATTTTCGGCACTATTGCAAGATCACTAAGATTCATTTCAGGTGGTGTCATACCTCTTTGGAATGAGCATTTTCCAAAAAACGCATCAAAAATATCCAACAAATCAATCTTTACACAGAATAAAAAAGCATCAAAATCTAACTTAAAAGTGATATACTTTCCTTCTTGTATTACTAGAAGTATGGGAATTTCAAAAGGATACAAGAGTGCAATGGATCTGGCAAAAGTAACCAAGGTTTTGCTTAACAGGGCAGGTTACGAAATCATCTATCCTGAAAATCTTAATTCTCTTTGCTGTGGAATGGCATTCTCAAGCAAAGGATTTGTTAAAGCTGGCAAAAAAGCTTCAGACAAGCTCGAAGCGGCTCTCACAAAGGCTTCGGATGGAGGAAAAATTCCAATTCTGTGTGATATGAGCCCATGCCTATATACAATGAAGTCAAACATGAATGAAAGATTAAAATTATATGATCAGGCTGAATTTATTGATAAATTTTTAATTGATAGACTAACCATCAAACCTGTTGATAGAAAAATAGCTCTTTTTGCTGTCTGCAGCACTAAGAAAATGGAAGTTGATGAAGCTTTATTCAATATTGCATCAAAATGTGCAAGAGAAGTTGTCAGAATAGAAAGTAATTGTTGTGGTTTTGCAGGAGACAGAGGTTTTATACTGCCTGCTCTTAACAAACATGGATTAAGACACTTAAAGGAACAGAACACAGGTTGCTCAGAAGGCTATGCCTCTTCAAGAACTTGTGAAATAGGCCTTTCGTATCATGGAGGAATATTATATTCATCAATTATGTACTTAGTCGAAGAGGCTTCCAGATAAAAATCAAGTTATGTACAAAAGTCTTAAAGATTTCATTGAATTATTGGA
>Ga0208825_1001373_pt1 | contig 18758 bp, 19 predicted proteins | sample AD_UKC113_MetaG_FD_184450 | JGI IMG/M metagenome (GOLD analysis project Ga0208825, IMG submission 184450) | Active sludge microbial communities of municipal wastewater-treating anaerobic digesters from Hong Kong - AD_UKC113_MetaG (SPAdes)... | ecosystem: Engineered > Bioreactor > Anaerobic >...
TTTTATTAAATTTTAGTGCCGTAATTGCTTTGATGCTACATCTAAAATGATACGGCGTTTTGCTTTTCAGTCATTTAGCAGGTTTCGTTAAACGTACCCATAGACTATATATATTTTTATAGAACGTATTTATAAGTTGCGTTTAAAACTTAAAAGGCTTTATTAGATACCTTTAAACTATAATAGTTAGTATTACAAACTATTCTAATCTTTGTCGCTGTGGAGAATTAACCACGTAAGCTGTCCCAATTGAGTGCCTACCAGACGTATTTTACTGCGTTTTGGCTATAATCTTAATCACTTAATCTATTTTTTACTAAAAATTAAATTGATGTAATTAAAATTAATATACCTTTGTTGTTGTTGGTACAAATATAACACATAATATTGTGAATATCCAAATAAAATTCACAATATTTTTAATAAAATATGTTATTTGTATTATTTCTAAATAATAATGTTGTGAATATAATACCTTTGTTGTTGTAAAATAGGTATTAACTAAAATTATTTAAAAAATGAAAAAAGCAGTTTTAATTTTTGCAATAGAATTATTAATTGTTTTGTTGGTTTTATCGTGTAGCAAAGATGATGATGGTTGCGTTTGTAAAACAGCAAAATATTTAAACTTTGGACAATCTGGATATTTTTACTCTAATAACGTTCAAATTGACTGTAAAACAAGAAAACCACTACAACAATTACCATCAAATCCTGATGCAATATTTGTTAGTTGTGAGGATAACTAGCGGTAAAAACAGGTGTTTTTAAACGTGTAAAATAATTCACGTTTATTTTTAATAAAATAGACAAAATACATAATTTTAACATTTTAACCGATAAATTGCATAAATGTTTAAAAAACATTATATTTATTTAGACTAATTAAAAATAAATTATTATATTTGCTTTGATTTCGATAGTATAGCTTTTCTAAAATGCTGTAAAAGATTGGTTTAGTTTGGATAAGAAAGGCTTTTAGAAATTAAAGCCTTTTTTTATGAAATCAAAAACACAAACATTACCAGATGAAACTATTATAGAAGTTATAAAGCTATCTAAAGGAAAAGCACCTTTAAAAAAAGAAATGACTATGAAAGAATGGAACAATTTTAAAAAACAGCCAAATACTACATATATAGCTTTTCAAAAAGGTTTTTCTCAATTTAATGTAAACGAAATCTAATCAACTAGTATAAAACATCAAAAACAAATGGGTAAAAGAAAATACATAGAAACGCCTGAAAAGATGTGGGAGTTATTTTTAGAGTATAAAGAATACACTAAAAGTAATCCTATTTTAATTGAGGATTATGTAGGTAAAGATGCCGAAAGAGTAATGAGAGAAAAGCCTCGTGCATTGACTATTGATGGTTTTGAATGTTATTTATTTGATAGAGGAATTATAAGTGATTTAAGCAATTATTTTGCAAATAGTGACGAAAGATACTCGGATTATTCAACTATCTGCCACGCAATAAAAAGAGCGGTTAGAACTGACCAGATAGAGGGTGGAATGGCAGGCATATACAACCCAAGCATTACACAAAGACTAAACAATATAGTTGAACGAACAGATGTTACTAGCGGTGACAAACCTTTACAATCTAGTCCTTTGACTATAACCTTACCTGATGGCAAAACCATTGATGACTTTAAAGTAGATTAAAAAATGGAATACGGAATAACACCAGTATTTTATAAAAATTATTCAGCTTTAAAAGCTAAAGATGAGAATGGTAAACGGAAATATAAGTACATCATTAATACAGGTAGTTCTAGGAGTTCAAAGACATTTTCTATAATAGAATTAATACATAGGATTTGCGAGGGTAATGAGAACTTTAGAGTAACCGCATGGCGTGATACTAAAAAAGACGCAAAAGATACGGTTTGGCAAGATTTCCAAAAAGTATTAAAGCTATCAAATAGATTTATTCCAAACAATAGAAACAAAACAGAAAGCTATTACACTTACCCATCTTCAAATAGTGTATTTGAAATTCATGGAGCTGACGATGAAGAAAAAGTACACGGATTAACACAGAATGTATCATGGTTAAATGAACCTTATAAAATTAGTGAAGATACATTTGATCAAATAGACCAGCGTAGTGATTTAATGTTTATAGACTGGAACCCAAAGAAATTGCATTGGATTGATAAAATAAGCAAACTACCTAATGCAATAGTCATACATTCCACTTATAAAGACAATCCATTTTGTCCTATTGAACAAAAAAGAAAAATTGAAAGCTATGAGCCTACAGAGGAAAATATACTTTTAGGAACTGCTGACGAGTACAAATGGAATGTTTATGGATTAGGATTAAAAGCAGAAAAACCTGAAAGAGTATTTAGTTTTACCACTATTTCATACGCTGATTATTTAAACATAGACAAAGAAACCTATATAGGGGTAGATTGGGGACAAAATGACCCTTTTGCTATTGTTGAAGTTAAATATTATGATGGAAATCTATATGTTCACGAGTTGAATTATTTAAGCGAAAATAAATGGTTAGAAAAACTATCTCAAGAAGAAAGAAAAAACATCTTATCAAATGAACATGGATTAATCAACTGGTTATTTATGCGTTTAAATATAGACAAAAGAAAAGATATTATTTGTGACAGCGCAAATCCAAACAAAATAATATCATTGCGTAAACTAGGATATTCAAGAGCTTATGGAGTTGAAAAAAAACATAATAGTATAATTGACGGAATTAGTTTGTTGAAAAACTTAAATGTTTACTACACTTCTATTTCAACAAATATAGAAAATGAACAGGAAAGCTATTCATATAAAAAAGATAGGTATGGTGTAATGATAGATGAAGTTGAAGATGCAGATAATCATACTATGGATGCGATAAGATATGTAGTTATGGAATTACATAAAAGAGGAATTATTAGAAAATGATAAAAATATTTGTTATTCTTATTTAGATTAAATAAAAATAATTATATTTGCATAGACAGTTTTTCATATTTTGATTTAATAACGTTGTGAAACGTGGTTACAAAAGACAACACAAATTAAGTTTAGCCTTAACTGATGCTTATAGCGTTGGTTAAGGTTTTTGTTTTTTATGGGTAATATAGGTTTTAATTTTAGTTGGGGGAGTTCAACATTAGCATCTGCTGAAAGAGATAGACAAGGTAATTGGTTTTATCGTCTTTTAGGAGGTTCAAATGTTAGCAGAATACCTGACAGCCAAAAGATTAAGACAGTAAAAGAAAATCCAGCTTTGTTGAGTGCAGTTTCTTTGAATGCAGACCTAATGAGTTTAGGTAGAGTACACCTGTACGACAAAGATAATAAACCAACGCAATTAGATTATTTAAAACAAATAAAGCCAAAACCAAATTATTTCCAGTCATGGGAGCAATTCTTTTGGGATTATGTTTTTTTTATACAAACTTTTGGAGTTGCTATAATGAGAAAGAATAGCAACGATTTCAAAAGCGAAAATAACCCTTTGTATTGGTTAAATCCAGCGTGTTTGAATTTCAGTAGCGAGCAAAAGAAGTTGTTTAGCCGAATGCATCGAAGTAAATCAGATTATGATAAGTTGATGCTTCAAAGAGTAGATTATAATAACGATGGAGTTAAAGAAAGCATCTTAATGAGTGACTTGCTTTTTTTGTACGATACTACAAACGGAACAGGTAGTAATTATTTTACTGGAATAAGCAAAATAGACGCACTTTACAAAGTGATTAATAATAACGAGTTGTCTTTAGACGCAAACGCTAACAATTTGTTTTATTCTGGTCAATTCATGGCAACAGGAGTTACAGAAGCATCTGATATATCTTCTCCAATGATGGGAGAACCAGAAAAACAAAGCGTTGAAAGTAGTCTTAAAACTGATAAGGGAATACATGTAACACAAACGCCTATTGATGTAAAGAGATTTGTAGAGAACAGAGATAGACAGAAGCTTGACGATGCTTACTGGAACACTTATTTAGCAATTTGTATCGTTTTAAATATCCCTCGTGAAGTTTCAGAGGCTTATATAAAGACAGGAAACTATAAAGACAAAGAAACAGCTTTAGTAAGACACGTTGAATATGCAATATTGCCAAAAGCAAATAACTTAATAAGCACTTTTGAAACCACCTTTAATTTAAAAGGAATAAAGATGGATTTCAAACATTTGTCAATGTATCAGGTTGTGGAAGTTGAGAGAGCAGACAAGCAATCAAAACAACTGCAAAACTTAAAAATTGCTAAAGAATTAGGAATGAGCGATGCTGATGTTATAAATAAACTAACTGAAATAATGGGGTGATGGCACAAGACAAAGACAAAAAAGAATTGACTAAAGAAGAAATAGAACGAATTAAACAGCAAAATCAATTAAAAAAAGATGTGTTGCTTAATGGTAAAATAGTAAAGAAATGATAAAGACTATTGATTTTCCTAAAAGAGAGTTTCAAACAAAAGAAGAATTGTTTAAAGCTCTTGTTGACAATAAGAAAGAATTAATTTCTATTAAGAAATCAGCAGAAAAAAGAGCTGATGCTATTTCTTGTGGATATGTTGACGCATCAATTAATATAGACGTTAATAAGAGCGATACACCTCAAGAGCAAGCAAACAACATTGATGCTTTAAATGTTAAAGTTGTAATAAACACAACAAACTTTTTAGATAGTCACGGTGATGTACATGTAAATGGTATTTGGAATAAATCAATAAAAGATAATGCAGAAAAAGGCTTTTTACATTTACAGGAACATGATAGAGATTTTGACAAAATCATAAGCGACAATGCTAAAGGATATACAAAATCAATGGCTTGGAAACAATTAGGGTTTTCTTATGATGGAAAAACAGAGGCATTAATATTTGAAAGTACTATTGAGAGAGAACGCAACGAATTTATGTTAAAGCAATACTCAAAAGGATGGGTTAAAAATCATTCTGTAGGTATGCGCTATGTAAACATAGAATTAGCAATTAATTCAGAAGCTGAATGGAACAAAGAGGAAAAAGCTATTTGGGATGAATTTTATCCAATAATAGCAAATAAAGAAGTTGCTGATGAAAGAGGTTATTTCTGGGTAGTTAAAGAAGCAAAGATTATAGAAGGTAGCGCAGTAGTTATGGGAAGTAATTCCGCAACGCCTACACTTGAAAATAAAGATTTACAAGAGCCGTCAGATGACACTCTTGAAAATGAGCCGTCAAAAGACACTCAAAAACACGAGGAACAATTAAAAAAACTATTAACAAAATTCTAATAAAAATGGAAGAAGTAATCAAACAGCTTGGAGAGAAAATAGATAATTACCAAGCAAAAACAGCTACTACTGAACAATTAGAAGCATTAAAGCAAGAAGTTCAGGAATTAGCAAACAAAGGAGCAAAACAAGAGGATATTGAAGCCTTTAAAACGTCTATTAATACTATTGAGGAAAACATCAATGTATTAAAAGATAATTTAAGCAATAAGTCAGATGAAGAAGTTGATTTATTAACTTCAATTAAAAATGCTCTTATTGATAAAAAAGATATTATTGAGCAAATGAAAACAAGCTCGGAGCGAAAAGCACAAATAACAATTAAAGCTGCTGGAGCTATGACATTTGCAACTAACGCAACAGGTCAAGTAGGTAGATTTGAAAGAGTATCAGGATTTCAAGATACTTTTAGAAGAACGCCTATTTTACTTGACATTGTAGATACTTCTACAACAAACGCAAAAGTTATTGAGTGGGTAGAAAAAACAGGTCGTGATGGCGGTGTAGCCATGACAGCAGAGGGAGGATTGAAACCTCAAGGAGATTGGGATTTGTCTTTACATTCTCAAAATGCTAAAAAAGAAGCAATAATCGTTACTATTTCAAAAGAAATGTTAGACGATATTGATGGAATGGCAAATGACATCAAAAAAGAAATTGATGAGCAGTTGAGATTGTTTACTGAAAATTCAGTTTTAAATGGAGATGGAACAGGAAATAATATAGCAGGAATTGACTTAAATGCTGTTCCTTTTGTTGCTGGTTCTTTTGCAGATACAGTTGTAAATCCAAATACTGCTGATGTTATTAGAATAGCTATCAATCAAATTGAATTGACAAATGATTTTCCAACAGCTATCTTGATGCACCCAAGCGATGCAACAGCAATGGAGCTAGAAAAAGACCCTACTACATCACAATATGTTTTACCACCATTTACTACAGTTGGAGGTACAAGTGTAAAAGGATTGCCGATTAGAACAACTCCTTTGGTTGCACAAGGAGAGTTATATGTTGGTAATTTCAAAAGATACAAAGCAAAAATTAGAGAAGATATCACTCTTGAAATGGGATATAGAGGAGCGCAAGGTGATTGGGAGAAAAACATGGTTTCTTTCTTGGGCGAAGCTCGTTTCTTTGGTTTTATTCCATCAGTACATTACGCTTCAATTGTTAAAGCAGATATCGAAGTAGCAAAAGGATTAATAGCAAAACCTTAATATAATATATCATGGCAGAACAAAAAAAAGAAGTTACAGGTTTTTACTTAGACAACACTGTTGAGATTGAAATCAATGGAGTTAAAAGACGTGTAAATAAAGAAGAAGCAAAACTTTTAGCTGGCAAGTTAAAAAAAGAAACAAAGAAATAAATTAAGAATCAAGCATGTTTATAATAGACAACACATATTTCATTAGAGAAAATTACATCCCAAATGCTGGAACAGCTTCGAGTGCTGAAAAACTAAACATTGAGATGCTTATTGATGAAAAATGCCCGTTGTTTTTGCGTGATTATGCTTTAGGTATTGATTTATACAATTCTTTGCTTTCTAATATGACAAATGGAGTGTTGAAGAATGATGCTCAAGACAAGTGGAAAAATCTAGTTAATGGATGTGAATATACTATTAACGGAGAAAATTTTGTTTGGCAAGGGTTAAAGTATGAAATGGGTTCTTTCAAAGGTTCTTTATTAGCCGATTACATAACCTATTTATGGCTAGAACAAAATTACTCAACAACTACAGGTCTTGGGCAAAAAGTTGTAGAAGCTAAAAATACTATTTCGGTAAGTGCTAATGCAAAATTAGCAGAAACATGGAACAGATTTTTAATGAAATACAACGGAGGTTTAAACATAAATGAACCTACAATATGGTATAAGGACGGAGTTCGAGTTGTGGACTACTTCAAAAATAGTAGCAACTCGGCTTCACTTATCCAGTTTTTACAACAAAATCCATTAGATTATCCAGATGCTTTGTGCCGATGCTTTGAACAAGGTTTTATTAATAGATTTGGTTTATGACAGTTGAAAACAGATGTGCTGAATTAGTTGCGCTATTACCAAAAGCAAAATTATACTCTGATGAAGAATTAGATGTTAATTTTAGTTGGGGTAATGAGTACGATTTGACAAAGTACTTGAATTTTAATCATCATATACCAGAAAAAACGCCTCTTGTGTGGTTAGTTCAGTCTAAAGAAACAGAGGATTTAAACCTAATTAGTGTTACTAAAAAGTGTCGTTTTATCATTGCCGATATAGTTAGAAAAGCCATCGCCGATGAAAACGCTATAAATCCTGAAATATGGGAGAAACACTTTGAAAAAACATTAATACCTATTAAAGAAAACTTTGTAAAAGTTCTACAACGTTCAGGAGTTACTAGAATTATTGACGAAAAAATAGACATAGAAAAAGAGGCTAATTTTGGAAGCAACCAAAAAGCAGAAGCTACTGATTTATGGAATGTTATAGTTTTAGAAGCTACATTAACGTTTGATTTAACAAATAAGTGTATCAACAAAATATATTTTTGATGGACAAAAACAAAAAAGAAAAAAAAGAGGCTTTGTACAAATTTATAAAACCTTTTAAAACAGACAAAAAAACATTCAAAGTTGGAGAAGATTGTTTCTTTGAAGATGTGAATGTAATTAATTATCTATTAACAAATAAAATTATAAAATAATGGCTTACGAAATAGAAACAATTCTAAACAAAGGTCAATGTTCAGTTAGCAACATGAAAGGTTTGAGAGAGGGTTATTGCCCTTTTGACATTACTCGTCTTGCTATGTTGTTAAGATTTGACTATGGTTATACTTTTTCTGATGGGTTTCAATTTACTAAAGAAAATTTAGTTAAATTAATTCAAGGAGGTAAAATGAAAGTAATCAGAACGCTTAAAAATGCAAATTGGGACACTCCAGAAAACGGCGCACAAACCTATGACGGAGGAGATATGTATCAAACCGATAAATTCCCAATGAAGTATTCAGCTATCATAAACGGAGGTACACAAGGACATCAAGGGCTTGTATCTGTTGAAAGAGCAAGAACACATTCATTTTTACTTGTTGACAAAGAGGGGCAAATATGGTTAAGTGAAGCAAACGGAACAGTAAGAGCAATAAACTCGAACTACATGGATGTTTCACCTTATATGCCAGCAGGTAATGAAGCAGGAGCGTCAAAAATTACATCACAACTTGAAAGAGGTGTTTTTGATAATTCGCTTTCAGTAATTAAACCTGAAGAACTTGGATTTGATATATTTGAATTACATGATTTCTTTGATGTAGTAATTGATTTAACAGCACCATCAAATAGTTCAAACACATTGACATTTACAGCAGTTAGAAAAACTGATAAACATGATTTAGGTCAAGGAGGTTTAGTAACTGCTAATGTTAGACTTAAAGTTGGTAATACAACAGTTGCAGGAACTTTGTCTTATTCTAGTGGCGTTTATACATTCACAAGAACAGCAGGTACATTCTCTACTGGTGATGCTGTAACTTTGTCTACATGGGATAACACAGAAAGCTCTTATATAGTTGATGTTGATGGTACTTTATTGAAATCAAACATTGCAACAACTGTAGCGGTAGCTTAATAAATTTATTGTATTTAACAAGAACCGCTTTCAACGAGATTGTTAGCGGTTTTTTATTAAATTTGTTAATGGAAGTTTCGGATTATATAGATAAATTAGATTTACTTATTAGAAACTATGATAATAAGATAGAAAGCATTGTTTATCAAAACAAAGAGCAAATAATTGATTTAAACAGAGAAAATCAGCTTTTTAATATGGGTATTGATAGCAATGGTAAAAATTTATTAGAATATAGTCAGGCTACTATAAGCATAAAAATACAAAAAAAACAGCCTATTGATAGAACAACATTATTTGATACTGGAGAATTTTACAAAGGATTTTTTATAAAATTTAATCCATCAAATTATACTCTTGAAATATGGTCTTCAGACAAAAAAACAACTAAATTAATAGAAAAATACGGCAAAGACATATTTGGTTTAATACCAAAAAACATTGAGTATTTAGACGAAAAAATAATAAAAAAGCATTTAGACGAATGGGTATTGCGTTATTTGTAAAAAATTGCAAAATATATGAAACTCTTGAAGATATGCATCTTTACGAGTTCAGACAATTTTTATCAACTAAAGATAATATTTGGTTTTGTGATTATTATAAGCAAAAAGAAGCGAAAAGAAACGTAAAAAAACCACATCCAAACGATCTAAAAAATGCTTTGCATAATATTTTTGGTAAAATATGGGAGAAAACACTTGACGATAGTTATTTAGAGCGTTTTAGCGACATACACAACTTAGAAAAATATAAAACAAAATATCGTTCAGTTAAAATATTAATAGAAACGATAAAAAACACAAATACACTATTTCACGATGAATTTGTAAAAGATTTTGTTTTTGAACTCGAAAAATGGTACAAAATAGATAAAAACAGGCTTTTGAGTGACCAAATAGAAGAAATAGAACAAAAACTTGAAGCAGTTAAAACAGAGATAGATTTTTATACCCAAAAACTAGAAAAAACAGACAATAAAACAGAAAGCAACTTATCAAAAGAAATCAAAGAAATCGAATTATATCTAGGCGTTAGCTATAAAATTGACGAAAAAAATACAACTTTAGCTGAATGGTTAGATTATTTAGCTTTAGCAAAAGAAAAAAGACAGATTTTAGAAAAAAACGCAAATAATAAACATAAAAGTTAAACGCTATGGCTTTGATAGATTTAATTTTTGCTAAAAAAGCAAAAGATGACCTTTTGGAAGTTCAAAATGGGTTAAAAGTAGTTCATAAGCAGATACTTGATTTAAACTCTTTAAATGTAGATTTTTTTAAGTCAAAAGCTCCAAATACTTTAAACCAATTAAATGCTTCTTTAGAAAAAAGCGAAGAATTACAGCGCAAACAAGCTATTGCAGTTGAGAGATTAGCACAACAAGAGCAACGTCTTGAAAATTCAAGAAAAAGACTTACCGAACAAACTGAAAAGTTGTACAATAAAGAAGTTGAAAAACTTAATAAAGCTAATTCTTTATACGAAAAAGTACAGGCTAAATTAAATTCTTTGCAAAAAGAGTACAGAGATTTAGCAACTAAAAAAGAATTAGGATTAACATTAACTTCAAAAGAAGAGCAGTCTTATAATAGACTAGAGAAGTCAATAAAAAAATATGACACTATCCTTAAAGGAGTTGATGCTTCAATGGGTAAATATCAGCGAAATGTAGGTAATTACGCTAGTGCTTTCAATCCTTTACAAAATTCAGTGAACCAATTAACACGAGAAATGCCAGCTTTTGCAAATTCAGTTCAAACTGGATTTATGGCTATTTCTAACAACTTGCCTATTTTCTTTGATAGTATGGGACAAATCATACGTCAAAATAAAGAATTACAGGCACAAGGACAACCAACACAATCAGTTTTTAAACAAATGGCAGGGGCTTTACTTAGTTGGGGAACAGCTTTAAGTGTTGGAGTTACATTATTAACTGTTTATGGTGCTGAAATATGGGATAGTATAAGCGGTTCAAAAGCAAGAGAAGAACAATTAAAAAAAGAAAAAGAAGCACTAGAGAAAAAAGCACAAGCAGAGGATGAAGCTAGAACAAAGTTAGCAAGCTATCAAAGTGAAGAAATATCTAGGTCAAAAATACTTTTAGAAAATGCAAAAAATATAGAATTACCATATAGAAAACGAATTGAATATATTAATGAACTAAAACAACGTTATCCAGAATATTTAGGGCATTTATCAAATGAGAAGTTATTAGCTGGTGAAACCGCTGATGCTGAATTGAAACTAAATGATGCATTAGTAAAAAGAGGTATAGCTATGGCATCACAGCAAATGATACAGCAAGAAATAACAAACTCATTAAAAAATCAAAAGTGGCTAAATGACAAATTAACTGATTTAGAAAATAAAAGATTAAAACTAGCTAAAGAACTAAACAAAATAGACCCTTTCACAAAGAATGAAGATTTGCAGGCTAAATATGAAGATTTGCATACACAATTAACAAATTTATATTATTTAGAGGGTACTTTAAAAGAACAATATAAAGATAAAAATGAAGTAATACAAAATTCATTAAAATATTATTTAGAACAGTATAATGCAAACGCTAAATATATAGATGTTGTACATGAAAGTACTAAAGCTATAAAGGAAAAAACTAAAGCTACAAAAGAAGAAGAGCAATCAATGGTTAATTCTAAAAGAGCTTTTGAAGAAAGTATATCAGCTTTAGAAAAACAACTTGAAACAATATCTAAATTTGACAAAGATGGCAATATAAGCAATGCTTATGGGTTAATTTCTGGTCAATTAGGTATTTTAAAAACATTGTACAAAGAGTTATTTAGTACAGTTATAGAGGGAGAAAAAGAAATACAAGATAGTATCAGTTTAACAGACGAGCAAATTTATGAAGATTATTATGCTTGGTTAAAATTAAAAGAAGCTACAGACGAATATATTAAAACTATATCATCAGGGCAGTTAGAAAAATCTCTTAATTCTATTGGGTTGTCAAGTGCTAAAATGTTTTTAGATTTTGACGAAAACGGAAAATCTTCTTTTGATAAACTATTAGAAGGAGCAGATACAGCAAAAGAAAGATTTGCTATAATGTTTCAAACAATAGGAGATGTGGCTCAAGAAACTTTTGAATTATTATCAGGTAGTTCAAAAGCATATTTTGAGGAACAATATGCAAATTTAGAGCAACACTATAAAATAGATGAAGCATTTGCAGGAAATAGTGAAGAAGCTAAAGCTGAATTAAAAAGAAAATACGACAAAGAGAGAAGAGCAATACAAAGAAGAGAAGCAAAAGCTCAAAGAGAAATGGCTTTGTTTAACATAGCTATTAATACAGCGCAAGGGGTTGTTTCAGCATTAGCTATGATGCCACCAAACGTACCTTTGTCAATAGCTATTGGTGTTATTGGTGCTTTACAGGCATCAATGGTTGCTTCAAAAGAAATCCCACAATTTTGGAAAGGAACAGAAAATGCACCTGAAGGATGGGCTTTGACAGATGAAAAAGGAGCAGAGATGCATACAGACAAACATGGAAACATTAAGGATTTTGGAAATAATAAAGGCGCAAGGTTCAAGTATTTAGAGAAAGGAGATAAAATATATACCGCAGAAAAAACACGTCAAATAATGGATGAGTTAATGTTTACAGATAGCTTAAACTATATGCTTAATAGTAGAGGTATAGACTATGCGCCAGTAATTGTAAACAACGGATTAAGTAAAGAAGATTTCTCAACAGGGATTAACTCTTTAAAAGACACTATAAATAATAGAAAGTCGCTTACAATTATTTATGATGAAAAAGGCAGAAGAATTTATGAAGAGGAACAAGGTAAAATATCATTGATTAAAAATAATAGAATAAGAAGACAACAATATGACATTTAAACACTATTTACATTTTCATGATTTGCCTCACGTTGGAAGATTAGAGGTTTCAGAAATATGGGGTTTTGACGCTTCAAGTTTTAAGATTGAGCAAGAAAATGGGAGATTTGCAAGAGATGTTTTTTTTTCAAACGAAAAGACAAAGTTAGAAATAACTAATGAGTATTTTGATAAAACAGATTTACCGCAAACACAAACTAATGGGGTTGTTTCTGCTTATTTATCACATGGCTATAATTATATAGAAGATTTGTTATTAAGATTTGGTTTTGAGGCAAATGTAGAATATATAATAAGTTTAAATGAAGTAGATTATTCTATGGGCTTTTTAGACTTTTTTACTTTAGTTAAAAAGAATAATAGTTTTGAGTTTAATATTATACAAAACAGCACAAGAGAGCTAATAAAATCAAGAGAAGACGTTTATATAAATGCTTTTTCTGATACTGATTTAGATGGTGACACAATAACACCATGTCAAACAGTAAATATACTGCAAAAGTCAAAACCAGTACAACAAATAAGCGAATGGGTATCTAAAGAAACACAAACATTTTCTTCTTTGAGTTTAGATTATTTTATGCCATATATGTATCTTGAAAAATACGATATAGACACAAGTTTAGTGCCTTTTATGTCAAGAATAGACGATACATTTACAAATGCTCTTAATAATTTTGTGTACATCAAAGCAAATAGTCAATTATCAAATGGTAAAATATCTATTAGACTAAAAGCTACGTTTAAATATAGACCAAATGGTAATAGTGATACAGTTGGGGATTTTAAACTTGAAATGAGCAAGTTTGTAAAGCCTTTCAATACTGGAGACAGCCATGATACAATAAGTATTTACACAAAATCATTTAGCGGTGGTTCAAATCAAGATTTTAGTATTGACGACACAATAGAATACGATTTACCATATTTAAAAAATGGAGAAGCCTTATCTTTTTATTGGCGTGATATATTTGCTTCTTCTGGAGCAATAGGAAATATGGAAGTTGTTTTTGAGGAATTTTCAATAAAATCTATTTATACTTCAACATCAATAGATACTGTTCAAAAAGCAGTTAGATTGATAGATTTAATAAAACACAATGTAAATTCTATAACAAACTCAACAGTAACAGTAAATGCGCCAAAATACGATATAGGTGGTGAACATTATGATAATTTCTGCTTAAATGGTTATATGCTTGGACAAATAACTGATAAACCATTTAACAATAAATTCAAAGATTTAATTAACGTAACTAAAGAACTAGCGTTAGACTATAAAATAAAGCCAACAGAAATAGAAATAAAGCATTTTGACGAGTTTTATAATGAAAATGAATTAGCTGTTTTTTATGAGTTACCAGATAGCGAAAGCGAAACAAAGTTTAACGATAGATTTGGAATAAATATTTTAGAGTTTAAGTACAAAAATTATTCTGGTTCTAAAGAAAATGCAGGAGAAAATACTATTGACGATATTCATGGAGAAGCTCAATTTAAAATGCCTACAAAAAAACTTGATGGAAAATTAAGCATAGAAATTAACCATATAAGAAGTGCATATTTAATTGAAGAAGCCAGAAGAAGAGCATTAGACAGCAAAGAAACCAATTCACTACAAGACGACGACAAACTATTTATAATAAAGTGCAAAGAGGTAACTTCTCCAATAGAAAAAACATACAGCAATTATCTATTAATGCGAATTAATGATAGTGGTAAGTTGCAGATATTAAATAATAATTCTGATGGTGATGGTATTTATTTTAATTGGACACTGTTAGGACTAGAAGTTGGAGGAACTTTTGAAATAATCAGCGGAGAAAATATAGGTGTTTATACAATAGACACTATCGAAATAGGTGTTTTGACGCTAACACCATCAACTACACCAACTTTTGAGGGGGACGCTTTAATAACATTTTCTTATATTATCAATGTAGATTATATTAACGCAACAAATGAAGATTATAGCGTTGTAGATGGTGTTTTCTCACCAGATAATTACTCAAATTTAGACTATTCTATAAAAAGAAATTTGATAGAGTATTATAGTTATATAGCAACCTCATTACAATACAATCCTAATGGAGAAATAAAAAACACTTTATTTAAAACAAATGGAAGTTTAGAAACTAGAAAAACTACAGAAACAGAAAGTGTTTTTGATAGTTCAAGTATAACAGGAATATCTGAACAAGCTATATTATCACCATTTATATATAAAACAAAAGTACATTGTAGTTATTCAGAGGCAAAAGCCTTATTTGAAAACATCCTAAATAACGATGGCTTTGTAAGATGTTATAATTTAGAAAACAGAATAGTAAAAGGATATTTAAAAGAAGCTGAATATACATGGACAACCGAAGCATTGTCATTAACACTTGAGCTAAAAAGAGAAGATGAATTTATAAACATATATAAAGATAACGACATAATATATCTAAACCAAACAGGTTACTCTTTAAAAGAAAAAGTAGATAACTTTAAGATAAATAATGGTTATGTAATTATATATGATATAAATGAAATTCCATTAAATAACCCTATATATTTTGAAAAAGTAAAAATAGAGGGTACAAGTTATAATGATGTAGTAGATTTTTCAGAGGCGTTGAATGATTTATTTGTTTAGTTTATAAACGTCATTTTGTTGCACAGCGAAAATCTTTATGTTTAAGCTATTACACTACACTCTGAAAGTTTTTTATTAACGTGTATTTTTAGTTCTTCTGTATTTTGAATACACAATCAAAATCAAATATTTTTTTCAGAACAAATAAGACCACAAAATAATAAAGGTGTGTCAATCATATATGTTTTTTTTATATATTTGTGTTATATTTATTTAATCTAAATAAAAATAAAACAATAAAACATATATTGTGAATGATTTTTCATTTATACGATTAGAGCCAACACTTGAAAAGGCATTGGATACACGCATTAATAGAAATGCAGAAATACTTTATTACAATCAAATACATCTATCTCCATCAGAAAGTTATAGACAAATAACAAATGTTAAAGACGGAATATCATTTGGGGGTAATTATCAAGTATTTTTATGTTATTCATCAGGAGAAGAAATTTTAGAAATAACTAGCAAAATAGACATTTCAGAGTTTATAGATGCTAATGGTAAAAAACAAATAAAATTACTAATCAACCCTATTGAAGAAGATTTTTACAATACAGAAGTTATTTTCAAGTTTAAACATACTGTATCAGATGCTGTTTGGTATTCTAATATATTGACTATTACTAATAATAACATTCATAAAACAACATTGTTTCAGTACAAAGCATTTGATAGATTTAATAATATAGACTACAATCAACTTACTGTTAATGAATATCTATCAATAAGATTAAATTGTTATTTCTATGGTGCTTCAGAAGAAGTAAAAACAGATGTATATACCGATAATGCAGGATATTTAAGGTCTTCAAAAGCAATTGTCACCAACTATGATAAATATATTTTCAATGCAATAAATGATTTTACGTTTATTAGATTAAACAATTTGTTAAAACATCCAGTAGTATACGCTGATGGCTTTAGAGTTACCAATAAAGAAACATTAAAAGATGCTGAAAAGTTTGGTTCTACAAATATCTTTAAGTCTGAATTTAAACTAGCAATAAACTACAACGAGAAAATAAATGAAGATACTCCAATTATAACCATTAATGACGTTAGTTTAAATTATGTAACAGCAAAATATGATGTAACATTTGAGAATACAGGTGTTTTAACAAACTGGCGTTATCAAATTAAAAGCGGAGGAGTTTGGAGTTCAGAAAACACAATATTAACGCCAACAAGCCCATTATCTTTAACAATAACACAAACACAACCTTTTTATGTAAGGCTTGTTGCTAAAGACAGCAATGGATATGATGTTTATTCTAACGAGTATCTATACCAAACAAACAGCAAAATAACATTAAATAGTTTATCTGTTGTAGGTGGTTGTGTTACTTTCAACTTTACTAAACAAAGTGGATATAACCCTCCAGCAATAACTTTTAATAGAAGAAAAAACGGAGGCGTTGTAACTCAAAATACAGGTTCAGCAACGTCACCTAGAACAGAATGTGGATTAACAGCAGGAAATTATATAATGTGGCTTTCAGAAGTTGAAACAGGAGTTAAATCAAATATTTTATCATTTACAATAACATAAGATGGCAACACTAACAATAAGAAAAAAATCATTAAAAACATGGGTACACCAGTTTAGTGATATGCCCGAAAACATAACATCAAAATTTTATTTCACTATTGATGGCGAATATTTTAGAATAGTAGAAATAGGTCAAGAAAAGAGAAATAAATATAAATACACAGATATAACTATAATTGACGATGTTACATCAACAACTTATGATAATTTTTCCTCAATAACAGAATTGTCATTACAACTAGAGGCTCTAAAATATCCTGCATTTCAAAGAGATTATATTTTAAACACTCAATTAATAGAGCTTCAAGATGTTGAAGTTACTTCTGTTGAAAATGGACAAGTTTTAGTTTATGAGGATGGTGTTTGGAAAAATCAAAACCAAAGCGGAGGTTCAGGCGGTTCACAAGACTTACAACAAACCCTCGAAAACGGAGCGACATTTACCGCATATGGTAAGACATTAACCATTTATTCAGATGTCATAAGTATTTTAGATAATAATAATTTATCAACATTAGAAATTGGAATGGGTGATGCTCCTGACAATCCTATATTTATAGTTTATACTCCAAATGCAGGCGGTCAAACAGAATTGTTATTTCCTAAAACTGGAAGTACAGAGAACGTAGCGTATCAAAGCTATGTTGACACAGGATTATCTAATAAAGTAGATAAAGTTGCTGGAAAACAATTAAGTACAGAAGATTACACAACCGCAGAAAAAAGTAAGTTATCAGGTATAGCTTCAGGTGCAACTGCTAATGATACTGATGCGAATTTAAAAAACAGAGCAAACCACACAGGAAGCCAAGCTATTTCTACAATAACTGGATTGCAAGATGAATTAGATAAACTTAGAAAAGGTTTTGTTTCTAATTCTGCAAAAGCATTAGTAAATACAACTTCGGCTCAAGCTGTTTTTGACTATGACTTAAACGCTGAAAGCAACACAACATATCTAATAAAAGGTAGCTTGAATTTATCAGGTTTAGCTACAACCTCTACAACTATAGCATTTTCGTTATTAGGAACTGCTGTAATATCATCTTTTGAGATTAAAACAATTGCAGTGAAACAACTAAGTGCAAACAATCCAAATATGTCTTCTGTTACATCTAACCCTACTACGATAATAACTCCAACTGCTGTTTCAGTAGGAAGAGTATTTTTTGAAGGCATAGTCAGGGTAACAACAGCAGGAACGGTTAAACCAAGTTTGGCATTTTCTACTGCTACATCAACTATGCAGGTTGATGTAAATGCAATATTTACACATGAAAAAATAGGAAACGAAACAGTAACAACTTTTTAATCATGAACGAATTGTATCTACATAAATATCTGAAAGCTACTGGAAAAGTTATAGGACCAAATTATTATAAATCTATTCCAGAAGATGCTGAATATGGTTATACCGAAGTACTTCCAACTCAGAACTTCATCAATATGCATTTTGATGAGGGAACAGGAGAATATTACGAAGGCGCAACGCAACAAGAAATAGTTGATTATTATACGCCTATTTTGTTGAAGCGAGGTATTGAAATCTTTGTGCATTTAGTTCAAAGAGCCAAAGCAAGCTCAATGGAGAAACAACTTGACAAAGACTATCAAGAATGCTTAGAACAAGTGTATAAGTTAAAGTATGATGTTACAAAAGGAGATAAGATAAGACCTTACGTTACGTCTTTGTTACAAGACGAAGCTACAAATGATTTTCCAGTTGAATTAGATTATGCTACATATTCAGGTATAGTACAAGCAAAATATGAAGCAGGTCAATTAACATTCGATAAT
>Ga0208825_1001379_pt1 | contig 18694 bp, 14 predicted proteins | sample AD_UKC113_MetaG_FD_184450 | JGI IMG/M metagenome (GOLD analysis project Ga0208825, IMG submission 184450) | Active sludge microbial communities of municipal wastewater-treating anaerobic digesters from Hong Kong - AD_UKC113_MetaG (SPAdes)... | ecosystem: Engineered > Bioreactor > Anaerobic >...
TAACCGCTCCGAGGCGGCATCTAGAGACATATTTCACCTCCGGTTGCAAGATAGATGCTAATTATACCTTAATCATGCTCTCGCTACCGGACAGGTGGCCTAATTTATCTGTTGAAATCAACGAAGCGACTGTTGACATGAGCCAATGGCACAGACGCCGTTGGGGAGGGGGCGAAAAAATAAGGGGTTTTTGCAGGCGGGCGTAGCCCGCCTGCAAAAACCCACAAAAAAAGTTCCTCTTTCCCCCGCGCAGCGCGGAGGGAAGGGGCCAGGGGATAGAGGGAAAAAGTTGACACTCAATCTTCAAAGGTCGCCAGGAAATCTTGCGTTTTTCAGTCAGTGGCGATACCTTTGTCACGCAAGTGATTTTTCTCGCTTTCTCGCCTTTTCGCCTTTTCGCTGATTCGCTGACGGCTGACCGCTGATCTCTATTTTCCAAGGAGGTCCATCATGCGCATTTTAGCTGGCGCGTTGGGAGATTGCGTCCATGTGGCCGGCGTCTCCCGTTTTTTGAGCCTCGCCGGGCAGCAGGGACACGAAACTTTCTTCACCGGCCCGGCAACCGACATCGAAAGCTTCGTGGATGCCATCCACAGCTTCAACCCCGACGTGATTGGCGTGAGCTATCGGCTCACGCCGGAAAATGCCCGTCTGTTACTCCAGGAGTTCTGGGGCGTCATTCGGGCCGCCGGCTTGAGCGACCGCCGCTTCGTCTTCGGAGGAACGCCGCCCGTCGCCGCAGTGGCCCGCGAGCTGGGCGGCTTCGAGGCCATCTTCGACGGCAGCGAGGCCCCCGATGCCCTCATCCGCTTCCTGCGCGGCGAGCCCGCCCGGCGCGACCCAAATGCCATCCCGCCGCAAAGCGCCATCGCGCGCATTCAATGGAAGGCGCCTTATCCTCTCCTGCGACATCACTTCGGCATTCCCGCCTTCACCATCGAGCCGACCGTGACAGGCATCGCCCAAATCGCCGAGGCCGGCGTCCTGGATGTGATCTCGCTCGGCGCCGACCAGGACGCGCAGGAACACTTCTTTCGCCCCGATCTCCAAAATCCCAAAAGCAAAGGGGCCGGCGGGGTGCCCTTCCGCAGTGAGGAGGACCTCCGCCGCCTGCGTGAAGCGGCGCAGCGCGGCAACTATCCCCTCCTGCGTTCCTATTCGGGGACGGCCGACCTGCTCCGCTACGCCGACATGCTCGTCCGCACCCTCAACAACGCCTGGTGCGCCACCTCCCTCTTCTTCTTCAATGCCATGGACGGACGCGGGCCCCTGAGCCTGGAAGACTCAATCCGCGATCACATTGCCTTGATGGCCTGGCATGGGGCGCGCGACATCCCCGTCGAAGGCAACGAGCCGTACCATTGGGGCATGCGCGACGCGCCCGACGTGATCAGCGTCGCCGCCTCGTACCTCTACGCTTACAACGCCAAAAAGGCCGGCGTGCGCGATTACATCACCACGTACATGTTCGAAAGCCCCAACACGCTTTCTAACCGCATGGATCTGGCCAAAGCGCTCGCCCAAATCCGCGTCGCCGAGGCCTTTGCCGACGCTGACTTTCGTATCTGGCGGCAGACCCGCACCGGCTTGCTCAGTTATCCGGTGGACATGGCCCGCGCCCGCGCGCACCTCGCCGAATCCATCTACCTGCAGATGGCGCTGCGGCCCGCGATCGTGCACATCGTCGGGTACACCGAGGCCGATCACGCCGCCACCGCCGCCGAAGTCATCGAGTCCTCGGTCATGGCGCAGCAAGTCATCGGGACCGCCCTGTACGGGCAGCCCGAGATGACCGCCGATCCCGGCGTCCAGGCGCGGGCCGGGGAGCTTGTCGAAGAGGCGCACGTCCTGATCGAGGCCATCCGGCGTCTGGGGGCCGACGCGGTTGAAGATCCGCTCAGCGACCCGGCGACGCTGGCGCGCGCCGTGCAGGCAGGCCTGCTCGACGCGCCGCAGCTGCAACGCAATCGCTTCGCGCGCGGCGAGATCCGCTCGCGCACCATCAACGGGGCCGTGCACGCCGTTGACGCCGAAGGTCATCCCCTCACCGAGCGGCAGCGCTTGAAGGGCCTGGGCCTGGCATGAGGCCGCCTTCCGGCAGCGTCGCCGGCAAAAATCCGCCGCGCGGCGACCCGGATTGGTCATCGCGCGGGGAAGATGCGGGATTGACAGGGCCTGCACCCTCCGCCAGAGCTTAGCCGCAGAGCAACACAAAGGGCACAGCGCCGTTATGACGCTGTGCCCTCTGCAATGTCGGCCCGAAACTCAGAGTTCCGCGAGATTGGTCAGGAAATGGAGTGAGGTCTGAACGCCCCGGTGGAAGTTGCTCACCGCGAGCTTCTCATTGGGCGCGTGAAGGTTGTCATCCGGCAACCCAAAGCCCATGAGAATGGTGTCAATCCCCAGCACTTTCTGGAAGGTGGCCACAACCGGGATCGAGCCTCCCTCGCGCACCAAAATCGGCTCGCGCCCGAAAGCCGCCTTGTAAGCGCGGAACGCCGCCGCCATCTCCGGGCTATCGCGGCGCACCATCGCCCCTTCGCCGCCGTGTAAATCGCGGACCTCCACGGTCACCGTGGCGGGGGCAAGCGCCCGGAAATACTCCGCAATCAGGCGGCTGATCTCCTCCGGCTCCTGATCGGGGACCAGGCGCATGGAGATTTTGGCGAAGGCTTTGCTCGGCAAGACGGTCTTGGCGCCCGGCTGCGTGTAGCCGCCCCAAATGCCGTTCACATCCAGCGTCGGACGCGCCATCGTGCGCTCGATGATGGTGTAGCCCGGCTCACCCCATTCGCGGATGACCCCCGCTTCCGCCAGCCACACCTCCCGATCAAAGGGGATCTTCGCCAGTTCAGCGCGCTCCTCCGGCTCCAGGTCCCGCACTTTATCGTAAAAACCCGGGATGAGGATGCGCCCATCCTCGTCCTGCAGTTTGGCGATCATAGCGCACAGCGCGTTGATGGGGTTGTGCACCGCCCCGCCATAGATGCCGGAATGCAGGTCGCTCGCCGGGCCCGTGACCTCGACCTCGACATACGCCATGCCGCGCAGCGCGTAGACAATCGTCGGCAGATCCTTGCCCAGGATGTGGGAATCAGAGATGAGGGCGACATCGGCCCGCAGCAGGTCCTGATGTTCGCGGATGAAGGGATCGAGCGACGGGCTGCCGATCTCCTCTTCCCCCTCGATGAGCATCTTGATATTGACGGGCGGCGCGCCGGCCGTCTGCTGAAAGGCCTCCAGCGCTTTCACGTGCACAAAGAGCTGCCCTTTATCGTCAGAAGCGCCGCGCGCGAAGATATTATCGCCGATCACCGTCGGCTCAAAGGGGGGCGTGTGCCAGAGCTCAAAAGGCTCCGGGGGTTGTACGTCGTAGTGCCCATAGATGAGCACCGTAGGCTTCTCGGGGCCGGCGGCCAGCCATTCAGCGTAGATGATGGGATGACCATGGGTGGGCATCACCTCGGCGCGTGGAAAGCCGATCGCCAACAGTTGATCCCGCAGCCAGACCGCCGCGCGAATCATGTCGGGGCGATGCTCCGCCTGCGTACTGACGCTGGGAATCTGCAGAAAAGCCTTCAATTCGTCGAGGAATTGGTTCTCATGCACACGAGCGTAGTCAAAACAAGTTGATGTCATCCATGACCTCCCTTGAGCGACCGGGAGCGCGCCCGGCTCCGATCCTGGCGTCGCGCCCTCCTGCAACCGGTGAACTGCATACGGTCATTATACCCAAAATGCCTCAAACTGACAACTCCGCTAACGCCGCGCGCATCCGCTCCAGACCCTCTGTCAGCAGCGCTCGCGGCGTGCCAAAGTTGAGCCGCACAAAACCCTCGCCGCCGGGGCCGAAGGTCGCGCCGTCGTTCAGCATGACCCGCGCCCGCGCGCGGAAGAATTCGTAGGGGTTCCCAGGGATGCCCGCCTCACGGCAATCCAGCCATGCGAGATAGGTTCCCTCCGGCGCGGCGACGTGCACGCCAGGCAGATGCTCGCGCACGTAAGTCACCAGGAAATCCCGATTGGCCTCCAAATACGCCAGCAGGCTCTCCAACCACGGGCCGCCGTCGCGGTAAGCGGCCAGCGCCGCCGTGTATCCCAGCACATTCACGTGCCCTACGACCCCGCGCTGTCCCGCGTTGAAGCGCTCCCGCAACGCCGGGTCGGGAATCACGGCGAAGGAGCAACCGAGGCCCGGGATGTTGAAGGTCTTGCTGGGCGCCATCAGCGTGAGGGTGGAGGCGGCAATCTCTGGATCGAGCGCGGCGATGGGGTAATGACGCTGTCCACTGAAGATAAAGTCGCAGTGGATCTCGTCGGAGCAGATGAGCACCCGCTTCTGGAAGCACAGCTGCGCCAGGCGCTCGAGCTCGTCCCGCCGGAAGACGCGCCCCACAGGATTGTGCGGATTGCACAGCAGAAACATCGCCGTGTGGGGGGAGAGCGCCGCCTCGAAGCGGTCGAAGTCAATCTCGTAGGCGCCGTCGGGACGGCGGCTGAGCTCCATGGACTCAGGACGCAGGCCGGCGTCCGCCGCGACCGTGAGAAAAGGGGGATAGATGGGCGTCTGGATCAGCAGGCCGTCGCCAGGACGGGTGAGCGCCTGCGCCGCCAGGTTGAAGCCCACCACGACTCCCGGCAGAAAGACGATGGCTTCGGGCGCGACGCGCCAATCGTAGAGCGCCGCCAGCCGCGCCACGAGCACTTCCCGCAGCTCCGACGGGGCGCTGCCGTACCCGAAAATGCCGTGCGCTACCCGCTCCTGCAGCGCCGCAATCACCGGCTCCGGGCAGCGAAAATCCATGTCCGCCACCCACAGGGGAAGTTCATCTTCCTCGCACACGTTCCATTTGATGCTGTCGCCAAAACGGCGGTCAATGAAGGCGTCGAAATCACAGGTCATGGGCCAGCTCCTGTAGGGTGTGGGTTCCAGTCGCGCTCCCGCCATCCCTGGACTTCACTCTTGAGCCGAGAGCGCGCAGAGAACCGGAAATGCTTTTCCCATTGTACGCCGGTTCCGGCTCCAGGGCAAATGTCAAGCGGATCGCGGCCCATTGATCCCCGCGCCGACATGGCACGGGTGTTCTGCGCGTCAGCGCTCAGAAAATGGCTCACGGAGAAACACGGATTTCACCGATCAGCAAAAGTAACGCAAACTTCAGTTTGCTCTCAGGCTGTTATTTTTCGGGGGTGCGCCGCAGGGGCAGGTCCATTCTGACGCCCTCCTCTCCCAAAGGCAGGTTGGGACAGGCACGGGACCGCGTCCTCAATGCTGGCGAGCTGCCTCAATTGTGCTACACTAACACGGCGTCACGCTGCGACATCTGAGGATCATTTCGTGGAGGTTTTCGATGGCTGAAGTTGGGAAGAACATGCTGCTGCTGCTCGGCGGCGTCTACCACGATTTCGAGGGTTTCCGCGAGATCATGGCCCCTTTCTTTCAACAGCAGGGCTACAACGTCCGCGTCACCTATGATTTCGATACCCTCGTTGAGCCGACCCTCGCGGAGGTAGAGGTGATCGTGCTCAACACCTGTCTGGGCGGGCCCCGGCCCCAGGGCCCCTGGGCCGCCGATCTCAACCCTGCCCAGACGGCAAGCCTCGTGGCTTGGGTGCAGGCGGGAGGGGGGCTCCTGGGCCTGCACGCGGCCACCGTCATCGGCGAGGGGAGCCAACGACTGCGACGGCTCCTGGGCGGCTACTTCGTCGAGCATCCCCCGGAGGCAGAATTCACGGTCATGCCCCTGTACCGCGAGCATCCCATCACCCAGGGGATTGACGCTTTCGTCGTCCAGGACGAGCTCTTTATCAATGCCTACGAAAGTGACGTGGAAATCCACATGGCGGCCTCCCATCGCGGCGTCTGCCATCCCCTGGTATGGACGCGGCGCGAGGAGGCCGGCCGGGTCGCCTATGTCGCGTTGGGGCACAGCGAGAAGGTGTGGCTGTTGCCGGCCTACCGCAAGCTGATGGCCCAGGCGCTGATGTGGCTCACGGCGGCGCCTTCCAGCGCGGGGAAATAGGGACGTGGCCACGGGGGCACGGTGGTAGCGCCGTCATGCCGCGAAGCCGCAGGATTCCCGCACCACCAGCTCGGTCCCCATGAGCACCTGACGGGGCGGTTGCGTCCCAATCTGGATGAGATCGAGCAGGAGCTCCACGGCGCGGATTCCAAAACGCCGAATGGGTTGGCGGATCGTAGTGAGCGTCGGTGAGACCAGCAAGGCGGGAGGCAAATCGTCGTAGCCCACCACGGCGATGTCACGCGGCACCTGCAGGCCGCTGTGCTGAATCGCGCGCAGGGCGCCGACGGCCATCACGTCTGAAGCGGCGAAAACAGCATCGGGGTGATGCGGCAACAGCTGTTGCATCCCCAGATAAGCGCTGTTTTCAGTGAAATCCCCTTCGACGATCAAAGCGGGATCCACGGGCAGGCCCATCGCGGCGAGCGCCTGTTCGTAGCCCCGCAGGCGATCCGCCCCCACGGCGGTGTGCCGTCCTCCCGTGATCGTCGCCACGCGGCGCCGTCCCAGCTCCAGCAAATGCATCACCGCCGTGTACGCCCCGTGAACGTTGTCCACGTCAATGTAGCTCACCTTGTCGGTGACGCTCGGACGTCCGGCGACGACCAACGGCAGGCCGCTTTCCGCCAACGCACCGATAAGACTGTCTTCCCGCTGCCCCACCTGCACGATGAGACCGTCCAGAAACCCGCGCGAGGTGATTTTGGGCAAGAGCTTCGACTCGTCGGCGAAAGTCTGCACGAGGAAGAGCGACAGCGTGTACTCGTACTGATTGCACGCCTCAGCGATCCCCTGGGTGAGGCGGGGGAAATAGGGGTCGGAGAAGAAGGCATGGACGCTCTGGGGCACCACCAGGCCGATCATGCGCGATTCCTGGAAGGCCAGGGAGCGGGCGAGGAGGTTGGGGCGGTAATTCGTCTCCTCGATCACCCGCAACACCCGCTCGCGCAACTCAGGTCGGACATGAGGGCGGTCATTCAGCACTCGGGAAGCGGTCGTGCGCGAGACTCCCGCGAGCCTGGCAATCTCATCAAGGGTCAATGGCGGCATCGTTTCAGCTCCGCGGCTCGAAGTACCACAGACAGGGCTTACGCAGCGCCCTAAATCGCTGCGGGGGCAAGATGGGAGTCATGTGAAATCCAACACTCGCCCAGGCCCCGATTGAAAGCGCTCCCAGATTCACTATACTTGATTTTGAAAAGGGTGTCAAGCAATTTACAACCGATAATGTGAGAACGTGCGAACGTAAATGACTCGCTGATTCGTTGATTCGCTGACTCGCTTTTTCGCCTTTTCGCTTTTTCGCCTTTTCGCTTTTTCGCTTTTTCGCTGATTCGCCGATTCGCCTATTTTCCGGGGAGATCACTTACGCATCACGCATTACGCATTTTTGAGGAGACCCATCATGCATGAAGAATCCATCGTCGAAGTGATCCGGCGGCGCTATTCCTGCCGCAGCTACGAGAAGACTCCCATCCCGCCAGAGACGCGAGCACAGCTGGCGGAGTTCTGCGCGGCGCAGACGCACGGGCCGTTCGGCGCGCCGGCGCGCTTCCTGCTCATCAGCGCGACGGAGGAAGATCGCACCGCGCTCAGAGGTTTGGGAACCTACGGCTTCATCAAAAATCCCACCGCCTTCATCCCCGGCGCGGTGACACGGGGGCCGCACGACCTGGAGGACTTCGGCTATCTGCTGGAGCTCATCGTATTGCGCGCGACGGCGCTGGGATTGGGGACCTGCTGGCTCGGCGGCAGTTTCACCCGCAGCAGTTTCGCCCGCGCCCTCGCCCTCCGTGAGGAGGAAGTGCTGCCGGCGGTCGTCGCTGCGGGCCTGCCGGGCGAGCGTCCCCGCCTCGTGGATCGGGTCATCCAACGCGGCGCCGGATCGGAACATCGCCTTCCGTGGGGCCAGCTCTTCTTCGAGGGAGAGTTTGGCGCGCCCCTGACGCCGACGCAGGCCGGCCCCTATGCCGAAGCACTCGAAATGGTGCGACTTGGACCTTCCGCCTCCAACCGGCAACCATGGCGCGTGCTGAAGGGAGACGGCGCGTGGCACTTCTATCTCCAGCACAACCCCGGCTATAGGAAACAGATGCAGCTGGTGACGGCGGTTGATCTGCAACGGGTGGACATCGGCATCGCGATGAGCCACTTCACGCTCACCGTCGAGGCGGCGGGACTACACGGCGCCTGGGAAACACGTTCCGCCCCCGCCCCGCCCGATCCCGACATCGAATACATCGGCAGCTGGGTTCAGGCGCCTTAGGCCGATTCCCCCCAAACCACAGGAATTCAGCCGTGCGCACGTTCGCCCTCTCAGGGCAAACGGCTGAAACTGACTTCCGGGAACTCCGCGGGAGGGCCTTCCAGCAACGGCGAGGGCTTCCCCTTGAGGGTGGCATCGAAAAACGCCAGCAGATAGGCGCGGTTGATGGCCAGCGCCTGCCGTCCGGGGAGCGGACCGCGCACGCCCAACACCCGGCTCAACGGCGAGAAGATCGCCACAAGCGTGAAGTCATAATGCACGCTGCCGGCAATGTCCACCCAATAGGCCGGCCCGGCGAGCCCGTGGTAAAAGTCCTCCAGCAAAGCGCGGTTGGGACCGGCGAGCCACTGTTCACTGTTGAGGAAGAGGGCCGGCGGGAGCTGTCCCGCCGCGAGGAGCGCCGCATCCACCGGCTCGATCCACACATCCATGCCCAGGACCGCCTTGCAGCGCGCGTCCCCGGCACAGACCGCCATCACGGCCCCGCCGCCGGTCGAATGCCCGAAAAGACCAATCCGCTCGAGGTCGAACATGCCGGCAAGGGGACCGCCGGCATCCAGCTGCGGTAGTTGATCCAGGATGAAACGCACGTCGGCGACGTACGTCGCCATGAGCGCCCGCGAGCTCGCCGTGAATTCGTCCTCGCCGCGTTCGCCGCGTAGCGCCTCAGGATTGTTCTCCGCCACACGCCCGTCAGGATAGACGGAACGGAGCGCACTGTAGGCGTGATCGGCGCTGATGACGACGTATCCCTGCGCGGCGAGGGCCTCCAGCTGGTCCTGATTGACGTTGCGGAAGCCACCCCATCCGTGGACGTAGAGGATCACCGGATAAGGCGCGTCCGTTTGCACGGCAGGGAGATTGGCATAGGTATGCGTCTGCACGAGTGCGAGCTGATCCAACAGGAAGACTGGCATTTTACCCCACCGCGCGAGGGCGCGCGCCATCGGGACGCCCTCCACGAGCCAGCGCTCGGTCCGCACGCCCGTCTGCGGCTCGGCGGGATACCACACCTGCACCAGCAGCTCGCGATGGCCAGAAGGTGCTGCGCCGTAAGTCTCCGAGCGGGAGGAATCTACCCAGTGATAGGTCGTCGTCCCGATACGATAGGGTCCCTCCGGCTGCGGGAGGCGGGGAACGGGGAGCAACGCCAGCAACGCCGCGCCAAGGGCCAGCACGAGCAGCGCCGCAATGAGGCTCCCCTTGCGCCAGGGAGCCGGCGCAGGCGCGCGGCGGCGCGAAAACGCCTGGGGCAGAAACAGCGCGCCGACCAACGCATAGAGCGGCAGCATTTGCCAGCGGTAGCCCTCCCCAAGCACCTGCGCCACAGTCAACAACACCGTAATCCGGGCGGCGTCAGCGCGCCGGTAGCCCCGGATACCGCGATGCCATTCGGCGAGCAATGCCGTTCCCATCACCACGACGAGCAGAATCTCGAATAGCCGCATGAACACCTCACACGAAGGGTGAACTAAGCGCGATAAGTTACCGAAAGAGTGTAGCACCGTTGACAATTTGCGCGAGTGCAATTATAACGATCCTGCCGGGCCGATCCAGGGCCCGGCGGCCTTCGCGGGTAGACCGGGGCGACCTCGACCCCATTACAGGAGCACCCATGAGCACAAACTGGTTGGATTTTGGCGCAGGGATTTACGCCCTTCTGGGCGGCTCGAACATCGGCGTGATCATCAGCGAAGGTCGCGCCGTGATGGTAGACGCCGGGCTGGACCGCAGCGTCTCCAGGAAAGCGCTGCGGGAAATCGAGACGCTGCACGCGCGTCTGGAGGCGCTCGTGCTCACGCACGGGCACGCCGATCACTTCGGAGGGGCGGGCTGGCTGGCGGAGCGAGGCGTCCCCGTGTACGCCCCGCCGCTGGAGGGCGCCATCGCCGCGCAGCCCCTGCTGGAGCCTCTGTTTCTCTACGGCGGCGCTGCGCCCATCGCCGAACTGCGGGGGAAATTCACCCTCGCCCAGGAAAGTGCGCGCCGCGTCGAGCCGCTGATCCCCGGCCCACTGACCCTCGCCGGCCTGCCGCTGACGCTTGTCCCTCTCCGCGGGCACGCCCCGGAGCAATTGGGCGTGGCTTACGGCGAGACCTGCTACTGTGGGGACGTCGTTTTCCCGGCGGAGACCCTGGCGCGCCATCCCATCCTCTTCTGCGCCGATCTCGACGCCTGGCTGGAGACGCTCGCCGGGCTGCCCGCGCTGCCCTACACGCGCTTCATCCCCGGTCACGGCGAGCCGGTAGCGGAGATCGCGCCGCTCGCGGCGCTGAACACCGCTCGCCTGCAGGAAATCCGCACGCTGACGTGGGAGGCGCTGACGGAACCGCGCGAATCCTCCGAGGTGCTGCGCATCGTCGCCGCGGCCTACGACGTCACCTTCGCCGCGCCGCAGTTCTACCTGCTCGCGCTCACCACCCTCCATGCGGCGTTGACCTCCCTGCAGCGGGCCGGCGCCGCCGTCGTGGAAATGGACGCGAACCGGATGCTGTGGCGGAGAACCTGACCGCGACGGGCGACTTCAGCGCCAAAGGGCGCGCAACGGTCATGCCGCGCGCGCCCTTACCGCGCCGTTTCCTCACCTGTGGGGGAAGAATCCTTGGGCACGCCTCAACGGGGAGGCTCGCCTGCGGCTAGATCGTCCACTGATCGTGGATGATGCCGACGAGCACCCAGCGCCCCTCGAATTCCTGGAACACCAACCGCAGGCTCGCCCAATCCAGGCCGCCATATTGGGGATCAAAGCCGGGGAAATGGTATTCGACGACCATCGCGCCGGGGTAATACTCCTGGCTGTTATCTATGCTGTTGCCCACACCGAGGCGCTCGTTCACACTGACAGCGACGGCCGTCGTATAATCGTGGTCGAAAACGAATTTCTGATAGTAGGCGGCAAAAGTCAGTTGAATCGGCTCGCCGCTGCCGTCGTAGACTCCCCACTCATACAGGGTTGAATCAGCGGACAACCCCTGGAGCTGAGCGGGGGTGAAGACCAGGTCCTCGTCGCGGACAAAAGCGTAGGGGGAGAAGCGCACCCCCTGCGTCGGATGCGCCAGCGCGGCGACCGTGGCGAGATCCTGCGCCTTGAGCGCGGCCAGGACCTGTGCTCCCAGGGCGGATACGGCCTCCTCTGGAGAAAGCGGAGGCAGCGTCGGCAGCGCCGTCGCTGTCGGCGCGGCCTCGGTCACCGGAGTGCTCGTCGGCGCGGCCTCGGTCGCGGGAACCGTGGGCGGTTCAACCGTATTGCAGGCGGAAAAGACCACCGTGAGTCCAACCAACACCAAAATCATCAGCCACTTGACGTAGGGTACATACTTGTCCAGGAAATTCATCTGTGCCTCTTCAACTGCGGGATGCAAATCAGTATAGACAGAACGTCAAGTCTGTCAATGAAGGGCAGGGGCACTTCGCACCGGCGGCGAATCGCTTTCGGAGACATTGGACGCAGATTCACGCAGATTCCGCAGATTTTAAAGTTTGCATCCCCATGCCGGTCGGCACGTGGAAACGTGCGAACGTGCGAACGTGCGAACGTGGGCACGGATTCTATTTTCGAAATGGAGAAATAATGAAGCCTCAGACGATTCTCAGCCTTCTCGTGGGGATGGGACTGTTGATCACGCTGGCGCCGGCAAGCGCCTCGTGGGGAGCCGCCGCGGCGACGACGTACACCTTCGGCGCGCCCGAGCTGGCGCTGACGCGCCCTCACGCCGTCGGCATCGCCGGATGGCTGCCCGATGGCCGGTTACGGCTCACCCTGAACAGCGGCCTCCAATCGCAGACGGCGTATTTCACGCCCGCGACGGGAGAACTCACTTCCGCTGGGGAGCGCGCCGCGCGGGAGAAATCGTTCCTGGAGCCGCAATGGAGCCCCGACGGACGCTTCCGCGCCGCGATTCTCACACCGGGGTCGCAGGCAGGCGCCCCCCTCCTCAGCAGCCACCTGCAGCTATTTGACGCTCTCACGGGGCAACAGCGGCGTTGGGAAGGGACGTCCCGCTTCGTCACCGACCTCGCCTGGGCGCCCAATAGCCGGTGGCTCGCGGTGCTGGCCATCGCCGACATCACGGCGGAGGGCGCAGAGCGCGCGCAGCTCTACCTCGTGGACGCCCTCACCGGCGAGGCCCGCCTGGCGCGAGAGGAGCTCTTCGGCGGCGGGGTGTGGGGACAGCAGCTCGCCTGGTCCCCCGACGGGAGGCGGCTCGCCGTCGCCTGCCCCACCGTGGAAGAAGGGCGAGTGTGCCTCCTGCCGGTAAGCGTCAGCGCGGAACCGCCGGCGCTGACGCCAGTCCTCACCGAAACGGAGCCGGCCCCGGAACCGTCAACGCTCCCTCCCCTCCGCGCCACGGCGCCCTACACGCCGCCGACTGAAATCACCCTGTCCGTGTACCAGCTCACCCTTGGCGGGGCGCGGCGCTCGCCGTACACCCTCTGCGAGCCGGGCAGCACCGCCTGGGGCTGTACCGTCTTCTGCGACGAGGATAACTTCCCCTGCGTGCGCACGGCCACCCTCCCCTACCCCTACGCCACCAATCCGATCACCCTTTCCATCGAGAACGACTATCTGCTGGATGTGGTGCCGTTGGAGATGGGGACCTACTATCACGCCACGGCGCTGATCGCACAGGCCGTCGCCGCTCGCAGCTACGCCTACCGCGCGATCTACGACAGACGCGCCATCAACAACTCCACCGCGTTCCAGGCCTTCATCCCCTACAAGTTCGAAAGCCTGCCCTCAGCGCGCTTCCCGGACAGCCCGACAGCTCCCTGCGCCGCGACCAATCTCAACGCCCGTCAACGCCTCGTCTGCGATGCCGTCGCGCCGGGCTATTACATCGCCTACGACCTCGCGCCGGGGAACTACGTCCCCGCCTTCGCGGAGTTCTCCGCCGATGCCTGGTTGCGGACGGTGAACGGCGAACGAGTCTACCTGCGCGGGGTGGAAGATCCCATCAGCAGCGGCTGCGACGCGAACAATTACGGCCATCAGCGGGGGATGAGCCAGGAAGGCGCCAGCCGTTGGGCGCGGGGCAATCGCTGCTCCTACGCCGGCGCCGGCGATGACCCCTGGAGCGTGCGCTGGGACGACGCGCGGCAGATTCTCACGCACTACTACACCGGCGTGCAGCTGCGTGACGACAGCGGAACGCGGCTCACGCCCGATTACCGTTGGGCGCCGCTGGAGGTTGACTGGCGCAGCGGCAGCGTCAATCCGCCCCTGCTGCAACCGGAGGAGACCCGCACGTTCACCTTCACCCTCCAGAACACGGGCGTGTTCACCTGGACGGGCAATGTCTCCCTGGCGTATTACGGTTGGGAGGACGAGAACGGCGTCCCCGTCATCACGGCGACGACGAGCGTCACCCTCCCGGAGACGGTGGCGCCGGGGGCCAGCCTGCGCGTAGGGCTCCCCCTCACCGCGCCGCCCCAGACCGAGGCATCACGGCATTACCGCCTGCGCTTCGACATGCTGCTCCATAAGGAGGGCCGCACGGTGGGGTTCAGCATCCGCGAGCCGGAACGTCCCTGGCCCGTGTATACGGCCGACATCACGGTGATGCGGTTGCCCCACAAAGTGTACCTGCCCCTGGTGCAAAGGGACTGAAACAGGACCTACGCCAGGGCCTAAATTTTAACCGCCGTTTTAAGAGCTTTACGTTTCAGCATCCGCTGCGCCCGGCGTGACTTTGGCGCTCTGCGACGCGAGTCCTGTGGATGAAAATTACCGCCCGGTCTTCACCGTGAACTCGCGGCCATCGGAAAGCACTTCGACGTCACCGTGCTGATCGGTGCGATAGACGGCCACATCCAGCAACCGCGCCAGCACCTGCGGCGCTGGATTGCCCCGGGTGTTGTCGCCGCCGACGCTGATCACGGCAGCGGCAGGCGCGACCGCCTGCAGAAATGCCGGCGTCGCGGAAGTCGCCGCGCCGTGACGGGGTACATGCAGCACGTCAGCGGGCAACAGCTCCGGGGAACTGCGCACCAATCCCTCTTCCACTGTCGTCGTCGCCGCGCCGGCAAAGAGCACGCTTGTCGCGCCATAATCCAACCGCAGCACCAACGGGCCGGCGACGTCTTCGGGGAAGGGCCACAACACGCGAAGCTGTCCGCCATCTTTCAGGTCCCACTGCTCCCCCGCCGTCAACACGCGGACCTGCGCGGCGGGACGGGCAGTGAGCAGCGCTTCCCAACGCGCGTAGAAATCGCCCTCTCCCACCGCCGGGCCGATGGCGACCTCCCGCACCTCATAGCGTTCCAGCACCGCAATCAGCCCGCTGAGGCGCGCCTCGTCCGGCGAGGTCAAAACCACCAGGTCGAGCTCCCGCTCCCAGAAGGGCAGCCGCTTCCCCAACTGCGAAAGCAGCCGCGAGGCGTCCGGTCCGCCATCAATGAGCACCCGTTGCCCCGAAGGCGTCTGAATCAGCGCCGCGTCGCCCTGTCCCACGTCCAGAAAAGTGACATGGAGCTGGCCATCGGGGCGCAGGTAGAGGAAGATCCCCGCCAGCGCCACCGCTGCCAACGCGCCCGCCCGCTGCCAGGTAGGCAAACCGCGCACCGCCTGCCACTGCCGCTGACGCCGGGCGCGAGGTTGCGAGTACGCCCACAGCCCGACCCCCAACGCCAGATAGTAGCCCCACACCAACGGCAGCCCGATCCGTCCCACGGGAATCGAGGCGAGGGGGATGCGCGCGGTGAGGAAAACCAGCTCGATGGTGTACGTGAGGAACGCCCAGGCGAACCACGCGACGACCTGCCCCAGGGGGAACACCACCAACGCCACGAGCAACGCCACGCCTCCAAAGAGCATCACAAACGGTTGCGCCGGCAAGATCAACAAGTTGGTCAGCAACGTCACCAACGAGAAGCGCCGGAAAGTGGCGACAATGATGGGGATTGTGGTGATCTGCGCGGCAAGGGTCACAATGAGCGCGTCGCTGAGCCAGCCGAGGAACCATTCCGCACGCTGCGGGGGCATCAACCGCAAGAGCAGCCGCCGGAAGATCTGCGTGAGGGGCTCGGTGAAGAAAAGCAATCCCGCCGTCGCCGCCAGGCTGAGCTGGAAGCCCACGTCCCACAGCACGAAGGGGTTGTGCGCCGACATGAGCAGCGCTGCCAGCGCGAGCGAGGTCGGCCCGTGGATGGGACGCTCTTCGCGGCGCGCCAGAATCGCCAGGCTGCCCATCACCGCGGCGCGCACCACCGCCGCGGAGGCGCCCACCAGAAACGTGTAGAGCCACACGCCGCCCACCGCGACCGGCAGCTCGCCCTTTTTCCCAAAGACGCGCCGCGCCACCACCGAAAATACCCCGGCGATGAGCGTGAGATTGAACCCCGAGATCGCCACGATGTGGCTGGTGCCCGTGGTGGAAAAGGCCTCATTCAGTTCAGCGGGGATGCCCGACTCAACGCCCAGGAGGATTCCTGCCAACAGCGAAGCCTGCGGCTCCGGCAACAGCCGCAGCAACGTCGTCAGCGCGTGCGCCTTGAAGCGGTACAGCGCCTCGCGCACCCGGCTCCGTTGATGCGAGGCGAGCACGCGCACCTCGGCCTGTCGCACGAGCGTGTGGATTCCCTGCCGCGCCAGGTAGTCCCGATAGGAGAAATCCTCGAAGGCGGGCGGCGTTTCCAGCGCGCCGAGCACCTCGATGCGATCGCCGTAGAACGCCGACGTGAAAGGTGGCCCCTTCACCAGCACCTGGCCATGCACCGGCAGCTCGCGTCCATCGGCCAGCAGCAGTCGCTCCGCCTCCACCGTCAGATTGGTGTACGTCGCGCGGCGATCCGGCTCCCCCACCACCACACCGGTGAGCGTGACCGCCGTCGCGCCGTTGTAAGAGGCAACGTGCCCGGCGTCGAAGACGGGACGCGCCAGCAAATAGCGCCCCGCGCCGAGCGCCAGGCCCGCCAGCGCCCAGGCGATCAGCGTCGCGCGCCGGTCGTGCGCAAGACCAAAATGCACCGTCAACGCGGCAGGCAAAGCCAGCAGCAACCAGACAGGATGTAAAACAGCGGCTTGGGCCAGCACAATCCCACAAGCCCAAGCCGCTGTGAATGCCACCAGGGGCGTCATCGGCGTACCCTCAATGCCCGCATCTCACCCCCGTCAGATCAAGACTCCCGGGGACATCGCCCCTTGCAGGAAGTCACGCCAACGCCTCCGTCAACGCGCGGATGTCGTAGAAGGGGCCGGCGCTGGCATCCACGCTGGTGATGCGCAAGGTCGCCAGCGGCGTCGGTTCCCCATCCAGCAGCAGCTGCCCCTGTTGCAAGTCCATGAAGCCGTAGTGCGTCTGCAACACCAGCTCAAAACGCTGTTGCACCTCGGCGGCCAGGCTCGCCGCGCGGCTTTGACGGGTCACAATGATGAAATCGTCATTGCCGTTGTAACCCAGGAAATCATCGGGGATGTCGTCCATGCTCAGCGCCTCGGCCAGGATCAACGTCACGCTGCGGAGGAAATCCCCCCCGGCCTGGAAGCCGTACACGTCACGGAAAGCGTCAAGCCCGGTCACTCTGAGGCGCATCAGGGCCCACGGCCCCTCAGGCTCGGCGAGGAGCCGTCGCAGCTGATTCTGGATCAGGCGCCCGGTAGGAAGGCCGGTAATGGGATCGAGCATGTTGGTCGCGCTCGCGCGGCGCAGGGCATTGCGCACCCGCAGCGTCACTTCCAGGGGATCGAAGGGAATGGTGACGAAATCATCCGCGCCCTGCTCCAGGCCAATCAGGCGCTCCACATGACTTTCTTTATCGGCGAGCAGCATGAGGAAGATGTGTTGCGTGCGGGCGATCTGCCGCAAGCGCCTGGCCACCTCGGCCCCGGGGATATCCGGCAGGGAGGTACTGATGATGATCGCCTGCGGCAACAACCGCACCGCGGCAGCGATCCCCTCGGCGCCGGATTTCGCCATCTCCACTTGTAACCCTTCGGCCTCGAAGCGTTCTCTCAACCCCTCACGGTTGGCGGGGTTATCTTCGATAATCAGGATTCGCCCTTCCACGCCGCTGCCTCCTCGGAAAATACGTAATGCGTAATGCGTAAGTGACCTGCTCGGAAAATAAGCGAGTCAGCGAATAAGCGAATCACTTACGTTCGCACGTGGACACCTGGGCACGTTCGCACCTTCGCACGCCATGCGCATTCCCGGTAATGTAGCCAGGAGCCATGCTACCTCTATTATAGGCAATAACAGAATTTTGGTCAAACAGAATCCCGGCCACGCTCACCTCATGCGACCCGCAGCGATGTGCGCTCTTTCAGGGCGGTCCAGCTTGCCGACGCGGGGAATTGTGCGTATAATAAAGCTACATTCGCACTCTTGGAGCCACCCCTACTGTTGGCGACATCTACAGGACTTCATCTCAGCGTCAAGATGGGAGGGAAAAATGAGCGTACCCGTTGATGTATTACGCACCGCGGATCTCTTCGCCGGGCTCACAAACGAGCAGATGGAAGCGCTAGCCGCATTGGGGGAAAGACGCACGTTTCAATGCGGAGACGTGATTGTCCGGGAAAAAGACGCCGGAGACGAGCTGTACATCACGCTTTCGGGGCAAGTAGAGGTGAGCTGCACGGGTGACATCGGCGGCACGACGCTGGTGCTTCTGGGTGCAGGACAGGGTTTCGGGGAAATCTCGATGCTGGATTCCGGCCCCCGCTCGGCCACGATCACCTGCATCTCCGACAGCGCCGAACTCCTGATCCTGCACGGCGGTCCCCTGCTGGCTTACTGCGAGCGCGATCCCCTCACCGGTTACCGGATCATGTACAACCTGGCCCGCGATCTCGCTTTCAAACTGCGGCACCGCAACATCACCCTGGCGAGCGGTGAGGAGGGGCGAGCATGATCTACAAAGTCAGCTATGTCATTCCCAATCACGCCTACCCCGGCGCCATCATCAACCAGACCACCATGCCCTACGTAGGGGAGAAGGTGCGCCTGGGAGACCTGTGGTGCGAAATCGTCGAGACCAAGGACCTGCTGCCGCCGCATGGGGATTTCGCCTATATCCACGTCACGTGCCGCCCGATCCCCGCCCCCGAAACTGAAACCACCTCCAGCTAAACAGCACCGATCAGCCTTACCGACAAACCTACTGGGGCATTTTCACAGGCCGTTCAGGTAGGTGATGACCAGGCGGGAGGACACTTCCGCCTCGATCCATGCGGCTGCCAGCAGCAGCGGCAACGCCACGCTCAGGAAGAGCTTGCAGAATTGGCCGATATCGCGCGCCAGGCTCCGCATAGTCCCGTCTTTCTCCGGGGTCCGCAAGAAGGTCATCCCCAATCGCAGCGCATAGGCCGTCACAAGGACCGCCGCCGTCATCTCAAAAATGCCGTGAGGCAACACCCCAACGGCCAACATCTGCCAGGAGCTGATTCCCAACGCCCCAATCTGCG
>Ga0208825_1001383_pt1 | contig 18663 bp, 11 predicted proteins | sample AD_UKC113_MetaG_FD_184450 | JGI IMG/M metagenome (GOLD analysis project Ga0208825, IMG submission 184450) | Active sludge microbial communities of municipal wastewater-treating anaerobic digesters from Hong Kong - AD_UKC113_MetaG (SPAdes)... | ecosystem: Engineered > Bioreactor > Anaerobic >...
CTATGTAAAAAATTAAGAAATTGCTGATTTTCTGTGAACGATGATAGAAATATGCGAAAGAGAGTCTCTAAATGCAATAGAAAGAATGACAAAAAATGGGATGATGGCGATTTCTTTGACGGAAATATCGCAGATTTTAGCAGAAAAGATTATGTTCTTTTCTTGCAAGAGAAAAGAACAAACAACGAAAATTGTATTGGTTTTCTAATTCCAATGGATAAACCCGTGAGTCAGATAGAGTCTCGGAATTACTTTAATCCAACTTATGCATTAGAAACTTGTAAAGACTGTTGCTTTGATACGCCTTACGGCACCTCGGCAACCGATTCTCTGACGGTGGCTGAGTAGGACGGTAGTCCGTATCGAAGCCGCCATTTTGGATACTTTTCTCTACTCAAATTTATAATTTTCTTCACTTTACACTTTTACTACTATCTTTATTGCATGATCAAAGATATTTTCGCTCGACGATTTTACCGTTCTCATCATACACATAGAGAAGAGGCGTTGCCGTTGGGATGTTCAATTCAATGATTTCTTCTTTTGTAAGATTATCGAGCTTCATGACAATCGAGCGAAGGCTATTTCCATGCGCTGCTACAATTACATTTTTTCCACTCTCGATATCCGGAAAAATTTTTGATTCAAAGTACGGAATTGTGCGAGCCGCAGTATCTTTGAGACTTTCACTGATTCCTTCGGGATTCAATTCTGTCTTATCTTTTGGCGGCGGCACATCGTAACTCCGACGCCACAACTTTAGCTGTGCTTCACCAAACTGTTTACCGACTTCGGCTTTATTCAATCCTTGAAGAGCGCCGTAGTGCCGTTCATTCAGCGCGCTACTTCGTTCGACTGGAATATTTGTCTGCCCAATAACTTCGAGGATGATTTCAAGCGTCTTCATTGCTCGCTGAAGCAGCGATGTATAAGCTTTATCGAATGTAAAAGATTTTAATTTTTCGCCCGCGCGACGCGCTTCTTCGATTCCTCTGGCTGAGAGCGGAACATCAACCCAACCCGAAAAGCGATTCTCAAGATTCCATTGGGATTCACCATGACGAACAAGTACAAGATTTGGCATAAAATATCTTCCAATCTATGATTGATTTGTTATGCTTCTTTTTTCTTGAACACAAATAGAAACTCGAAAGTTTCCTGAAGTCAAAAGTTCTATATGTTGAAATATCGTGCGGATGGATGATGAACGATGAGAGCATCGGTTGATTGCTCGGGATCGAGCATAAATTCCTCCGTCAAAGTTACTCCAATGCGTTCAGGATGTAAAAGAGCAAAGAGCTTTGCGTGATCTTCAAGATCTGGACAGGCTGCATAACCAAAGCTGTATCGCGCTCCTTGATATCCCTGACTGAAGAGCTTTTTGACATCCGATGCGTCTCGATGATGAAGGTTTAGCTCCCTGCGAATTCGTTTATGCCAATACTCTGCAAGCGCTTCTGTCGCCTCGACGCTTAATCCATGGAAATAGAGATATTCTTGATAGCGATTTGTTTCGTAGAGAGTGCGTGCATACTCCGAAGCTTGTTTCCCCATCGTAACAAGATGAACAGCCACAACATCAATCCGACCAGACTCGACAGAAGCAAAAAAGTCGCTGATGCACAGCCGCCTTCCGCTCTTTTGACGAGGGAAAGTAAATCGAACAGCCTCTTTCAAGTGTTCTCTTCGTAATTTATCTGGCGAAATAAAATCACTCGGCGCATCATATACGATCAGATCGTTTCCATCGGATTGACACGGAAAATATCCATACACTACTTTCGGTTGAAGAAGCTGCCGTTCCTTTGAAAAAGTTTTAAGCCTCTCGAACTTTGGTTTTATCTCTTCATCGATTATTCGATTGTATTCTTCTTCTGTCATTGCGCCACGAACCGCTCGCCACTGCCCTCGGAAAAGAGCTACTTCATTGATGTAAGGATACACTTCATCTAATGGAATTTCAGCGACCACTTTTGAACCCCAGAACGGCGGCGCTGGTATATTTTCCGCAGGCTCGATTGTAGAAGTTCCTGCATTCTGTTCATCGCTAACTTCCTGTTGTTTTATCAAAGGCGTAATCTTTGCCTCGGCGCCTGTTAAGATTTCTTCTCTTTCTCGTGAGTTGCTCTCATCTTTACCGTTGCCATTGACAATTTTTTCCATCAAATGAAGACCGTCGAAAGCATCATTCGCATAGAAAACCTGTCCTTTATAAATTGGTTGTAATTCATTCTCCACAAAACGTCGTGTAAGCGCAGCTCCGCCAAGAATAACCGGAATGGTAACATTCCTCTCATTTAATATCTCGAGATTCTCTTTCATAACTTGCGTTGATTTTACAAGCAAACCGCTCATTCCAATTGCATCGGCTCTATGTTCCGCCGCTGACTCGATCATCTTTTCAATTGGACATTTAATGCCAAGATTGTACACTTTGTATCCATTGTTCGTCAAAATAATGTCAACAAGATTTTTCCCGATGTCGTGGACATCGCCTTTCACCGTTGCAAGCGCCATTGTGCCTTTCTGCGTTGTGGCATTCTTTTCCATATATGGCTCAAGAGATGTAACTGCCAACTTCATCACTTCTGCCGACTGAAGTACGAACGGCAATTGCATCTGTCCACTGCCAAACAGTTCTCCAACAACTTTCATCCCTTCCAGAAGAATTGTGTTTATAATTTCTACCGCTGAATGCGACTTCAACGCTTCATCGAGATCATCTTGAATACCAACGCTATTGCCTTCGATGATTCTTTGCTTCAATCGTTCTTCTGCAGTCGCTCCAAGCTGTTCGGGCTGTTTTAATTTTTGTTCTGTTTTATCTGCATAGTACGCTATTAATTCTTTGAGTGGATCAAAAACAAGCTTCCGTTCTGCACCTTCGCCTTCCCATTCCCGCTCATCGAAGATCAATTTGCGAGCAAGTTCTCGACCGCGCTCATCAATTTTATAGAGAGGAAGAATTTTTGCAGCATGGACAATTGCCATATCGAGTCCGACTTCGATGGCATAGTGAAGGAAGACGCTATTCAAAACCTGCCGCACTGACGGCGCTAATCCAAAAGAAACGTTGCTAATTCCAAGCGAGGTTTGACACTCCGGCAATTCTTTTTTTATAATTCTAATTGCTTCGAGTGTTTCAAGCGCTGATTTTCTGAACTCTTCATCTCCAGAACCAATCGTGAATGTAAGCATATCAAAAATCACGTCGTATGGCTTCATTCCATACTTCCCAACAATGAGATCGTACAACCGATGTGCTACGGCAACTTTGCGCTCTGCTGTCTTCGCCATTCCTTCTTCATCAATTGTCAAAGCAACAACCGCAGCGCCATAATCTTTGCAGAGTCCAATAATTGTAGCTAATTTCTTTTCGCCATCTTCAAGATTGACAGAATTGATAATCGCTTTTCCGCTTATGTGTTGAAGCGCCACTTCGATAACAGACGGCTCCGTAGAATCGATCATCAAGGGAATTGTAATTTGCTGATTCATCCTGCTAATGAGCTGGCGCATATCCTCCGATTCATTCCTACCAACATAAGCTACGCAGACATCCAGTGCATGAGCGCCTTCTTTCTCCTGCGCCCGTCCAACGGCAACCATCCCTTCCCAATCTTCTTTCAGTAAAAGTTCTCGGAATAATTTGCTTCCGTTTGCATTCGTTCGCTCGCCAATAAGGAGCGGTGGATTCTCGATACGAAACGGCACACTCTGATAAAGACTCGAAATAGATGGAACGTGAGTAAAAGTTCTCGGCGATGGGCTGAGCGAACCAACGCTGGCAACAAGCTGACGAATATGCTCAGGCGTCGTTCCGCAACATCCGCCGACAATTTGCACACCGAGTTCCTTGATATAAGAAGTCAATGTTCGGGAAAAATCTTCTGGCGAAAGATGGTAATGCGCTTTGCCGCCGACATTTTCTGGCATGCCAGCATTTGGCATCACAAAGATTGGTTTTGAACTATATGCAGCAAGCGTACGAACGTGTTCAGACATTTCCTGCGGACCTGTCGCACAGTTTAATCCTATTGCATCAACATCGAAGGGATCGAGAGTTGCAAGAACGGTAAGCATATCCGTACCAACAAGCATTGTTCCTGTCGTCTCAATAGTAACGGAAACAATAATTGGTATATTCTTGCGAAGGTTCTTTAGATAACAACGGATTCCGTACAAAGCAGCCTTCACTTGTAGAATATCCTGACACGTTTCGATACAGAGTAAATCAACGCCGCCATCTATTAAGCCGCGCGCTTGCTCTTCATACGCCGATGCAAGTTCTTTGAACGAGATATGTCCAAGCGATGGAAGTTTTGTGCCAGGTCCGATTGAGCCAGCTACAAAACGAGGATGAGCCGGTGTGGAAAAATCATGAGCGATTTTTTTTGCAATTTGAGCTGCAGTAAAATTCAACTCATAGACACGATCTTGCATTCCATATTCTGCGAGTACAATACTATTGGCTCCAAAAGTGTTCGTCTCGATAACATCGCATCCAGCAGAAAGATAATCGCTATGAACTTTTTCGACGGCAGAAGGTTTTGAAACAACTAAATACTCGTTGCAACCGTAGGTATGTTCTCCACCATAATCATCCACTGACAGATTTTGATTTTGAATATGAGTTCCTGTTGCGCCGTCGAATACGAAAATTTTTTTCTGGAGCAAATCTAAAAATCGATCCAAAATTGCTTTTCCTTCAAATATAACAAGCCCCGATGCACACAATGGATCGGGGCAGATGTGGGCTAACTATTCCTACAAAAAGTAAGAAAACTCGTTTGAAATATCAATTGTACGAATAAAAAACAGATACCGTTTATACAATATTCTCTAACAGGAATTCTGGAAAGAGGTTTAAGCCAAGTTACGCATTAGACATTTTCAAAAATGTACTGCCTCGATACAACTCAGCTATTCGGCAACCGATTTCCCGACGGTTGCGGAGGTGGACGACTTCAATTGCAACCCACGGGTTCACCCGTGAGTAGGAGAAATAAAATTAGCTCGATTCAAAACCACCAGTTGGATTCCGTTCCTCTACTCCTATTTCATCCTTTTACTTCACCTTACACTTCTACTAATACATTTATTGCATAATCTATGTTTCAAACAGTTACTCTCGATTGTACTTTTCATCAGCGATTACTGCGTGGATTTTTTTCTCAAAGCTATGACATTTGCCACAAATTTCAATGAAAGTTTATTGTGTTTCATAATAAATCTTTTTATTATGCTCAAAAGAGGGGTACAACTATTCGAACACAGAAGAAAACAAGCCATCAATGAGGAGTTAATTATGAATTCCACAACGCCAGAAAAACTTTTCTTTTTTCTCATCGTTGCATCATCGTTTCTTTATTCACAAGCGCCGCAAGTAGAATGGGGAAAAGTCGATCGAGATATTCTCGCTATGCAATCATTTCCAGCCGACACAAATGCCGCTGCAATTATTCTCTACGACGTTGGCAACGTTACTTTCGATAGCAACTTTGACATTGTTTTCACATGTCATCGGCGAATAAAAATATTGAATGAACGGGGTAAAGACTGGGGGACAATTATTTTGTCTATTGATGAAAACAGTAATAGACAACGGATAAAAAAAATAGAAGGCATTACATATAATTTGAACTCGGAAGGCGTTCTGATTACGACCAAATTAACGCCAAAGGAAATCTTCAAAGAACCTCTACATAATGGTATTTATTGTTATCGAATAGCATTACCTGGAGTTACTGTTGGTTCTGTGCTTGAGTACAAGTATACTATAATTTCAAAAGGCTTTGGGTATATCCCGGATTGGCAATTTCAATTTAGCGAACCTTGCCTCTGGAGCGAGTACAAGCTTATTGCACCCATTAACTTTGCATTCAATAATCTCGCTTCAGGATCCCATCCCTTTTTCATTTATGAAATAACCGATACTACTCAAGCTTTCCATGGTTCAGCGCCGTATTTATTAGGCGGTTCACCTGCACGGTGTAACGTTTATCATTGGGCTGTTAAAGATGCGCCTGCAGTGCGCGAAGAACCCTATATGACAACATGCACTGATTACATCACCAAGGTGTACATTCAACCATCTGAATATATTTTGGTTGGTAAACCAAGTCAAAAAATTCTCGAAAATTGGACAAAGGTGGTCAACGATCTTGTTGATTATAATTATTTCGGCAAACTCACAGATGCAACTTCGTCCGTTCGTAAGCTTACAAAATCTATAGTCCAGGATACAATGACATCCGAAGAAAAGTTGAAAGCCCTTTATACATGGGTCTCAACTTCCATCACAACTACCTCTACAGATCGATTATTTGGAGATCGGAGACTTGATGATATTCTAGAGTCAAAAAAAGGGACAAATGCAGAAGTAAATTTTCTTTTCCTCTCGATGGTAAAAACAGTTGGGCTGACTGGTTATCCTGTTATTATTAGCACTCGTGATCACGGAAAAATCATTCCCTTTCGTCCTATAATTCAACAGTTCAATTGTGTGCTCTCGATGGTGGAAATCGACACAGTACGATATTTTTTAGATCCAACAGATAATCTCCGACCATTTGGAATGCTTCCGCCTCGCTTCCTTAATGTACAGGGACTTGTAGTGCAGAAAGATCAGGAACGTTGGGTTACAATCCCTTCGAACGAAAAAGACCAAAGACATTTACTCGCTCAAGTAACTCTCAATGAGGACGGCTCTTTACAAGGATCACTCATTGGAAAATACACAGGATACAGCGCCTTGTCTTTACGAAGAGAGCTCCAAGAGAAAAAAGTAGAAGATGTTGTTAAAGGGTGCTTTGATACCGACGCACTATCTCTAGAGATTGATTCAATCAATATTCAAGCAAAAGATGACATTACGCAGCCATTGAAAATTCAAGCTTTTATTCACTCCGAAACCTACGCTCAGATTGCCGGAGATTATATTTATTTCAATCCTCACATCATGGACAGAATGCGCTCAAATCCATTTAAATCACCTAAAAGGGATTTTCCCATCAGTTTCCTGTATCCAATGTTGCACAAATTTTATCTTACCCTTACTTACCCGAATACCTATGAGCCAGAAAATATTCCTGTCGAGGAGCGAGCATACATCATCGGACGTACATCAATATATAACCGTAAAGTTGCCGTAGATGGTAATATTATACAAGTAATTAGAACTTTTGAACAAACTAAACTTGAATACAAACCAGAAGAATACGACCGCTTGCGCGCAGTCTATGAGCGAAGAGTTGCAGATGCCAATATTCAAATTGCATTCAAAAAGAAAGCAATAACGCCATCCCAACAAGCACAGCCTGCACAACCGGTATCGCCTACAACGAAAAAATCTTCCTCTAAATAGCAAGGAGACATCCCATTATGAGTATGAAACAGCTTTCTCATATTATAGCAGTAGCATCGCTATTTGTCTTCTCTTGCGGATACAGTAAAGATCATCCCGAATACGATGTGGCAAACATTGCTCCAGCGTTGCGTGAGAATGCCGATGCTGTAGTGAGACAACAAATAACTCAAATAGAAATTATCAACGAAAAAGAAGCATCCATCAAAGAGCGTTATGTTGTAACAATCTTCAATTCAAAAGAAAAAAATTGGGGCGTTTTGGTACTCGGTTATGATAAGTCAAGAATCATTGAAGAACTAGATGGAGCAATCTATAATTCAGAAGGGGTAAAAATACGAAGTCTTAAAAGTTCTGATATCGAAGATCGAAGCGCTTTTAGTTACTATAATCTCTACGAGGATTCAAGAAAAAAAATTGCATCTCTCTACAATGATCAATATCCTTACACTGTAGAATTTACTTACGAAATTAAATTAAACGGCTACCTTGGCTTCTCTCCGTGGTTGGCGCGTACTAGCGAACAACCTGTAGAATACTCCAGGTTCGAAGTTCAATTACCAAAAGGAAAAACTCTCCGATACTGGTGCAGCAAAGATAGCGTCTCTCCTTCCGTCAGAGAAGAAAAAAAATACATTTACTATACATGGGAAGCCCGTTCACTTCCTTACATATCCAAAGATGCCCTTAATGATGATGTAGAAGATTTTACCGCAGTTGTTCGTATTGCTCCTGATGATTTTGAGTACGAAGGTTATCGAGGCAATATGTCTACTTGGCAAAACATTGGTCTGTGGAATTATAATCTCTGGAAAGGAAGAGATGTTCTCCCCGACGATAGTTGGAAAGAAGTTTCGCCATTACTGGGCAAAGCACAATCAAGACGCGATACAATTCAAATTCTCTACCGTTATCTTCAAACAACAACCCGTTACGTTAGCGTGCAATGGGGGATCGGCGGACACCAACCTTTTGACGCATCTTATGTATATAAGAACAAGTATGGGGATTGCAAAGCTCTTTCCAATTTCATGATTGCCTTGCTGAAGAAAGCAGGAATTACGGCGTATCCTGCTGCGATAAGAAGTGGAAACTACAGGTACACCGCTATTCCCGATTTCCCTTGTGAAATGTTCAATCATATGATTGTTTGTGTACCGTCTTCAACTGATACGCTGTGGCTTGAGTGTACCAGTTCAACTCTTCCTATGGGTACCCTCGGAGCAGGGAACGAAGATCATTATGCACTTCTCATTACTCCTGAAGGCGGAAAACTTGTCAAGACTCCTTGTTCATCCTACCTCGAAAATAAACAGGTACGCATCGCAAAAGTTAATCTCCTTGCAACGGGCGATAGTGAAGTCTCTACCACAATACAATATACCGGAAATCAATTGGTAAATATTCGTTCAAATTTCCATTATTCATCTCAAAAAGAACAGCAAGAATTCTTTTTGAGTCAGTTTAACCTTCCTCATGCAGCAATCAATTCGCTTTCTTTTTACGGTATGGAACCGGAATCTACTCAATTTGTTATAACAACAACACTGACTCTTCACAAAGCTGCCTCTCGTTCAGGCGACAGGCTCTTCTTTCGACCCAATATCTTTGAGCAAGAAACTTATACGCCAAAATCAAATATTCAGCGACTTTCTCCGATACGACTCCACTACGCTTACCTTGATGTCGATTCTTGCATTATTTCACTTCCACCCTATTTTACAATTGAATCTTTACCAAAAGAAATTCTTATCGAAGCTCCCTTTGGAAAATACTACACAAAAACAGTCTCTTTGAATGACATTTCGATTCTCTATGTGCGAAAAAAAGAAATGAGAGAACGAGTTATTCCCGCGGACCAGTATGAAGACTACTGTAAATTTTACAGAGAAATCGTAAAAGCAGATCGTGCACAGATAGTTCTGAAATGGCAAGGATTTAAATAATAAGCGTTCTTTGTTTGTTTTTCTTTATTTTTATTCCCATTTCATAATAAAGACGCTCAGTTCAAGCGCCCGTTACAGATTAAGTAGGCAGGCGTAAAGGTAATCTTTTTGATTATGAGATTTTTTCATTATAAATCACTTTGCAAGTATTTGAGGAAATCGACATAAAGGAAATGTAATAATAAAACGAGGCATACGAAGCGTATGCACAAATTTCTGCTCGCTTCCAAATTCCACAGTGTCCAAAATGAAAGAGTTTCCCATTTAAATGACGATTATGATACTCTTGAGTGTATGTCATATGGTAATTCTCAAAATTTTACCCTTGCAATAATAGATAAACACAAATCTTTGAAGCTGGCTTTCACCAGCAAAGTTTTTCTTCCGGAAGTCCAAAACATTATAGGTGTTTCAATTGTCAGAATCGTTATGTAATTTGAATTATCATAACACAAAAACAGGAGGTCGTTATGAAAACTAATTTCTCCTCTACTTTAGTTTATCAACTGCTTCTAAATATTCTGCTTTTCACATTTGCATCTTCACAGCCGAATATGATTACCACAATCACAGGCGATATTGAGACTCCATTCGGAGTATATCATCCTTATCAGGCAAACTTCACACCGAATGTTTCAGCCTTCACTATTGAGCCAAATTTTTCAAACGTTCAATATATGCCAAAAGTAAGCTCTATCGATTCTCTCCTTCTAAATACGAATCATTTTACTGTTCGCAAAAGCAGGTTTGTAAAAATATACGATATTTATAATTCTTGGATTAATTCCGAATATCCAATATTTGTAACAACCGACGCAGTATTACATGCATATCATTGCTTGTTCGATCGTACACTTATGAAAATAGAAGAGACAACTTTCGATCCAACAATGTTGTCAATGACGGATTCGCTGCTGAATAGAATGACCGTACTCTTAAATCAAGTAGAAACACCATTGGCAAAAGAAGCTGTATTAAAAAACATCGCCTATTTTAGCGTTGCCAAGAAATTATTGCAAGGCGCTTCAGCTAATATTCCGGATACAGTCGCATCATTAGTAAATGCAGAGCTTGACCTCATTGCAGAGCACGACGGCTACCACTATTCCCCAATTTTGGGAGATCAGTTTACGCAATTGGATTATAGCAAATTCAAAGTAAGAGGACATTATACAAGAAGCGAGACTCTAAGCGCCTATTTTCAGGCAATGACGTGGTATGGATGGACCATATTAGCAATGGAAACAGAGAAGTTTGGCGATTTAGCAAAACGCCACACATTGCAAGCTCTTTCCATGGTTCAGGCAATTCTTGTTGAAAATTTTCTTTATACAAATTGGCAAAGCATTTATGAACCTACAGTTTTTTTCTGTGGTAAGACAGACGATCCAAATGTTTACGATTATAAAAAAATTGCTGAAGAAGTATACGGAAGTAATTTTGCAACTCTATCGATCGATAGCTTAGCGAACGACGAACTACTTAATCAATTTATGGAGCAAGCTCAATTATTACCTGAACCAAAGATCCCAAATTATATCCATGGGGAAGTTATTACATTTAAGGGTTTCCGGTTTATGGGACAACGTATGATACCAGATTCTTATGTGTTCTCAGAGCTTGTTTGGCCTTATATCACCTATACGAATGAAATTAGAAATTTCCCTCGAGGATTGGATGTGATGGCAATATTAGGATCCGAGAGAGCATTTAAAATCCTCGATTCAGTTTATCACGAAACAAGATTCCCTAATTATTCAGCAAAGATAGATAGTTTTAAATTAGAATTTGCTTCCAAACCAGATGAAGCATGGGTACAAAACCTTTATTGGAATTGGTTGTATTGTCTAATGCCTTTATTATATCAAAAAGGGAACGGCTATCCTTATTTTATGCAAACATTAGCATGGTCGGATAAGGAATTGCTTACCGCTCTTGCTTCGTGGACTGAATTACGCCATGATGCGATTCTCTATGCTAAGCAAGGGGAAACCCTTATGAGTGGTATTGCATACCCCCAGGAGATGAAAAATAGCTACGTCGAACCAAACCCATACTTATATGCGAGACTTGCAAGTCTAGTTCGTTATACAAAAGTCGGCTTGCAAAATCAAAATCTTTTTCTTACCCAATTCGAGAATTCTTTTAGCCTTCTTGAACAATATCTTTTATTCCTAAGAGATGTATCTATAAAAGAATTGGAAAATGCTCCACTCAGTAAAAGTGAATATGATAATATTTATAGTTTTGGGAAAATACTTGAAGGACTTGTAACCGATTCAAGCGATTTACAGAATGGAAAGGATAATATGGCAATAGTAGCGGATGTCCATACAGATGCTAATTCAAACCAATGTTTAGAAGAAGGAGTCGGTTACCCATTGGAAATCTTGGTTATTGTCAACGTGGGCGGAACAGTTAGTTTAACTCAAGGCGCTATTTATTCATATTATGAATTTCGACAGCCCATATCCAATAGACTTTCGGACGAGGAATGGAAAGAATTACTCGTAAGTAATCCGCCGACATTGCCTCAATGGTTCAACAGTTTTATGGATGTAAGCGCTTCCCAACCCGATTGGGCGCCAGTATCGCCCGACAATCATTTTGGAAACACATTTATTACCAGCGTTTCAAACGAGGTTACACAATTGCCAGATGAAATCGGTCTTGAGCAAAATTATCCTAATCCCTTTAATCCAACAACCATCATAAGATATCGGATACCAAACACAGGTGGAAAATTCATAGTATCTCTAAAAATATTTGATTTGCCCGGTCGAGAAGTTGCAACGCTGGTTAGCCAGTCTCAATCTGGTGGTACATACGAAGTTAAATTCGATGGAAGCAAGCTTGCAAGCGGAGTTTACTTCTATAGATTACAAGCAAATCAATTTGTTGAAACGAGGAAATTACTGCTGATAAAATAAAGAATGTCGGATTATGTAATAATAGTATCAGTAGGAATATAAGTTAGGAAATGTAATCAAAATGGCGGCACCGATACAAACTAATTCTTTTTATCCCAGATTATGCAATAACGGTCGCAGTAGAAGTGTAAAGAGAATTAAAATAATAAAGTAGGAGTATAACAAAATAACCGAATTGGCGGCTTCGATACGGACTGCCGTCCTACTCAGCCACCGTCAGTAAATCGGTTGCCGAGTAGCACGAAGTGCGTATCGAGGCAGAAGCCTTTGGAAGTTTCTAATGCATAATTTGGGTTTATTTCTCTTTTACCCACGGGTAAACCCGTGGGCTACATATAAAGTTGTTACTCATGTTTATGACTTCAATTGCTGAGATGCTGATGTTATCGAGTCTAACTTTTAAAAACTTCGATAACATCCACCGTCGAATAACAATTGCCGTTTATTGCTCGATAGATTGAGCGTTCGCATTTGCCTTCGCTTTTGCCTTTTCCAGACTTACCTGATACTGCTCGCCAAGCCATCCTCCAAGAAGCGCTAGAAGAAATCCCAATATCAATCCAGTAATAAAAAATGAGAATGGTACATGAAGTGTTACAATGTATTCAATAAAAATCCAATCGAGTACAACAGCAATTGCTCCGGCAACGGCAGGTTCCTTAATTGTTTCACCAGGTGAATGCAAACCAACTAAGAATCCTGTGGTGATAAGGCTAACAACAAATCCTGCCAAAGCTATTTTCAATAGATGAACCATAATCAAAGTTCCGATAACAAAAACTATAAAGATGTTGAGTGCAAATCCTATGACAATACCAATCAATACCCATTTCCAATGAAGGCGATACTTAGGATGTTTTTCCCCCTTTCCAAAAGAGCCCTGCATTTGTTCTCCAACCCATCCGCCAATCCATGAAAAACTTATTCCAAGCAAGAGCAAACAAAAGTCTAACCAAAAGGATTGATGAATATCCGCTGAGCGCAAGAACAACAGAAGAATGAGCATAATTCCGAGAACAATCGCTCCGCCTACACTCGACTCTTTGATTGTAATACCGGGTGAAAAATATCCTATGATTCCACCCATCACAATAAATCCTACAAGCATCACAAGCACTTGAACCTCGGGACTATGGAACGTCGGCGCAACGATAAAGTATGCTGCCCCAACCAGAATAATACCTGCAATTACCGATATTATTACCCATTTCCAGTGAAGCTTGATTTCTTGGTGCCTTGGATTTGTCATTGCATTCTCCTCATATAATTAAACTCTGTGGTAAAAGAAAAATTAATGGTTGCCTTTTATTTTTCAAAATAAATTTTTATTTCACACCCTCATTTGATTTGCCGATAAAATATTGTAAAAACAACTTCAAAAAGCAATTGTAAATTTTAAATGTAATTTACTCCTGTTATTCTCTTTATCGTGGGTACTTACAAACATTACTTCCTCTACTTCGAGCCGCTTTTCAATAAATCTAATTGTTGTCTTTCATCTTCCGATGGCAGCATCTGGACGGATTTGAATTTTTCAGATAAAGAACTCAACTGTTTATCTGCCTTATCGTAGTTATTCTTTGCATTCGTCAGGTGAGTGCCAAGCGTATCGAAAGTATCCATAAATTTTTGCAGCTCTGTGCTTAAACGCTCGAGCGTTTGCACAATATAACGCGCACTCTGCTCGACCTGAAGTCCCTTCAATCCAAGCGCAATAACGCGCAATTGAGCATAGAAGCCGTTCGGCGAGACAGGAACTACATGCCGTTTCGTCGCATACGAATAGAGCCCTTCTTCATTATCGAATTCTTCGTCCCGAATGATCGTTTCGTAGTAAATATTCTCTGCGGGAATGTACATCAATGCGAAATCGAATGTTCCTTCATCTGGCAAAATATATTTTTCTGCAATCGCATCGATGTGCTTCTTGACATCATTCCTGAATTGACGAGTGGCAACTTTTTTCTCCTGCTCAGTTTTTGCATCAATCATCTTCCTGAAATTTTCCAGAGGGAATTTCGAGTCAACAGGCACAATGCCGCCAGCTGTACGAATAATGGCATCAACAGTTTGACCATTCCGAAATGTATACTGAATTCCATAGGCATTTGCTGGCAGAACTTGCTTCAACAAATCTTCCAATAATAATTCCCCTAATCCTCCTCTCAGTTTTGGCGCTCGTAGCATCTCCTCTAATTTCGAAACGCTCTGTCCTAATTCTTTAATCTCCTGCGTCGCTTTCCCCAGCTCGCCTAATTTTCCCTGAACCTCCTGAATGACCTTTGCAGCGGTATCCAAACGCTGTCCCACTTGTCCAGTGTTGTTTTGAATTTGCTGCGTAACATTCCCCAACTGCGCCGTAACGACGCTCAACTGCTGATTCACAACATCGGTTGTTGATTTCAATGTCTGGAAGAGAACATCCGTCGTGCTTTTCAATGAAACTGAAACTGTATCAGTTGTGTTCTTCAACGTCTGTTGAACTTCGTTCCTCAACGAATCTATTTGTTGTTGGAAGAATGATATCGCTTGCGCTGACGAATCAGGCTGAGATTTCTGCCGAAGGAATTGAAGACCAACCAGCACAATAAGTATTGTCATAAGCGCCAAAATAATTGTTTCCATAGTATACCTTCTTTCAAATAATCAATGAATAAAAAATTCTACAATCATAGTTACAGCAAAAACACCAAATGCAGTTTGCGCCAAAGGCAGATGGTTGCGCTTTAGCCAATCCCAGCCAAAGGAAGCAAGCGCCACAGCAGTGATAAGCGCAAGAGTTGCAATAGTGCATTCAATCGGATCCAGCGCTCTCTTATACAAATATGCAAGGCTGTAACCATTGAGATATCTTCCATAAATTACAACGAGATGACTCGCATACGCCAAAAGAGACTGTCGCCCCGAAGCAAGGATGAATTGATATGGCGTTCTTTTTTGAGTAATGCTCCAGCACAAGAAAAGTAATGCCATTACCAAGCCCAATCGTTCCACAAAGAAAAATGGATTCGCTCGTACATCAGAACCAATAATCGAAGCGCCAACGTGAAGCAATCGCATTGCTCCGCCGCAGAGGAATAAAATCATTCCAATTAAACCAAATCGTTTCATAAAACTCAGCTCTTTGCCATTTTCACGAGCGATAAGATATTTAGAAGCCGCATAGCCGGCAAAGAACATAAATCCTGACCATGGAAAGAGTGGAAATTGCGAATAGTGCAATCCATTGAAGTATGCTGCAATTGGCGCAGGAAGAATTGTCAAGAAATCTATTTTCCACACAAAAGGCGTAAGCGCTACAACTATAACGGCAATACAAAGAAGTACAATTTCATACACTTTGCGGGATGAAATTTGTATCCGAAGAATGAATAAGCATAATAACCCGACAGCAATACAATGCAGTACGTCCGCCTGATAAAATTTTAGCCAATCAGCGGCGGAAGTTTCCGTCATCATACGATGAAAAGAAAAATATGGCAGATGCAGCGAATATCCCACAATCCATATCAAGGCAATTCGCCAGATTTGCTTCCAGAACGCATTCCCAAAAGTTCTGTATTCATCGAGCTTTCGCTGACTCGCAATTATAAACACAAAGCCAGAAATAAAGACGAAACTCGGCGCAACAAGTCCATTGATGTAATTCAAAACTGTAAACCATTCTGTCGCTCGGAATTGGCTTTGAAGAAAAGCATTGAAGACATGCACTTCAACCATAACGATGACTGCAGCGCCGCGAAGTAAATCAATAAATTGAAGACGGGCTTGTTTACCCATAAAATATAGTCTCTCTCACGCTTACGGAATATTTCCAACAAAAATACACAAAAAATGATAAAAGTACTTCATTTTGCCGTTATTCGAGAAAACGTAATTTATACACAAAATTTTCCCCAACATCTTGAACATATCAAAGAAATATTGTAACGTTATCGAGTCATACGGTTGTAAACGACGCCTACCGTTGACGATATAGCCTTTGAATCATCGAGACTCGACTTTCATAAAACAAGCCAAAGGTCGTATATGTGGGAAGAAAAACTTATCGGAACCGTCAAAGAAGTTACAAGCACTACAGCAACCATTCTTTTGAATCGTTCTATCACAAGCTTAGCAAAAAAAATCGGCGATAAAATTTACTATATCGGGCAAATCGGTTCTTACCTCTTTGTTCCCGTTGGAAATGAATACACATTTGGCGTGGTATCAGATTTTCGGAAAGAGGAAATTCCCATCCAGAGCGGCAGCGAGTTTCGATATCTCATTACGATGACTTTTATCGGAACATTTCGAAACGGAAAATTCGAAACTGGAGTTGCTGTACTGCCGACCGTTGATATGCCTGCGTATCTTCTAGAAGATCGAGACATTCAAGGAGCGTTTGCATCATACATCCAGTATAAATTTTCCGTCGGACAACTTTCTCAGTTTGGTTCTCAACGAGCATTCTTAGACCCAAATAAATTTTTTGGAAAGCATGTTGCAGTGTTAGGCTCCAGTGGCTCCGGAAAATCATACACTGTGGCATCGCTTTTACAAAAAGTTGCACAGCTTCCGGAAGCGCACATTGTCATTCTCGACCTTCATAATGAATATCGGAAAGCTTTTCCAAATTCATGCCAATATTGTGCGATTGGTTCCTTAGAGCTCCCCTACTGGCTTCTTAATGCCGAAGAAATGCTGGAGCTCTTCATCGAGAGCGACGATCAAAATGCTTCGGTGCAAAGCTCTCTCCTTCAGGATTTAATCTACAATGCAAAGAAAGCAAAGAATCCAAAACTCTCCGATGTAATTACAATCGATACTCCTGTTTACTATGATTTGCGGGAAATAATTTCAAAGCTCCGTTTCCTCGACACCGAACGCATCTCCTCAACCGCTGGCTCGAAAGAAGGTCCATACTACGGTAAATTCACACGAATGCTGGTGCGACTCGAAAGCAAGCTGCACGATCCACGATACGCTTTTATGTTTCAACCAAACATTTGCAAGACAACAGAAGATATTATTCCATTGATGAAAATGATCTTCGGACTCGATAGCAAGTATCGCATCACGGTACTCGATCTCAGCGGCGTTCCATTCGACATCGTCAAAACAATTGCAGCATTGTTGGCGCGTATTACTTTCGATTTCAATTTCTGGAATCCGAAGCACACCGAATTGCCAATTTTGCTTGTATTCGAAGAAGCGCACAATTACCTCTCCACGGCATCGGACGGCTCGAAAGCTGCGCGTCGTACCGTTGAACGAATTGCAAAAGAAGGTAGAAAATACGGCGTGAGCTGTATGATTGTAAGCCAGAGACCTTCGGAAATATCAGAGACAATTCTATCGCAGTGCAACAATTTTGTGGTGATGCGTCTCGTCAATCCGCAGGACATTACGTACATTTCGAAATTAGTTCCTGAATCCTTTACCGCGCTTCAAAACGTGGCGCCTCTCCTCAGGCAGGGAGAATGCATCATCGTCGGCAATTCAATTCCATTGCCTCAACGCATTCTTATCGATCCGCCTACACCCACGCCGGAAAGCGTCGACGTTCGATTCTTCGACAAATGGAAACAGCCCGGTGAAAAAGCCGATGTGCAGGAAATTATGGAACACTGGTGGAATCAAAAACGCTCGTAAATTCCTGAAACCACTACAGAAATCCAACCTTCGTTTATCATTAGATTAGCTAACCAAAGAAATGCAAAAAGTAATTGGCGGGTTAATTTGTGGGCCCTGTAGGGCTCGAACCTACGACCCGCAGATTATGAGTCTGCTGCTCTAACCAACTGAGCTAAGGGCCCCTCACTAAAGCGTTAATAAAAATATCGAAAACTTGTTCGATTTGCAAGATGCACCCGGCAACTTTTGGAAGGAATATTCAAAATGAAACATTAGAAATTTGCTAAAATTACTGCTTTGATATGCCTTGTGGCGCCTCGGCAACCGATTTTCAGACGGTGGCTGAGGCGAAAACATTTCCTGTAAACCACGGGTTCACCGTGTGTTGTTTCATATTTTGTGCTGACGCTTCGTTCACCTTGTTTTACGTACCATATTTTTCTTAGGTCGATTTCCCATTGTCAAATGTCGTAAACGCTGCATCAGCACAAAGCTCTTTTCACGATTTTAACAAATCAGAAAGAAATTGTATCTTACTGTAGAAAAGGAAAAATGGAAGATGGCTCGATTCAAACTTTTTATTGAGTACGAAGGTACACGATACAGCGGATGGCAGGTGCAAAAAAATTCCCGAACCATTCAGGGCGAACTCATTGGCGCGGCAAAAAATGTCTTCAATACCAATGAATTTGAACTCTACGGCTCTGGAAGAACAGACGCCGGCGTCCATGCACTCTGTCAGGTGGCGCATCTCGACGTCAAAACAGTTCTGGATCCAAAAATCATCCGAATGAAGCTCAACGAC
>Ga0208825_1001385_pt1 | contig 18643 bp, 20 predicted proteins | sample AD_UKC113_MetaG_FD_184450 | JGI IMG/M metagenome (GOLD analysis project Ga0208825, IMG submission 184450) | Active sludge microbial communities of municipal wastewater-treating anaerobic digesters from Hong Kong - AD_UKC113_MetaG (SPAdes)... | ecosystem: Engineered > Bioreactor > Anaerobic >...
CAGAATGAAAAAAGCTCTAATTACCGGAATTACTGGCCAGGATGGGTCTTACCTGACTGAATTTCTCCTAAGCAAAGGCTACGAGGTTCATGGCCTTATAAGGAGAGCTTCCAGTTTTAATACTCATAGGATCGATCACTTATACGTTGACCCCCATGAGGCAGAAGCACGTATGTTCCTCCATTATGGTGATCTTGGTGATGAGAACGCGTTTACAGAGATATTATTAACAATAAAGCCAGAGGAAATTTATAACCTGGGTGCTCAGTCGCATGTAAAAGTTTCATTCGAAATGCCAGAGTACACGGGAAACATAGATGCTCTAGGAACACTTAGATTGCTCGAAAGCATAAAAAAGACTGGTATTAAGACAAAATTTTACCAGGCATCTTCTTCAGAAATGTTTGGTGCCTCTCATCCCCCCCAAAACGAGCAGACTCCATTTTATCCCAGGAGTCCTTATGCTGCGGCGAAAGTTTATTCTTACTGGATAACCGTTAATTATAGAGAGGCATATAATCTATTTGCCAGTAATGGCATCCTATTTAATCATGAGAGTCCTCGCCGTGGGGAAACATTTGTAACGCGTAAAATTACCCGCGGTCTGGCTAATATACTTTCTGGCAAGCAAAAAAAATTGTATTTAGGAAATCTTAATGCCAGGCGAGATTGGGGATATGCCCCGGAATATGTTGAAGCCATGTGGTTAATGCTTCAGCAAGATAATCCCGAGGATTTTGTAATAGGCACTGGCGAGAATCACAGTGTGAAGGAATTTGTGGAAAAGGCCTTTGGCTATGCCGGAGTAGAAATTGATTGGCGAGGGGAAGGAAGGTACGAAAAAGGTGTTGTTGAGAGTCATGAGAAAAAGTGGCAAGATTATATAAAGCAAGGGGACGAGATAATTGAAATTGACCCAAGATATTTCAGACCAGCAGAAGTAGAGAATCTCCTAGCGGATATATCCAAAGCAAAGAAGTTTCTTAAGTGGGAGCCAAGCGTTACTTTTGAAGATTTGGTGAAGATAATGGTTGATTATGATATGCAGCGGAATGGGTTATCTGGCAGAAGGGAAGGATTCAATATTGTAAAGAATGGAAGATACTGCTGGACAAATCATGAGTTTTCTTTCTATGAAAAGATCAGGGAAAGAAGATGAATAAAAAAGATAAGATCTACATAGCCGGTCACACCGGACTGGTGGGCTCGGCTATTTTTCGTAAGCTTAAAAAGGAAGGCTATGAAAATATAGTTGTCAGAACCATTAAGGAACTCGATCTGAGACGCCAAGAGGATGTTGAAGAATTCTTCGAAAAGGAAAGACCAGGTTATGTTTTCTTAGCTGCAGCTAAGGTCGGTGGCATTCTCGCTAATAATACATATAAGGCAGAGTTTATTTACGACAACATGGCAATTGCTTTGAACGTGATTCATGCTTCATATAAATACGGTGTAAAAAAGCTTCTTAATCTTGGCTCTTCTTGTATTTATCCAAAAAACTGTCCCCAACCGATGAAGGAAGAATATTTATTAACCGGGCCTCTCGAACCAACTAATGAGCCGTATGCTATAGCCAAAATTTCTGCTATAAAGTTATGCCGATATTATAACGAACAATATGGAACAAATTTTATCTCTGTAATGCCGACGAATCTTTACGGGCTCAATGATAATTTTAATCTTGAAACAGCGCATGTACTCCCTGCATTGATCAGGAAATTCCATCTGGCTAAGTTATTAGGGCAGGGCGATTTTGAAAGGATAAAAGAGAATTTCATTAGATACCCGGTAGGTTTCGGTTTGGACAGGCCCGATAACAATTGGGATAAAGAGGCAATATTGGAAGTCCTTGAGAAGGTAGGTATTTCATCCGAAAATTCAAGAGTTGTGGTAAAACTCTGGGGCACAGGCTCTCCTTATCGTGAATTTATGCATGTTGACGATCTGGCTGAAGCTTGCTTGTTTCTTATGGAAAGATATGATTACAAAGATATAGGAGAGTTTATAAATATCGGCACCGGAGAGGACATAACAATAAAAGATCTGGCCTACATGATAAAGGGTATTGTTGGGTTTGATGGAGATATAAAATGGGATCCGTCAAAGCCTCACGGTACGGCAAGGAAACTGTTAGACGTTAGCAGAATAAAACAGTTAAGTTGGTATCCAAAGGTTAGCTTAGATGAGGGGATTAGAATACTTTATAAAAAGAATATGAAATCTACAGGTTGAAAAAGGATAATAGGAAGACAAATAAAGCGTATAAATTTTATCTTTATGGAGAATTGATGACCCTCAAAAAGCTCCATCTGTTGGCTTATAAATACCCCTTTTTAAGAATCCCATTATGTCCGATGATAGCAACAAGGCGTTACTTTAAAAATAATAAGTTAAAATATGAGTTAAAAATATGCGAGAATGCTTCGCAAATGTTGGCTGAAGATCCAGTTTTTTATGTTCGTGAGTTCCAGGGAAAATTCGTTGTTGGCCGAAATTCTGATTTATTTAAAACACTACTCATCGCTCGAGAATATGAAGCTTCTTTAGCTGAACTTGTTTTGAGGTATCTGGATTGTAATCGTGACGCAATAGACGTTGGAGCGAACATAGGATTTTATACTATATTATTAGCCAAGAATGTGAATAATAAAAAAGTGTTGGCTGTCGAGCCGGCAAAGAAGGCATTTGAGCGGCTTGAAAAAAATTTAAAGCTAAATCAGGTAGAGCATAAGGTGATTCTTTTTGAGGGCGCTGTATCAAACAATTCCGGTGTGTTGAATTTAAAAACTGTCAATGGAAGGGAAGAATATTCAACGCTGGGTAAACTAAATCACCCTGCTGTTCGTGACAAAAGATATCAGGTACAAGAGGTAAATGTAACAACTATTGATAGCTTGGTAAAAAAATATTCACTAGATCCTGGATTTATAAAGATTGATGTTGAAGGTATGGAGCACTTTGTTTTAGATGGTTCCAGCGAGATATTGGAAACCGCAAAGCCTATAATACTTATGGAATTATTTGATCCATTATTAAAACAAAATGGTTCGTCTGCCAGAGAACTAATAGATTTTATCAAGTCATATAAATACAAGATTTTGGATGCTGAGATGCCGGAAATCTCGCCATTATTAAAGCCATTCACTAATGTTATTTGCTTACCTGAGGGATAAAAAAGATAGAAAAGGTGCTGAGAAGTTCCTCATTGCCTTTAATCTATCCATCAGGCTTAGGTTTTAGGTCGTCTATTTTATGTAATTAAGAATAGAATCATGATAGATTTTTATAGGCCGGCTTACGTGATAGTACAAAAAAATATAATGACTTTCGCTTGCAACGCATTTCATGATACTGAAAATAATCTGGAGCCAAAAGCATATTCCTAATAATGAAGATGAATCTGAGTTTTATTGAATAAGAGGATAATTAAATGTCAATGAGTTTCCATTTAAAAAGGGCTATCAGGGATCTATTTAGACTTGTTAATATAGATATTCACAGAATACCGGAATATGAAAAAACAAATTCCAATGGCTAAAATGTTTTGATATAAAAACCGTAATAGATGTGGGAGCGAACATTAGGCAATTTGCTTTAGAGATAAACAATGTTTTCCCAGAAGCGATGATATATTCTTACGAGCCGCTTAGGAGTGCATATGCAAAACTCATAAAAACTGCAAAGAAGTTTAGAAATTTTAAGGCATATAACATTGCTTTGGGTGAGCAAAATGGATTCAAGAAAATTTATAGAAATAAGTACTCCCCTAGTTCTTCTATTCTAGAAATGGCCGATTTGCATGTGCAGGCATATCCCTTCACAAGGGAGGTGGAAGCAGAACAAATTATTATAAAGAGGCTCGATGATGTGCTATCAGCTGAAAACTTGAATAAAGAAATATTGGTCAAAATCGATGCCCAAGGTTACGAAGACAAAGTCATAAGTGGGGGCCTTAATATCCTGAAAAAATCAAAGGTTGTTATCTGTGAGGTTAGCTTCTATGAACTTTACAAAGGGCAGCTTTTATTTGATGAAATGTTGCATATTTTTGCTGAATTTGGATTCAAATACAGAGGAAGCATAAATCCAGCATATCATCCGCAGAACGGTATGCCATTATATTCCGATGGAATATTTATCAGGGAAACGCGATAAACATCATGTGGATGAGGAGTTTGGGATGAGAACTATTGTTGACGATATAAAACTACCTAGGCTTCATAGTGATTCTTTCATAATGATCCAATGATTGACCTCCAAAAATTCTCGAGACATATAAGCCTTAAAATGACATTCAATAACTTGAGATGATGCTAAGATAAAGTGGCCAGTAGGAAAAAGGAAAGGCATTGATTATCTTTAAAGCTATAGTGGCTCTGGAGGCGGTCAAAGGGGAAATATACTGACCCCCTGAGGAGGTGGACACCACTGAGAGATAGAGTTTATACTGGATAAGGAGGTGTCAGGATAAAGCTGTGGAAATGGAGTTCAGAAGAGAAGATGGCGATTGTGCTGGAGGGGTTAAAGGGGGAAAAATCGGTAGCTGAGATATGTCGGGAGCACCAAATAAACCAGGCATTGTATTATCGGTGGCGGGACAGGTTTTTGGAGGCAGGTCAGAAGGGATTAAGTAATGGAGGCAGTGAGGATGAAACGAAGGTACGGCAAGCTCAGATAGAGAAGCTGAAGAAGATCACAGGGCAGCAGACGATTGCGGTCGAGGCTTTAAAAAAACTCAAGAGTTAATCTCGGGGAAGTAGTCGAGCTGATGAGGGAGAGAGGGATGAGCCTGAAATCGGCCTGTGAAGCTCTCAGGATAAGTCGGGGCGGGCAGTATCGGAAGGAGTGCAAAAGACAGAACTCAAATAGGGATGAGGTTCTGGCGTTTTGAGTAAGCTGAGGCCAGAATCGGTGTCTGGATAGAGGAAGACTATAATCCTTCCTAGGTCCACTTGGCTCTGAGGTATTTAAGCCTGGAGGAGTTTGTTCAGCAATGGGCTCAAACACAGGAAGCTACATCGCAGTGAGCTCAAATATGAACCGGGTTAAAGCCACAGCCTGTAATCCAAAGCAGATGGATTATTCTTGTGAAAAGAACTCTATCTCTCAATACGAGAAAAAGTGCCTTGCTTTTCGGGGTTCACTACACTTTCATAAAAATTAAATAGCCTCAACATGAGTTTCAATGACTATATTATAAGAAGCAGAGCACCTTTAAGAATTAGCTTCGCCGGCGGAGGGACAGACGTATCACCCTATTTTGAAGATCATGGAGGAGCGGTTCTGAATGCTACTATCAACAGATATACTTATGTAACAATAGTACCACGAGCGGATCAATTAATTGAAATAAAGAGTCTCGACTATGATGTTACTTTTAAATATAATATAGAAAGGGGAACTAAGTCCAATGGCCAGTTAGACTTAGTTAAATCAGCCATTGATAAATTTAGAGATAGATTCGGACTTGATATGGGATTTAAACTTTATTTACAAAGTGATGCACCTCCAGGCTCAGGGTTAGGTTCATCTTCTACCCTAGTAGTTGCCATAGCTCGTGCCTTTTATGAGATGTTGAGAATCCCGTTCACTTTATATGAACTTGCGGAATTATCATACGAAATAGAGAGAATTGATTCCGGTTTGCCTGGCGGAAAACAGGACCAATATGCTGCGACCTTTGGCGGCATAAATTTTATAGAGTTCCGGCATGATGCTACGATAGTTAACCCGCTTAAAATAAAAAAGTCCACGCTGTATGAATTAGAATGCAATCTCGTTCTTGCCAATATCGGGCTTACTCGGTTGTCTGGGAAAATAATAGATAGGCAGGTTGACAATTATAAAAGAGGGGAAAAGAATGCAGTAAAAGCTATGCATAAAATAAAAGAGATGGCCTATGATATGAAAAATCTGTTATTGATGGATAATCTAAATGAATTTGGGAGGATGTTAGATAGGGAATGGAACGAAAAGAAAAAGATGGCAGCTGGTATATCAAATGAAAAAATAGACAATATTTATAGACAAGCGATAAAAGCTGGTGCACTAGGGGGGAAAATATCAGGTGCAGGAGGAGGAGGCTTTATCCTATTTTATGTAAATCCATTCGATAAAATGAACTTAATAAAGAAGCTAACATATCTTGGGTTACAGGTAATCCCGTTTAGTTTTGTTGATGAGGGGGCTTCAGCATGGCGGACAAGATGATATATACGGCTACCTTTCTAAATAAGATTAAAGAGCATAAATCTATTGTATCGCAGCTAATAGAAGCTTGCCAGAACGATTTTTATGAGCTAGTTGAAATGTGCATCGCTTCGTTGATATCACAACACAAAATACTGATATTTGGAAACGGAGGATCTGCAAGTCAAGCTGAACACATCGCCGCAGAGCTAATCGGAAAATTTTATAGAGAGCGAATGCCCATTCCCGCAATATCTTTATGCTCAAATTTATCGATAATAACAGCCATTAGCAATGATATTTCTTTCAATTACGTTTTTTCTAGGCAACTAGAGGCCTATGCAGAGGAGCATGATGTAGCTATAGGATTATCTACCTCAGGTAACTCTTTGAATATTATTGAAGCTATGAAAGAGGCTAAAGATAGAAACTTGCATACAGCAGCGTTAACAGGAAAGGACGGCGGCAATTTGAAGAATATCGTTGACGTGTGCATAAAAGTGCCTTCTGATGATACAGCGAGAATACAAGAGATACATATTCTTTTAGGCCATATATTATGCGAGATAATTGAAAGTGTCTTGACTTGATATTTCAAGTTATCGTTCTAGCGGGTGGTCTGGGCACGCGCGTTCGAGAACTAACAAAGAACGACATGCCTAAGGTAATGCTTCCTATTAAAGGGAAGCCATTTATTTATTATCTATTTAAATTTCTTAAAGAACAAGGGTTAACGAACATAATTTTGTGTACTGGATTTAAAAAAGAAGTGATTAAGAGCTATTTTGGCGACGGCAAAATATTTGGCTTAAATGTTATTTATAGCGAAGAAACGTCACCGCTTGGCACAGCAGGCGCCATTAAAAATGCTGAGAAATACATATATTCGCCAAGGACATTCGTCTTTAATGGTGATACTATTTTCAATATTGATATTTATAAACTTTTAGAGTTTCATATAGCAAAAGAAGCAAAAATTTCGATCGCCTTAAAATATATGAGTGATACCGCAAGATACGGGAAAGTTGTATTTGATTCAGAAGGCAGCGTAACTAAATTTGCCGAAAAAGGTAATAGGGGGAAGGGCTACGTAAACGGTGGCATTTATATTATAGAAAGCGAAGTGATAAATAAAATAGATAAAATCCCGTCGTCTTTAGAAAATGATATACTGCCGCTTTATATCAAAAAGGGACTATATGCGAAACCATTTCCAAGTTATTTTGTGGACATTGGGGTTCCTGAGGATTATGAAAAAGCGAAAAAAGAATTCAGCTAATAAAATAACTGTTTTTTTAGATAGGGATGGTGTAATCAACAAGAAGGCCAGAGAAGGAGACTATATAAAATCTAAGGTCGAATTGCGGTTGATTAAAGGTGCCGCAAAAGCTATAAAACTGTTTAACGAAAAGGGCTATTTAACTTTGGTAATTACTAACCAGGGGGGGATAGAAAGAGGTATTATATCTTGGGATCAATTTAGAGAGGTTATGGATGAGTTAAATAAAAGACTAAGTAAAAAGGGTGCCCATCTAGATGGTTATTATGTTTGTCCAGATGCCAGTGACAACTCGCTATTTCGGAAACCCAACATTGGATTATTTAAGCTTGCAAAAAAAGAGTTTCCCAATATAAACTTTAAAAGATCCATAATAATCGGTGACTCATGGAGAGATATGAAAGCAGGAAAAAACATCGGTGCAGTTACAGTGTTTATTGGCAGAAGTAGAAAAAAAGAAGTGGAATGCGATTACCAAGCAAGGTCTCTTTCAAAATTTGTCTCAGAAATAGATATAGAAAAACTTTTTTCCAAAGCAAATAATTTTATATCATGGAAATGAAACACTTAATAATAGCAGGTTGGCATACTGATAATAACAAGGGAGATCAAGCTATATTAATCTCCCTCTTAAACAAAATAAATGAAAATCTATGCGATGTAAAATATTATGTACAATTAGGTTTGCACTACCGCCATCCGCATTATCCTTATATGCTTATTGATACATCAAGTATATTAGGTGATTATGATATTAAAGCGTTAACAAGCATTTTTCCCTATTGTCCTAGTAAGTCGCTATTTTATAAACATATTTTCTATCTTTATTATTTTATAAGGTCAATATTTATCTTAATATGTCCTCAAGTTTTGGGCAAGCTATTATTAACTAAAGTAGAATATAATGACATAAAAGTCTATTTTTACTGCGACCTACTGGTTGCTAAGGGGGGGCACTATCTATATAACGGAAAAGACTTGAGTAGTATATTTAGTCTTTATCAACAAGCATACCCGTTTTTTTTGGCTAAGAGATTAAGACTAGATTATTATTTGATAAGCATATCTATTGGTCCGTTCAATTATATAATAGGGAAAGTTATTGCGCTTATATTATTAATAAACGCAAAGGCGATATCAGTGCGGGAACAATTATCATATTATATTGCATGCGGCTTGTTAAAAGGGAGAAGGGAAATTAGCCTATCTTGTGATTTGGCCTTAAGCCTCACCCTCAGAGATGTAAATGAGAATGTTAAGAGCACCAAAGATTCAATGAGTATTTTAGGTAATGGTTATTTTATAGTATGTCCGCGAGCTTTTTTCCCAGGAGATAAGAATAATTATAACTACAGAAAATATATACACATAATGGAAGAAATTATCATGGAGCTATCATTTAGGAATCGTGAACGGATACTAATTTTATTGAATTCTAAGCCTAAGAATACAGATAAAACTTTAGTTGACGACGATGAGCATTTTGTAACAAAAATAAAAGCTGATTTACGGTCCTGTGATAATATATATTTCATGGACAAGGATTTAAATTTATGGCAGATGTTAGATATATATAACAAAGGAAAGTTGGTGATAGGGACAAGATTGCATTCATTATTATTCGCAGTTTTGGCGGCAGTGCCATTTGTTGGTATCTCGTATAACAATATAAAATTCAGTATATTCGATGGTTTAGGGCTGGGAAATTATGTTTTTAGTGTTAATTCTATTCAGAAGAATGTAATTATTAACGCCATTGACGATATTTTGAGGGATAGAGGGATAATCATGGATAAGATAATTGGTGCAAGAAAAAAAGCACAGGTCCTAATTAGTTCTGATAGGGCCTTGAATATGCTAATTGAGAGGTTAAGGATTACAAATGAGAAACCAATATGAACATAGCCCGCTGGTTTCAATAATTACTCCCACGTTTAATCAAGGAGACTTTATAGAGGAAGCCATACTATCTGTGAAGAACCAGGAATATAAAAACATTGAGCATATAATAGTAGATGGAGCTTCAAATGACAACACTGTCGACATCTTAAGGCGATACGATGGAGAATATGCAATGCGCTGGATATCAGAACCTGATAAAGGCCAATCGGATGCTGTCAATAAAGGTATTTCTATGGCCAGGGGAGAAATAATTGGATGGTTAAATTCCGACGATGTTTATTTTGACACTAAGGTTATAAGCCGGGTTGTAAGATGTTTTCAAGATAGACCTGAGGTAGATATAGTCTATGGTGATTGTGCATATATAGGGAAGGATGGAACAATACTAAGGATTCAACACTTACCTAGTTATAGCTATAACAAATTACTTTCGTGGTGCTTCTTGGAACAGCCTGCTGTTTTCTTTAGGCAACATGTTTTAAGATCTAATGTTCTAAATCCAAATATGAAGCTCGCTGTAGATTATGAATATTGGCTTAGGGTTGGCAATACTTACCGCTTTTACCATATTTCAAGTGTGCTCGCTGCAGATAGGAATCATGACAGAAGGTTCTCAGTTAAAGAAAAAGAAAAGCTACGGAAAATTGGTGATGATTTAAGGCGTCAATACGCTAATGCTTTAGATAAGCGGCATTCCATTTTATTGTATTTGAACAGGCAAGTTGAAAAAATATATTCTGGCATCCCAAGACGCCTTCGAGGTATTTATACCATCTATAGCCTTAAACAAAAAGATGATTTTGCTTTCAAGGCAAATATTAGATTAAATATAAGAACATTAAGATATCAATTATTCCCCCCAAGTTTAGACAAAATGAGACCATAATATTGACTTTCTGGTAGGTGTTAGCTTTTAAACTATGATTACTAGACAAAATGCTTTTTTAAGCTTAATACAAAAGGGCAGAAATGAGGGCATAGAGAAAGCCCGGAAGTCTGCTTGATATGAAGATAATCCCCAAAGTTCTTTATATAACCCCGCATAATCCTTCTAATTTAGATGGAGGGGCGATAGGCAACAGAAAAATCTTGTTCCCACTAACTAGCCTTTATAACGAAGGCAAACTAGACCTAAGAATAATTACTTTAGGTGATGGCTATAGCGATTCTTTTCTAATAAGAACTTGCTCCAAGTCAAGGCTTCGAGCTATCCTTGCGAGGGTATTTCTTTTATCTAATCAATTGGAACTATATGCGAGCAATATAATAGCGTTCATATCAAAATACAAGCCGGATATCGTAATAATGCAGAGCTCTCGTCTGGGTAGGATATCCAGAAGCATAAGACAGATTAAGGATAAAAGCGAGAAAAGTAAGCCATTTGTAGTGCAACATTTCGATAATTTTGAAAAAAAGGCATCTATCTTTTATAAGAGAAAGCTTCCCGTTATTTTGAGATTTTTAGAAAGCTTAATAACGTCTAGGTCAGAATATAGATGCCTCAAGTTTGCCGATCACGCCCTTTTTTTACATGAGCAAGAGGCAAAAGAAGTTTTAGACCATTATAAGATCAAGTTGGACTATACAATTATGCCGTTATATTATGCCGAGATGAATAATGAGCTCTTAAAGGAATATAAACAAAAAGATGAAAATGATTTTAAGTTGCTTTTTACGGGATCTCTTAACTTTTACCCAAACATAGAGGCTGCTGAATATTTATTGAGTTTGATAAGCGAACTGAGTTTTATAGTCTCAGCTGAAACTGGGAAAGAACTATGTTTAATAATAATGGGATCGGGTGCTAGAAGAAATCTAGAAAAAAAAGTGGATTCATTAAGAGGTAGATTCAACATAAAATTGATAATTAATCCGCAAGATAATATAAGCAAGGAGGTCTTCTACTCATCGGATGTCTATGCCTCACCGATTTTTTCGGGGCCGGGCATGAAAACTAAAGTTGTCGAGGCTTTATTCTTTGGACTTCCTATAATTGCGAGTGATATTACATTAAAGGGATATGAAGAATTATATCCATATGCTAACAGCATAATATTTCCTTTCAGGGGAATGGATAAAGAAGAATTTCTTAGGGTGGCAAAAAAGGCTATCCGGCATATATATCTTAAAGATAAGAGAGAATTAGTCTGGGAAATAAAAAGCATATACAAAAAACACTATAATTTAGATAGGTTTAAAAACCTATTGATGAAAGTAATAGAAGATTTCGATCGGAGATAGCATAGCTATCTATAAAGCAATTTTGATAATAAATAAATACTTAAAAATGAAATTGACAACTAAACTGACAACCTTGATGCTTTCAATTTTATTTATCGTCCCAATCTTTCCCTATATTTACTTATTTGGGTATCCCTTAAATCTTTGGATATTTTTAGTATCAGCTTGGTCTTTAATTTTAATTTACATTATAGTTAAAGGTTCTCATGTGTCCTTTAATCTTCTATTGGTTATATTCATTATATTCATCTATATCATACTTGCGTTTAGATATTATTATAAGAGTATCATAAGTCCGCTGGAACTCTTAAAATCAGCGATATTGATGATTACAAACTTTGCATTGATACTAATATTATACGAGCGAGCTTGTTTACCTGCTTCATATTACCTGAGATTACATACGACGATACTGACCATAAGCTCGCTGCTTGTGATTATTCAATTATGCGGAAGCTTCGGCGGCCTTAACTTAGTTCTGCCTTGGCAGACGGCTAACCTCCAGTCATCAGATATTTGGCGCGCCCGACCGCCAGGTATATTTGGTGAACCCGCTCATATGGGTGAATATGCTTTTTTCTGTTTACTTTATCCAAGGGGTTTTTTTTATAAGATTAGAAATAGATTATACTTGTTAATTTTGTCGCTTCTCATGACTTTTTCTATATTTTGCTATATAGCCGCGTTATTAATATTTTTACGGCTTGTAATGTTAACAATTATCAACTACAACAAAACAAACATATTAAGATTAATTTTTGTGCTTTTAATGTCCTTGGTTATACTATTTGGCGTTTCAAATGTTTTTCAGTTCGAAAGGATCGCTCATGTTGGAGGAGCCCAAGATCAATCGACTTCTGAGCGTATTTATTTCGGATATTTGGTATTTAAGAATGCTAATTTTGGTGATAAACTATTTGGGCTTGGGCCTGGTGATATACCTCAAATTACCCAGCATTTATATAATGATGCTTATCAATATCAACTTATCATATCTAGGGGATTTCAAAGTGGTTTGTTCATAGAAATGTTGTCATATGGGTTAATATTTTTTATAACTTATAAGCTGATAACCTTACATTTTTTCGGCTTAAAGGGATTTATATTATTGAATCTAATCCAAATTGGAAGTGGAATTACAATTAATAATCCGGTATTGGGAGTCTACGCTCTGTTCATTATCTCATTTTGTCGTTATGACAAAATGACGAGTACTAATAAGAGCAATAAGTTTACAAAAAAAATTGATTATGCTTATTAAAATAAAAAGTGGAGGAACTATATGAAAAAGGTCTTAGTTTGCGGTGGCGGTGGTTTTATAGGTCATCACATGATTAGACAGCTCAAAAAAGAAGGCTCTTGGGTACGTGGGGTTGATTTAAAATACCCCGAATTTAGCCCTGTCGAGGCGGACGACTTTATTATCGGTGACTTAAGAGATCCTCATGTTTGCAAATCGGCGGTTGATCGAAAATTTGATGAGGTCTTCCAGTTTGCCGCTGATATGGGCGGGGCCGGTTATGTTTTTACTGGAGAGAATGATGCCAATATAATGCATAATTCGGCTCTTATCAACCTTAACATGCTCGAGTCCTGCTACAGAAGAAACGTAAAAAGAATATTTTATTCATCTTCTGCGTGCATCTATCCAAAATTCAACCAGGAAGACCCGAATAATCCGAATTGCGCAGAGGATAGTGCATATCCCGCGTTTCCAGATAGTGAATATGGGTGGGAAAAGCTTTTCAGCGAACGACTTTATTTCGCCTTTCATAGGAATTATGGGATGGAAGTTCGCATTGCCCGTTACCATAACATATTTGGGCCCGAGGGATCATGGAATGATGGAAGAGAAAAGGCTCCAGCAGCCATATGCAGAAAAGTGGCTTATGCTATTAAGAAAGGTCTTGACTATATAGAAATATGGGGTGATGGTAATCAAACGAGATCATTTCTTTATATAGAAGAGTGCATCGAAGGTACGCTGAGGCTAATGAGATCTGACTGGGAAGGTCCTGTAAACATAGGTTCTGAAGAGATGGTCTCTATAAACCAATTAGCAAAAATGATAATGGATATCGCCGGAAAGAAATTGGAAATCAGGCATGTTCCGGGCCCGGTCGGAGTAAGAGGTCGGAATTCTGATAACAGACTTATAAAATCAAAGTTGGGTTGGGCTCCTTCGCAACCTTTAAAAAAAGGTCTTGAAATCACTTATCGATGGATAGAACAACAAGTCGCCAAAAATAGTTAGCAGAAGGATTGTAAGTAAGGGCAGATAACATGAAAGTGTCAATAATAACGGTTGTACTGAACAATAAGGATACTATTGAAGATTGCATGCTTAGCGTCTTCAACCAGAGTTACCCAGATATAGAATATATCGTTATTGACGGAGGTTCTGTTGATGGGACTCTTGATGTCATCAAGAAACATGAGGCAAAAATAAGTAAATTCGTAAGCGAGCCCGACCATGGTATTTATGACGCAATGAATAAAGGGATAAGTCTCGCTTCAGGTGATATTGTAGGCATTTTGAATTCAGACGATTTCTATGCACACAACAGGGTCATAGAAAGGGTGGTTTCATTTATTGAAGGTCATCAAGCTGAGAGTTGCTATGGAGATTTAGTTTATGTAGATAGGTTTAATCCGAATAAAATCGTCAGGTACTGGAAATCTAAGCCTTTTAATAAGAACTTATTTAAGAAAGGCTGGATGCCACCGCACCCTGCTTTCTTTTGCAGAAGAGGTATATATCAAAAATACGGGCTATTCAAAGAGGAGCTAAGAATAGCTGCCGATTATGAAATGATGCTAAGGTTATTATATAAATTTGAATGTTCTACTGTATATATTCCAGAAGTATTAGTAAAAATGAGGACAGGGGGTAACAGCAAGCCGTCTTTCTATAACACGATTAAAGCCAACCGCAAATGCTATCTGGCTTGGAAGATAAATGGCTTAAAACCTAGCATGACCACTGTTTTATACAAACCCTTATCTAAACTCAACCAATATTTTTATAAGACTCGTAGCCATAAGGAACCCCTCAATGTCTAAAAATTTACGAAAGGTTCGTTCTTTTATAGATCAAACAACCTTTCAGCTATTCACAAAGTAGAGCCGTTCGAGCTCTTTCAAGAGCCGATATATAAGGGTCAATTGGCTTGCTGACTAAAGTAGCGATAATTATCTTTTTTCTATCTTCATCGCTCTGCTTCTTTCTAATAATCGTTTCGAGAAGAAGGATTACTCTTTTAGATGAATTGAAAGGAGTTCAAAAGATCCATCACACATCTGTAGCCAGAGTGGGGGGAATAGGGATTTATGTTGCGTTTGTCTTAGGCATAGGTGTTTTGAGTATTAGGTATAATAACTTTGGATATGTATATTTGTTGATTTCGTCATTACCAGTTGTCCTAATTGGGTTCTATGAAGATATAAAAAAGAAGGTAGGACCAATATGCAGGTTAAATATATCATTCTTGTCTGCTCTGGTCGCCGTCATTCTTCTCGGGGCGTCAATAGAGAGGACTGGAATTACTGTCCTGGATTTTCTTGTCCGGTCTAAAATTATAGGCGCCATTTTGGCCTGTATCGCTATAGCCGGTGTTACCAATGCCATAAATATTATAGATGGGATGAATGGTTTGTCATCTGGCACGAGTATTGTGTTGCTGGCGGCTATTGGCTATATTGCCTTTAAATGTCAGGACTTTTTTATATTATCAGTTGTTGTTGTGGCGGCAGCGGGCATATTGGGTTTTTTCTTCTGGAATTATCCTTATGGACGAATTTTCCTGGGCGACGGAGGGGCCTATTTTATCGGTTTCGTTTTGGCGGTATCTTCGATACTGCTTGTCAACAGCAATAATCAGGTTTCGCCATGGTTTCCGATTCTGATATTGATATATCCGGTCTTTGAGACTCTATTCACAATTTATAGAAGAAAATATCTCAAGAAAAAGAGCCCAATATATCCGGACAATTTGCATCTGCACAGCCTTTTTTATAGAAGGGTGGTTCCTGTCATTTTTGATAATGGACATAATCTCATAAGTCAGAATGCGATGACCTCGCCCCTCATCTGGGGACTATCAGTCATTTCAGTAGTACCTGCAGTAATATTTGTAAATAATACTTTTGCTCTCATTCTTTTTACTATTTTGTTTGTTCTACTGTATATCTTTCTTTATAAATCAATTGTTTGTTTTAAGATTGGTCACTTAATAAAAAGGACAGTAAATAGTAAATCTGCAAGTTAAAGCATAGACCGAACCGATACCGACTCTTCATACTAGAAGAAACTGAGGCGCGGGATGGCAAGAGAGGTTGCCACCGCGCCTTTTTTTATGGAATTGCAGGGGCAAGGATCGAGAATCGTGACTTTGGGTGGGTAGAGGGTGCAAAAAATTTATTGACAGAAAAGGGTGGTTTTTATATAAAAGTGAAAAATAAGCCTTGAGATGGAAGTCAAAAGCAAGCGGCAATGAGGAGATGAAATGACCACGGATTTTACCATCAAAATTATTGGTCTTTTCCTCGGGGTGGTGGCTCGGTCGCTTATCCCCTGGCTGAGGAAGCTCCGGAATGGTGAGGTCAAGGGTTTTGATAAGCGATATCTTTATTCGGGGATAGCTACGTTTATACTGGGCGTGATTATTACCTTAGTGCTTTTCCCGCAGTTTAAAGGTGAGGCGGGCGCGGCTGGCGTCGCCTCTGGTTTTGAAAATTATTTCAGGCTTTTCTGCTTGGCCTTTGGGTTTGGCTTCGGCTGGAATGCTATTGTGCTTGAAGCCGGTCAGTGGGCGAACTGGTTTCTGGAAGAGTGAAACGGCATGAAGATCGGTGAATTTGAGATTTATTTGAAGGCAGTTGAGGACCATAAATGCCCGCATTGTGGAGAAAAACTAAGCCGGCGGCCGCGGAGACTGTGGCAGAAGGCGGTGTCGTTTGCGGTGCCGCTCAGGCACTATAAATGCGGCGGTTGTTATCACCGTTTTTTTGCCCTGTCGCCGAGCTGGAAGCAGATGAGGAAAGGCGAGAGGTGGCTGCGGGTGGCGGCTACGGGGTTGGTCTGGATAGCTGGAATTTTTATTGTCTTTAGAATTTTATTTAGCGTCTTATATGCCATCATGAGCTGAAGAAGGAAAAATGGGGACACAATCTATATTTCCTATTTTCTATTGGCATGTGTTGGATGCGCAAGCGGGAATAATTAGGAAATATAGATTGTGTCCCTTGTTTTTAGATAGGAGCTAAGATGAAGAAAATTGCTGTTATAGGGCTTGGTTATGTGGGATTGCCGCTGGGGCTGAACTTTGCCAGGGCCGGAGCGAAGGTCATCGGACTTGATATAGACCCGGAAAAAGTTAAAGCCCTCAATGCGGGCCAGAGCTATATCAAGCATATTTCTGAAGGGGACGTGGCTGAAGCAGTGGCGGACGGGAGGTTTATGGCGTCAAACGATTTTTCGCTGGTCAAAAGCGAGGCGGTGGATGCGGTCATCATCTGTGTTCCGACACCGCTGACCAAGCAGAGAGAACCGGACATTTCTTTTATCCTTGATACGGGGCGCGAAGTGTCTCCATATCTTCAGCGGGGAATGGTCGTTATCCTTGAATCAACAACTTTTCCCGGGACAACGGACGAATATCTGAGACTCGTGCTGGAGAAGGAGTCGGGCCTGGTCGCGGGGAAAGATTTTTACTTAGCCTTTTCACCCGAGAGGGAAGACCCGGGTAATCCCGGGAGCCGGGTGTCGGAAGTCCCGAAGGTTATTGGCGGGCTGACGCCGGAATGCCTGAAGAAGGCAATGGAGATTTATGGGGTGGCGGTGAAAAACCTGGTGCCGGTTTCGTCGTGCCGGACGGCTGAGGCGGTTAAGCTTCTGGAGAATATTTTCCGGTCGGTTAATATTGCCCTGGTGAACGAACTGAAGACCGTCTATGCAGCCATGGACATAGATATCTGGGAGGTCATCGAGGCGGCGAAAACCAAGCCTTTTGGCTTTATGCCGTTTTACCCGGGGCCGGGGTTGGGCGGGCACTGTATTCCGATTGATCCTTTTTATCTGACCTGGAAGGCGCGCGAATATGGACAGACGACGAGGTTTATTGAGCTGGCCGGCGAGGTCAATACCAGGATGCCCGAGTATGTATTGGAAAGGACAATTGAGGCTCTTAACTTGCAGGGGAAGGCGCTGAAGGGGAGCAAGGTGCTGGTGGTTGGGCTGGCTTATAAGGCGGACGTTGATGATGAGCGCGAGTCGCCATCCTATCATCTGATGGATTTGCTGGCGAAGTATGGGGCGGAAGTATCATATTATGATCCGTATATTCCCGTCATCAAGGTGACGAGAGAGCATCCACACTGGGCCGGGACAAAGTCGGTCGAGTGGGATGAGGAGACCGTGAGGGGATTCGATGCCTGCGTCATAGCGACGGCCCATAAGGTGATAAACTGGGAGGAGCTGGCGAAGTGGTGCGGGCTGATAATTGATACCAGGAACGCTATGGCCGGGGTTAAGACCGCGCCCAACCAGGTCTGGAAGGCTTAGGGCTTAAACCTTTTTAATAAGCCCAGGGCGTAGGATTTCAGGAAGGCATAAGACTCGAGCTTGAAAGCCCGGCTGAGAGCAAATAAAGGGATAACAGAAATAACGCCAACGACTGCCACTTTTATCGCCAGGGAGATGAAGCCATTTAGAGAGGCGGCCGAGGCATTCTGGAAATAGGGCAGAGAAAAATAGCAGACAATCCCAATTGGAATCGAACTCAAAATGATTTTAACGGTCTCGGCGGCGAGCCGGCGGGGAAAAGGATTCATGTATTTTTTGAGGTAAACCGTGTAGAGGATAAAATTTATAATCATTACGATAGAAGAGGCCAGGGCGATACCGCCGGCGCCGAGGATTTTAGAGAGCAATATATTGAGGATGACATTCAGGCCGACGCAAACCGCGCTGATAACCAGGGGCGTCGCGGTGTTTTTAAAAGAATAAAACACTTTGGCTTGAATCGGCGAGAT